>JAEEGF012201829.1_pt1 | contig 30451 bp, 22 predicted proteins | sample 9134171 | NCBI WGS metagenome assembly JAEEGF01 (sample SAMN16246542, study PRJNA631951) | gut metagenome | biome: gut microbiome; feature: rumen; material: AP-attached | host: Bos | place: Iran: Karaj | collected 2018-10 | reverse complement strand
GCTGGCGAACCATTCGGCGAGTCTTTAGACTCAGTGCCGGCAACAGGCCCTTATAGGGCCAGAACAAACCACCGGCTAAGCCGGTGGTTCTGATTGTGAAATGATTCAGAAGATATCGAAATCACATCCAAATTGCAAGTGAAATTTAATTTTCTTTTTCTAATTGGAAGTTGTAATAAATGTTACAATTATTAAGTACAGGTGTGTGATTTTGTTTGTTGATCAGGAAACCGGAGGTGATTTAATGCTGGAAAGGAAATTCTTGAAACGATTTACCAGACTGGGGCTTACAGCCTACCTGATGTTCTGGTGTATGTCTTTTACCGTATGCGCAAGTGACAATCCGCTTGCAGATTTGGCAGTGCCGGATGGCTTAGATGCTGCCATAGTTGCTTCGGCTGCAGAGGATGGAGAGGAATTGGAGACTCTGTCTGAAGTAATCCCCGGTGAGGCAGGGGAAGAGGCTTTAGGCGAAGAGGCTGATGTTTTGGATGAAGACGCAGAAGCTGATGCTGAAGAGGACGCAGAACCTTCCGACGATCAGGTCCCTGTTGATGATGCCGAGCCGGCAGAAGACGAGGAGATTCCTTCTGAAGACGCAGAAACTGAGGAAGAAGAAATTATCACTGCTGAAGATGAAGTCATCCTTGAGGATGTAGAAGAAATCGATGAAGCTGATCTTCAGGGCTACTATGATATTGATTCTGATGAATGGCTGGAGACTATCAGCCTTTATCAGCATGAGATAATAGTGACGCAGAAGGACACCCAGATTGTGCAGGCTGTCTATAATGACTATACTCCAAAGGATGCGAACATTAACACCTCAAGGCTTAAGTGGAGGCTTCTTTATGCAAATGGGACTGAAATACCATCAGATGTATTGAGCTATACATACTATGAATCCTTTTACCACATGATAGTTGTGGATTGCAGCGTGCTGACGAAGTCAATGGTATTTTTCATTGAAGTTGAATACCAGAACTGTATGACAACAGGCTCACAGTATTGTGACGCTAATCCTAAGGATCAGTGCAGAGTTCAGTATGTGGCTGAAGAAGACGAGATTTCCGATGACATAGAGATCGAACTCTTGCAGAAGAGCCTGGATGTGGAGCTATTCCAGCATTATAACAATCTTTCTGTCCTTGTTAAGGCAGATTTTGAACAGGAAGATAGCGAGCTTTTGGGATCCGAGTACCGTGGTGCATATTACTTTATAAGGAAAGCCGAATTTGAGGATCCTGAATTAAGAGAGTATTTCTCGATCAGAGCGCTTGATTGTGACAAGTTCACTGTAAATACAAGTTATAAGCTGCGTTCTTACTATTCGGCAGATGAGATCAATAAGATCGTCAACAAGAGCAAGTATAGTTCTAAGATCGTATTTACCTACGCAAAAAGTGATGGATCAAATGGAACTTATACAACGAAAGACGCGCTGACGATAAACATTAAGCGTTCCTATCCATCAGCAAAGGCTGCGAAGCTGGTTATCAACCCTTATATTGCAGATACGGATATTTATCTTACACCATCTATCGAAGGTTATGGAGTTAATACCAATGAATTTGGCTTTGACAGTTCCAGGCCAATTCCTGCAGGTATGGAATGTAAATGGGTATCAGGAGAAGGCGCTAAGATACTTATTCACTCCGATCTGAATACTTCTGTAAAGAGCGGAAAGATACCGATAAGAATTTATGCATCTTACAATATCTGGTGCCTGCCTCATGATAATTATTTCAGTGCTGAGATTCCTTACACCATTAAGACTACGCTTCCAAAGATAAAGGTCATCGGTTCAAAGTCCAAGATTTCTAATCCTTTTATTTCGTCTGAATCTGAATCAGATGTTCAGTATTTTACTTTTAATATAACAGATGATGCACTGGAGGACTACGAAGTAACCGTACCTGCTTATGAAGTACTGGATTCAAAGAATAAAGATGCATCAGAACAGCTTGGGATAGAGTGGGATAAAGACTATGATGGAACATACTATTTATATGCATATCCAATACCAAGTACTATTCCCGGACAGACATACAAGATCAGGCTCTATACCAGGAACCTCATAAACGGTATGAATACTTCAAGCAGTGCTACCGTTCTTACTCTCAAAACTGTAAGTGAGAAGGATTCAGAGAAGATCTCTATCTCAGCAGCTACAAAAGGAACCATAGATGCCATGAAATACGGTACATCTATGAATGTTACTATTACAGCAAAGAATGTTGGCATTGCTTATACAAATGTAAAAATTTTTAAAACAGATGGGGATAAGGGAGAAATTACTGATTTATTCCGCATTCGTGATGACATCGATTTAGATAAATTGCAGGTCGAAGAGCGCGATAGAAATTCGTTGCTGCGGGCGGGACTTGCCGGAAAGAAAGTGCTGATAAATTGTACATTTAATTATACGTACTATGGTAATGGGGATGAAGTGAGAAAACAGGCCAGTGTTACAAAAACAGTGACGATCAAATCCTCTAACGTGACTCCAAAGCTTTCTGTTACCAAGGCAACACTGAATCCGTATGCTGACACCGATTTTATACTTCGATACAGCTTCCCGGATAATCCCTATAACTATTACAATGTAAGTTACGATGTTCTTGTTGGCAGTGAGGTTGTAGACCACAACCCAAGTTCATATAGCGGGTATATTCATATACAAAATGAAACATTAAGAAAAGCCCAGGGAAAGACAATTGTAGTGAAAGTAAAGGCACTGCAGCCTGCTTTTATGCCTGAGGGCGTGGAACTTAAAGAGTTTAAGAATGCCACCTGCAAGCTGACAGTATTAAGTGCCGCAAAAGCAAAGCCTCAGATATCGTTTGCTGTAAAGGGAAGTATCAACAATATTAAAGCTTATTCATATATCAACTTGACTATGAAAGTCAAAAATATTAACGAATATGGACCTGGAACGAATCTTAAGTTTGGCAGACCTGATTATTACAGGATTGAAAATGGTGTAAGAGTAAGCTATTCCGATTGCTTTTTCATAGAGCGTATACCTGGCTCCGGTAATAACTTTATACTTTATAGCATGGCTGATGAGGCAGTGGGCGGCGCTAGACTATTAGAACCGGGAACATATTATTATGAGCAATCGTATAGATATCCAACCGACTATAATGAAGCAACTGAAGAATACAAATGGGAAGAAGCCAAATTGACCTTCAGTTTCAAGGTGACAAGGGGTAGCGCATCTCTTACAGCAAGTAAGAAACAGGTTGAGCTTCAGAATAACAACACAAGAAGAGATACTCTTACATATGTATGCAAAGACAAGAGCATAAACGCTATATCAAAAGTTGAAGTAGCAGATGCAAACAGTCCGTTCAAGGCATATTATCTTGGAAATAATAAGGTTTCTATCGGCTTCAAGGATGGCAAATATACAGAGATGAAGAACGGCAAGCCAATCACAGCGGCTGTCACCAAGAACGTAAAGCTTAATATCTACTTCCTTGGAAGCAGCAAGCCTAATACTGTGACTCTGAAGGTAAAGATCAATCCATGATAAATACTCTTTTGGAGTCAGAAAGTCAATAAAATCAACATCTTTACAGTGCCGGGGAACTTAAGTTCCCCGGTATTTTTTGCAGATTCCGTTATGATAACGCATCAGGGTTGCGGCATTCTCTGATAATGCTATAATCAATCCATATGAATAACAAATCGGAGGAGCCTATGAATAAGACCATCATCACAGTAGTAGGAAAAGATACAGTCGGCATTATCGCCAAAGTCTGCACCTATCTTGCAGATTCCAACATCAACATTTTAGATATCTCTCAGACCATCGTCAGCGGTTATTTTAACATGATGATGATCGTGGACATGGCAGGTACCGATAAGGATTTCAACGAAGTTGCGGATGAACTGGAGTCCCTGGGACATGGAATCGGCGTAGTGATCAAGTGTCAGAGAGAAGAAATCTTTGACTCCATGCACAGGATCTGAGAACAGAGGTGGCGAAAATGATAAACATTCATGAAGTCGTTGAAACCAACGAGATGATAGAGAAGGAGAATCTCGATGTAAGGACCATTACCCTTGGCATAAGCCTTATGGACCTCATCGATTCTGACCTTGATAAACTCTGCGACAAGATCTACAACAGAATCTACGATACAGCAAAAGACCTTGTGAAGACAGGAGATCAGATCTCGAGGGAGTTTGGAATTCCCATCGTCAACAAGAGAATATCCGTAACGCCCATCGCTCTGATCGGTGGTTCTGCCTGCAAGACGTCTGATGATTTTGCGAAGATCGCAATGACACTGGACAAAGTTGCAAAGGCAGTAGGCGTCAACTTCATCGGCGGATACTCAGCGCTTGTGAGCAAGGGTATGACTGAAGCAGACAGGCTTCTTATAGAGTCCATACCGAAGGCTCTTTCTGAGACCGATGTAGTATGTTCCTCAATAAATGTAGGTTCCACCAAGACCGGAATTAACATGGACGCCGTAAGGCTTATGGGAGATATTGTCAAAAGAACTGCTGAAGCTACTAAAGAATATGACTCACTTGGGTGTGCAAAACTGGTTATATTCTGCAACGCTCCTGATGACAACCCCTTCATGGCGGGAGCTTTCCACGGCGTTACAGAAGCAGATAAGATCATAAATGTAGGTGTAAGCGGCCCCGGAGTTGTAAAGACTGCCCTTGAGAAGGTAAGGGGCGAGAACTTTGAAGTCCTTTGCGAGACTATTAAGAAGACCGCCTTCAAGGTAACACGAGTTGGACAGCTTGTTGCTCAGGAAGCATCCAAAAGACTTGGTGTTCCATTTGGCATTATAGACCTGTCTTTGGCTCCTACACCTGCAATCGGTGATAGTGTAGCCGACATTCTTCATGAGATAGGCGTAGAGCACGCAGGAGCACCCGGGACAACAGCAGCGCTGGCACTCTTAAACGATCAGGTCAAGAAGGGCGGCGTAATGGCATCTTCCTATGTCGGTGGATTATCGGGAGCATTTATACCTGTGAGTGAGGATCAGGGAATGATAAATGCTGTTGAAGCAGGCGCACTTACTCTGGAGAAGCTTGAAGCAATGACCTGTGTATGTTCAGTAGGTCTTGATATGATAGCAATCCCCGGTGATACTAAAGAGACTACAATAGCCGGGATAATAGCTGATGAAATGGCTATCGGTATGGTCAATCAGAAGACTACAGCTGTAAGACTGATCCCTGTCATCGGAAAGGGAGTAGGAGAGACTGTAGAGTTTGGAGGTCTCCTTGGCTATGCGCCAATTATGCCGGTGAACCAGTTTTCCTGCGACAATTTCGTAAACAGAGGAGGAAGGATTCCTGCTCCGATCCACAGTTTCAAAAATTGATCATACATTTCTAAACAGAATATAAAATCTCTTAAATCATACTTAAATCCATCATAATCAGACAAATAAATGTTGATTATGATGGATTTTGTGATTATATTATTAGTAGGGTGTAATTATAAACAGACTTACAATCGGAGAATGAGGTGACAAATGGAAGAGAGAAGACGGATCAACAGAGTAGATTACAATGCCAACAGTGTTATCGTAGACAGAGATACACAGGAGAAATTCTACGGACAGGTTAAGAACATCAGCCCTCTTGGTATGGCCATTACTATAAATGGCGATACACCAAAGCTCACTGGCAGAGACGTGATCGTTGTAGCGGAGACACTGATCATGTACGCAGATGTCATCAGAGAAGACGAGATGGAGGATGGATCCAGAGTAGTTGCAGTCAGCTCCAAGAAATTCACCAATGAGGTTCTCAATTACCTCTTTGAGAGAGTAGGTTTACAGGACGAAGAGTAACTGTTATCAGAGTAACGGTTAGTCTTTCATTCAGGTGTAAAGTGTGAGGGTAAAGCTTTGATAAGGAACAAATTTGACAGACAGCTCATCAAGGCTCTGGCAATAGGCTTAAGTGCCGGAATGCTGGTCCAGCCGGTGACTGTTATGGCAGCAAATTCAGAGGGTGATGAATCACCCGAAAACGTGGTAAATAGCGAAACTTTAAGCCTTGAGTCTGCTTCTTTAGAGCAGGCTGAAAATGCTGATGTTTCAGAAGCAGTAGAAGAGGCAAAAGAGGCAGTTGAAAATGCATCAAACTCGGTAGACGAAAGCTTATCAGATGCAGCAGAGGCTATCTCGAACATTGCAGAGGCTGTAAAAGAACTGGATGAAAAGAACAGTGCTGCAAAAGAATCTGCCGAAAATTACAATGATATTTCCGGCCAGGATGACATAGACAACGCCAATACATATGCCGACGCAGCAGTAGGAGCTGCTTATGATGCAGAAGATGCGGCAGCCGGCGTTGCTCAGTATGTCGAAACAAATGCGGAGATCACTGCTCAGATTACAAAAGCTGGTGATGCTTCCTACAGCTCACAGGTGTTTGCGGATGCAGCCAAGACAGCTGCAGTGAATCTTGTCTATAAGGCGAGTGAGAATCTTACAGAAGCGCAAAAGCTTGTGGAAGAAGCGTCAAATGCAGTGGAGACTGCAAGAGTGAACGCAAATGCCGCAGAAGAGAAATATAACGATGCCTATAATGCTTATGAGGAAGCAGCCGGGAAGATAGAGGCTGCCGAGGCAGAGCTTACAAAGATTATAAATGAATATGGCCTTGGGACAGAGGGCGAATACAAAGGCAATCTTAAGATTGCCATAGACAGTGTAAATGATGCACTTGAAGAAGCAAGAAAGGCTGCTGATGCAGTGGCTGCCGTACAGGATGCCCAGTCTGCAGCAAGCGAGAAGCTTCAGAAAGTAGAGCAGGCACATCAGAAGGTGATGGATATGGCAGGTGCTCTTGAAGAATTAAAAGCTCAGGAAGGTGTTTCCGAAGCAGCGCTCAGCGCACTTGAGAGTGCAAAGAGGGCAGCTGTGAATGCGTATACTGCAGCACAGAAGGAAGCCGAAGAAGCACAGTCAAATTACGACAAAGCCAAAGAAGAAGCCGACAAGGCAGTAAAGGCTCTTGAAGCAGCCAAGTTCAGAGTTGTTGTACCTTCTAACGATGAAGGTGGCAGCGAAGAAACTTCAAATAATGACAGCAATAGTTCATCAGCAGGTGTTGATGAAACTGTATCTGATTCGAATACAAAAAGTGATTCGGCACAAGCTGTAGAAAGTGTAGCAGTAAATTCATCAGAAACCGCCGGTAAAGTGGCAGGAACAGACAGATCATCCAATGTTCCGATAAGATCTGATGAGCAGGAAATACAGGAATCTACAGACGACTCCGGCTTTGCTACGGAAGTAGATTCCGGAAAGAAAGTAGAAGCAACTATCGTTGACGCATCTGAAACAGCAAACACTGAGGAAACAGATAAGTCAACTGTAGATACAGTATTGATCGAGGAAGAGGAAACTGCAAAGGCTGCAACCATTGAAGAAACCGAGCAAAAGAAGACCTTTACATGGTGGTGGCTCCTAATCCCCGCAGCAATAACAGGCGTTTCAGCTGAAGAATATGCAAGAAGAAAGAGAGAAAAAGCTCAGAGACGCGACTAATATGCCAGTTACACCCTATTTTTATACCCCTTACACACTAAAAGGAAAACTCCCCGTACTCCGAACGGGGAGTTTTTCTTTTACTGTCTTTTTGTGTACAATATATTGGTGTGTGCGCTAGATAATCGTCTAAATATGGTGTATAATGATAACGAATTTTATCTTGGGGGAGAACGTCGTTGTATGGAAAACAGTAGTAAATCCAGCAATAGTATTATGCTGAAAATCTGTGCGTTTATTGTAGATAAGCGCAATCTTTTCTTTCTTATATATGCAATTCTATGTATCTTTTCTGTTATATCACGTGGATGGGTAGAAGTTGAAAACAATCTGGCGCAGTACCTTCCGGAGAACTCAGAGACCTGGCAGGGACTTAAGCTGATGGAAGAACAGTTCGTTACCTACGGATCAGTGAAAGCCATGGTGGCAAACATATCTTATGATCAGGCTCTTGAGATAAAGGATTATCTTGAGGAAATCGAAGGAGTGTTTTCTGCAGAAGTTGACGATTCTGATGAGCACTATAACAATGGTTCAGCTCTTTTTACAATTACCTTTGAATATGATGAAAAAGATGACAAATGCCTTGAGCTCCTGAAGGTTGTTCAGGACTATTTTGAACCTTATGATGCATATCTTTCTACAACTTTGGGAGATACTCAGTCAGAACTTATCAACAAGGAAATGAGTGTAATCTCAGTCATTGTTGTGATTGTCGTAGTTGCGGTTTTGCTTTTTACATCACAGGCCTATGCAGAAGTTCCGGTCCTGCTTCTTACTTTCGGGTCGGCGGCCCTTGTTCAGATGGGAACCAACTTCCTTCTTGGAACAATTTCTTTTGTATCAGATTCAGTGACAATCGTATTGCAGCTGGCTCTCTCCGTGGATTATGCGGTCATATTCCTGAACCGCTATAAGGAGGAGCATGCAGAACTTCCTTCACGTGAAGCCTGCATTGTGGCACTGTCAAAATCGATCCCGGAGATCTCCGGAAGCTCACTTACCACCATAGGCGGTCTTGTGGCCATGCTTTTCATGCAGTTCGGCATCGGCCGCGACATGGGTATTGTGCTGATAAAGGCTATTTTACTGAGCCTCTTATCAGTATTCCTTCTGATGCCCGGAATTATCATGGTATTTGCAGGTCTTATGGAAAAGACACAGCACAGGAACTTCATTCCAAAGATCCCTTTTGTAGGAAAATTTGCATATGCGTCAAGATATATTATCGCACCTGCTTTTGTTATCATTATCATTGTCGCTAACAGGGTATCTGACAGGACACCTTATGTTTACGGGTATTCACAAATCACACCGCCTCTTATAAACGAAGTTCAGTTAGCACAGAACATGCAGAAAGAGAACTTCAGGTCTGACAATATGATGGCGCTTGTTTTCCCGGCTGATGATTACGATACAGAAAAGCTCCTTATTGATGATCTTCTTAATAGCGGACATGTGACTTCCGTTACAGGCCTTGCCAATACTGAGGCGCTTAAAGGGTATACTCTGACTGAGAAACTCACTCCAAGACAGTTTTCTGAGCTCTTAAATATAGACTACGAGATTGCGGAGCTTATTTACGCTGCCTATGCGGTTGATGATGAAGACTATGCCAAGGCTGTAAACGGACTGGCTAATTACAAAGTTCCGCTAATAGACATGTTCATGTTTGTTTATCAGGAAGTAGATGAAGGGTATGTTACCCTTAGCGATGAGCTGATGGACAAGCTTGAGGAGGCCAACAAAATGATGACCTTCGCCAAAGACCAGCTCAGGGGCGAAGAGTACTCAAGAATCCTTGTGTATCTCGATCTTCCGGAGGAATCCGACGAGACCTTCGAATTCATCGGTGAGATGCATAAGATAGCTGAGAAATATTACGATCCTGACAAGATTTTTGTAGTAGGAGAGTCTGTCAGTCAGTACGATCTCAAAAAGTGTTTCTCAAGAGACAACACAGTTACCGGCGTCATATCGATACTGGCGGTTTTGATCGTGCTTCTTTTCACTTTTAAATCAGCAGGTATGCCTGTGCTCCTTATTGCGGTCATCCAGGGATGTATCTGGATCAACTTCTCTTTTCCCGCTATACAGCATGACAACCTGTTCTTCCTTGGATACCTCATCGTAAGTTCCATCCAGATGGGTGCCAATATCGACTATGCAATCGTTATTGCCGGAAGATATACGGAACTTCGAGAGAAGATGGGCAAAAGAGATGCCATCATAGATACGATGAATCTCTCATTCCCGACTATCATCACCTCCGGAACCATGTTGGCTGTTGCCGGAACACTTATCGGTAATATGACTTCGGATTGTGCAATTTACGGAATTGGAAAATGCCTTGGACGAGGTACTATAATTTCCATTTTTGTTACCATGTTTGTTCTGCCGCAGATACTTCTGGTGGGAGATAAGATCATCGAGCTTACCGCATTTGTTATGAACATGCCGCTTCAGACCAAGCAGCGTGCCGGAACCATGCGCATTGACGGTGTTGTGAGAGGCCACATCGACGGAACCATCAACGGTGTCGTTCATGGCACAGTAAAGGGCAATGTCAGCGCCTACATCGAGAACGGCGATATAAAGATGATCGATGAGGATTCCAATGAGGAGGTGACTGAGACATGAAAAAGAGATTATCAGCCCTTCTTATGGCTTTTTTACTGATAATGACTTACTGCCCTGTATCTTTTGCGGCAGAGGAAGAAGCTGTGCAGGTTCCCTCTGAAATCAGCCAGATTTCAACAGGAACCCAGACTGAAGCTGCTGAAAAAGAAGCGGATAAGAACGTAGACGAAGACATTGAGGAAGAAGTACAGGCCATGATACCTGTACAAAGGGAAGAGATCAAGATAGGAACAGTAGATGAGCTTCTTGCATTCGCTGAAAAATGCAGGCTGGACACCTGGTCCGTAAACAAGAAGGTTCTTCTGACTGATGACATTTCATTACTTGGTAAAGAATTCCATGGAATTCCTACTTTTGGTGGAGTCTTCGACGGTCAGGGACACACCATATCCGGAATGAATATGAGCGCAGGTATTTCTCACCTGGGTTTGTTTGTCAATATTCAGAAGACCGGAACCGTATTGAACCTTACAGCCAGTGGCACGCTTATACCTGCCGGAACACAGATAAATGTGGGAGGAATAGCAGGCGACAATTATGGAATAATCAAGAACTGCAACTTCAAGGGTGTTATATCAGCCAGTGACTATGTAGGAGGAATAGCAGGCTACAATCACATATCGGGTATGATAGAAAACTGCAATTGCCAGGGATACCTCAAGGGAGTTCACTTCGCTGGAGGAATAGCAGGTTCAAACGAAGGAAATATCTACAGATGTACTAATGAATCCCAGGTAAACACCACCAATACAGATACCCAGATAACTGTTGATGCTATGACTTCTTTGACCAAGGTCATCAACCTAATAAAAAACCTCAATAACACCTCGGAAGATGCAAACTCAGATATCACAGCTTCTGATATTGGTGGAATTGCAGGAATATCAATTGGTATCATAACAAGGTGTATCAATAAAGGCGATGTCGGCTACGAACACGTAGGATACAACATCGGTGGAATTGCCGGAAGGCAGTCAGGTTATATCGTTAACTGTACCAATAACGGAAAGATTCTCGGAAGAAAGGACGTAGCCGGAATAGTTGGCCAGGCTGAGCCATACATAACAGTGGACCTAAGCACTGATATTGCATATCAGCTATCGGAAGCCATCGGCAAACTTCATGATCTTGTAAGCGTTACGCTGCAGGATGCCAAGGGTCAGTCGGACACCATCAGTGCGAGACTATCAGTAATACAGCAGTTTACTGCCGGGGCCATTAATGATGTGGGCTTTCTGTCTGAAGGCACGATCGATTTTGCCAACGGGGTTTCGGAATCCGTGACAGAAGCTTTTTCACGTGCGGAATATGCTCTGGATGAGGCATCCAAGAAGAACGGAGCTCTTGATCAGCTCACATATGCATCGGACAACGCCAATGAAGCTGCTGAGGATTTCAGGTCGGCTCTGGAGGATCTGGACCTTGATAACTATCTCACGGATGAGGAGAAAGAGGAATATCAGGATGCTAAAGATACGCTGGAAGGCGCATCTCAGCAATACGCGGAGCTCTACGACAGGTCTTATATTGCATATTACAATTATCAGGTTCTTGATATGGATTATATAAATCCCAAAGATCTTGAGATGCGTGACGATGACGGCAATAAACTTGAATATTCCGATCCGGGGACTAAGGCAAACCTCACTGATGACCTTGTGGCAAATGAGGACACATATGGCCTTCGTCAGGAAGGAACATGGGTACACACTGAGGATGGCGCGACATTCCCTGTTACTGATGAGAATGACCCAAGATATGAAGATGACAAAAAGCTCTATGACAAGGCACTAAAGAATGCACAGTCAGACGCCAATGATTTTGCTGTGGAAAACTATCAGGGAAGAGGCAGCAATACTTATTGGGAGGATATTCTGTACGCAACGGAGATTATCAGTGTGATAACTCTTGGCCATCTGGATCAGATGACGGAAGACGCCAGGGATGACGCCATAAGTTCCCTTGACAACCTCGAGGCGGCTACGGACAATCTTTCTACTGCAGGAAGGCAGACCAGATCCATTGCAAGGAATCTTGCAGACAGGGATGCTATCGAATTCCCACAGATGTCCGCCGAGTACAAGGCCCATACATCAAGTCTTGTAGGTAACCTCGCGGGCATGAATGACAATTTCGGCCTTCTGAACAGCGAAATAAACGGAGCCACAGGAAAGCTTATGGATGATCTCGCGGCTATTTCCGACCAGTTCAACACGATCATGCTTCTGTATACAGATGCCATCGATGGTGTGCTGGAGAAAGACTATACAACACTTTTTAATGATATTTCATTAGAAGAGGCTAATACCTGTACTGATGCTACGATAGACGGATGTTCAAATTATGGCCGCGTTGAAGGAGATATCGACGTATCCGGCATTGCAGGAACAATGGCAATCGAGTATGAGTACGATAAGGAGAGCGCTCTTACGGGAATCAAGGATTCCGGCATGAACACTTCCTTTATGACAAAGTGTGTACTTCGTTCCAATCAGAACTATGGTGAAGCGATAGGCGAAAAGAACTATGTGGGAGGAATCTGCGGTCTTCAGGAGATGGGAACCATCGTAAGATGCAGCAACTATGCAAACCTTAAATCTTCTTCAGGTGAGAGGGTAGGCGGTATCGCAGGTACATCCTATTCAAATATCATGAACTCTTTTTCCAAAGGCATTCTTTCTGCGCCTAACTATGTAGGAGGTATTGCAGGAGACGGAACACATATAAAAGACTGCTTCACACTGGTAAAGATCGATGATGCAGAGAGCTGGTATGGCGCTATAGCAGGTCACGTCGCTGAGAAAGGCGAAGTAAGGGATAATTTCTTTGTAAGCGACGAACTTGCCGGAATTGACAGAATAAGTTACGTCAAGAAAGCTGAACCTATCACCTACAAAGATGCCATAGCCTCGGATCTGCCCGGAGATTATAAGAAACTTACCATAACTTTTAAGGTGGAAGATGATGATCTGCCAGGTGGAGAGGAGACCATAGCCAAGATTAAAAAGGATTACGGTGACAATATTGAAGCGTCTGATTATCCGGGACTTAAGAATAAAGACGGCTATTATGCATCCTGGGATGTTGATTCTTTGGAGGGCATTACCACCGATCAGACAGTGACTGCAACTTATAAGAGATACAGAACAACACTTGCAGAGGCTAATGCTTCTGAAGACCTTATTCAGTCTGAACTTCTTGTAGATGGTATGTTCAGAGAAGAAGATGAGTTGGAAGTTGAAAGAACTATCAATTACAGTGGAGATTCAGCTGATCTTAGAAACTATGAGACTCTGAAGGTAAAAGTACCCGATGACGGGAAGAAAGTTCATACTATCAGATTCAGACCCCTAAACGACTTTGCATATGTATATGACACTCTTGGGAATTACCTTGGTGGAGATATGTTTCTGTACAGGATTGAGGGAGACCAGCGGATTCTCATGACTCCCACAGGTACCATGGGCAGGTACAATATCTACGAGATAGAGGGCAATGATTTTACGCTTTCTCTTGATGTGGAAGGAGTAAAGAATACGGCCAACAGGTTTGTTACTGTTATTTTTGTAGTTTTGGCGCTGATACTGATCCTTATAATCGTTCTGATCGTGTATATAAGAAAACGTGGAAAACATGTACCGCGACTCTTGAGAAAAGTGGTCAGGAATGTATCCACAAAGATTGAGAACAAAGAACAGATCTTCTATGATGAGAGCAAAGCTATTGATCAGAAAGATGAAGCAGGAGCCCCTGACACAGATGAAAGCGATGCCTCTGATCAGGACAGTGACGATCCGGAAAAGTTAGTCATTGATGAAAATGGCATAATAGATCTGGATGCGTCTGACCTGGATGACAAAGAGTAAAATTAAATCGCGTACATTTACATTGAATTTGTATCTCTTTGAACCTATAATTAAGAAATAATGAGCATTCCATTCTAATTTTCCCGGGGGAAAAACCATGAAGGAATTACTGAACGAACTTTTAATGGAGGACAAAACCTTAATCCACGTGCCATTTGGAAACGGTTTCTTCGACATCTACAAATCTGTCGTGGTAACCTGGATCCTTTTGGCTGTGGTAATAGTCCTCATCCTTATCCTTACCCACAATCTGAAAGTACATAATATCTCAAAGCGGCAGGCTGCACTGGAATCCGCGGTTTTATGGCTGAGAGGCGCTGCGGGTTCAATGCTTGGTGAAGAGGCTGCAGCCTACACCGACTACATAGTGACAGTACTTGTTTTCATTGCGCTGTCAAATATGGTAGGACTCTTCGGATTTACTCCGCCTACCATGGATCTGAATGTGACAATAGCTCTTTCGGTGATGAGCATTGTGCTGGTGGAAGCGGCAGGCATAATATCGAAGGGAGCAAAGGGTTGGCTTAAGAGTTTTGCCAAACCCATGGTAGCCATAGCATTCATGAATGTCCTGGAGCTGGTAATAAGGCCGCTGTCACTTTGTATGCGACTTTTTGGTAACATCCTGGGAGCTACCGTAATCATGGAACTTGTAAAGCACGTTGTCCCTGTAGTGTTCCCGGCGGCCTTAAGTCTATACTTCGATCTTTTTGACGGAGCAATTCAGGCCTATGTTTTCTGCTTTCTGACTTCTCTTTACATAAAAGAGGCAGTTGAAGATTAACCCAAACAAGAATAAAGGAGGATATAAAAATGAGTTTAACAGCTATTGGTGCAGCCATCGCTGCATTTACCGGAATCGGAGCCGGAATCGGAATAGGTATCGCCACATCCAAGGCAACTGATGCCGTGGCACGTCAGCCAGAGGCGGACGGCAAGATCATGAAGCTTCTTCTTTTGGGTTGTGCCCTTGCAGAGGCAACTGCAATCTATGGTTTCGTTATCGCTATCATGATCATTCTTTTCTCATAAGAAAGAGGAGTAAACCGTGTTAAACATAAGTATAGTCAATATTGTATGTACAATATTAAATCTTCTTATTCTTTACTGGGCTTTCAAAAAGTTCCTTTTCGGAAGAGTAGATGCCATTCTGGAGAGACGTAAAGAAGAAGTAGACACTGCATCCCAGGCTGCCGACAAGGCAATTGAGGAAGCAAGGGCTACCAAGAAGGAATACGAGGAAAAACTGGCACTGGCCGACGACGAGAAGCAGCAGATCCTTGCAGATATCAGAAAGCAGGGATACGAGGAGTATGACAAGATCGTGGCTGAGGCGCAGAAGAAAGGCCGGGAGATAATCCAGGAGGCCAGACACAATGCTGAGACCGAGGCAGACAGGACCAAAGAAGTATATGCCTCCGAGCTTAAGCAGATGGTCATTGAAGCTGCCACCAAGATCGCGGCAACCAAGCACAGCCGCGCTGAGGACAGCGACCTTTACGACAAATTCATAGATGAGGCGATGGCAGACAGGAATGGATAAGAATTTAAAAGCTACGCTGCGCTATGCAGTAATGGCTCCCAATGACGTTCAGCTCAACAGGATCAGAAGGATCTTAAGGGACAAGCTTGAGGCCGATACTGTTGAGATAGAGTGCATACAGGACCCTTCCGTTGTGGGCGGTTTCATCATCAACTGCGGAAACTTCGAGTATGACTGGAGCGATCTGGGAAGAGCCAGACAGCTGCGCGAAGAATTAAATGATGTTCAGACAAGGCACACTGATTTCAGAGATGGCAGGATAATCTCCCTGTTAAAAGAAAAGGTGGATGAATTTGATCTTACTGTTGAAGACAATGAGGTCGGACAGGTTTCTTGGGTGGGAGACGGAATCGCCAATATCGAAGGTATCGAGCATGCCTTTTATGGTGAGATCATAAGCTTCGAAGACGGTACCAAGGGAATGGTCCAGGATATTCGTGACGACCACATCGGCTGCATTCTGTTTGGAAATGATACAGGAATCAGACAGGGAAGCAGGGTAGTCAGAACTTATAAAGAGGCGGGAGTTCCGGTGGGAGACGCCTTTATTGGTCGTGTCGTCGACGCCCTTGGAGAGCCGCTGGATGGCCTTGGCGATATCAGGGAATCCGGTTTTTCTCCCGTTGAGAGACCTGCACCGGGTATCGTAGACAGACAGTCCGTCTGCCAGCCCATGGAGACAGGTATTCTTTCAATAGATACCATGTTCCCCATAGGAAGGGGTCAGAGAGAGCTTATCATCGGCGACAGGCAGACAGGAAAGACATCCATTGCCATCGATACAATAATCAACCAAAAGGGCAAGGATGTGATCTGCATCTATGTGGCGATAGGTCAGAAGGCCTCCACGGTTGCCAAACTTGTACAGACACTGAAAAAGACCGGCGCCATGGAATACACGATAGTTGTCAGTTCAACAGCATCTGACACGGCGCCTCTGCAGTATATAGCACCTTATTCGGGAACGGCACTTGGCGAATTCTTTATGAGTAAAGGAAGGGATGTTCTTATCGTGTATGACGACCTTTCCAAGCACGCTGTTGCCTACAGAGCCCTGTCTCTGCTTCTGGAGAGATCCCCCGGACGCGAGGCTTATCCCGGAGATGTATTTTATCTGCATTCAAGGCTTCTGGAGAGATCCAGCAAGCTTTCACCGCAGCTGGGAGGCGGCTCCATGACAGCGCTTCCCATAATAGAGACTTTGGGCGGAGATGTTTCTGCTTACATTCCTACCAACGTTATTTCTATCACCGACGGCCAGATCTTTCTTGAGAGCGACCTGTTTTTTGAAGGTATGAGACCAGCGGTAAACGTCGGACTTTCCGTATCCCGTGTTGGCTCTGCGGCTCAGACAAAGGCAATGAAGAAGGCTGCGGGAAGTATAAGAGTGGATCTTGCCCAGTACAGAGAAATGGCGGTGTTCACTCAGTTCTCATCAGATCTTGATGAGACCACTAAGAGACAGCTTAATCATGGAAGCATTCTGATGGAACTTCTTAAGCAGCCTCTTGAGCATCCGCTTGCCATGCATGAACAGGTAATCATTCTGGTGGTTGTGGGAGCTCAGAGGATGGAGCACGTACCGGTAAAGAAAGTAAAGGAGTACAAGGCAAAGCTTTTGGAGTACTTCAACTCCGAGTGCGCTGATCTCTGCGAAGAGCTGAACATCAGCGGCGAGCTGTCAGATACGCTTAAGAAAAAGATTCTTGACTGTGCAGATGAGTTTAACAAGCAGGAAGGATACTGATTTTGGCAAACATAAAAGAAATTAGGGACAGAATATCGAGCGTAAGTGATACCATGAAGATCACCAATGCCATGTATCTGATCTCCTCCACAAAGCTCAAGAAAGCCAAGAAGATGCTTATAGATACCGAGCCGTTCTTCTTTGCGACCAAGGCAATGATCGAACTGGTAGTATCGCACCTTCCGGCAGATACCAAGAACATCTTTCTTGAGACAAGGAAGGACATCCCGGAGAGGATGAGGCGAAGGGGCTACATCATTTTAACTGATGACAAGGGCCTTGCCGGAGCATATAACCACAACGTTCTGAAGATGGCTGAGGAGCACATACACGGAGACGGAGACCAGTGGAAACTCTTTGTTATCGGCGAGCTGGGTAGATTTCATTTCACCTCAAGAAATATGCCCATTGAGGAGTCATTTCTTTTTACTGCCCAGAACCCCACACTTCACAGAGCGAGAAAGATTGCGGCTGAGATCTTAGAGTATTACTACGAGAGAAAGATAGATGAGTTCTATATTATCTACACGACCATAGAGGGAGCCACCTGCGAGACCAGGTTTGAGAAACTTCTGCCACTTGACCTGATCGAGGAGATCAGAAAAGAGGCACCTCGTGAGGGGGCCATGCTTGAGGAATTCTTAATGGAGCCGTCGCCTTCTGCTGTCCTTGACAACATAGTTCCCAACTATATAACAGGATTTATCTACGGCGCGCTTGTCGAGGCTTTCTGCAGCGTCCAGAATTCCAGGATGCAGGCAATGGACAACGCCAACAAGAACGCCGAGAAGATGATAGCGGAGCTGAAAAAGAATTACAACAGACAAAGGCAGGCCCAGATAACCCAGGAAATTACCGAGGTTGTCAGCGGCGCCAAGGCACTTAAGCAGAGCAAGGAAGCTAAGGCCAGAAAAGAAGCAAGGAAAAATGGTTCCGAAAAATAAGTGAGAGGATATCGACTTGAAAAACGGACGGATATTGCAGGTCATGGGACCTGTTGTGGATGTAAAATTTGAAGATGACGAACTTCCATATATCAACGATGCGCTGGAAGTCTATGTGCACAAGAAGAGAAGAGTCATGGAGGTCGCTCAGCATATCGGGGATGACACCGTAAGGTGCATCATGCTTTCTCATTCCGAGGGACTTGCCAAGGATATGGAAGTCATCTGGGCAGGCGGTACCATCAAGACTCCTGTTGGAAAAGAGGTGCTTGGAAGACTATTTAACGTTCTCGGTGAGACCATGGACAACAAGGGGAAAGTCGGGACAAAAGAGATGTGGGAGATCCACAGAGAAGCACCACCGCTTGTCGATCAGAGTCCTGTAGTGGAAGTTTTAGAGACGGGGATTAAGGTCATAGACCTTCTTGCACCTTATGCAAAGGGCGGAAAGATCGGACTTTTCGGCGGCGCCGGCGTGGGCAAGACAGTGCTTATTCAGGAGCTTATACAGAACATCGCTACAGAACACGGTGGCTATTCCATATTTACCGGAGTTGGAGAGCGTTCCCGTGAAGGTAATGACCTGTATACCGAGATGACAGAGTCCGGTGTTATCGAAAAGACTGCCCTTGTCTTCGGACAGATGAATGAGCCTCCGGGAGCACGTATGAGAGTAGCTGAGACCGGACTTACAATGGCTGAGTATTTCAGGGATGTAGAGCATCAGGATGTGCTTCTCTTTATAGACAATATCTTCAGATTTATTCAGGCAGGTTCCGAGGTTTCATCGCTGCTTGGAAGAATGCCTTCAGCTGTAGGATATCAGCCGACTCTTGCAACAGACCTTGGAATGCTGCAGGAAAGAATCACTTCCACAAGACATGGATCAGTAACTTCTGTACAGGCTGTATATGTGCCTGCGGATGACCTTACGGATCCTGCACCTGCAACGACATTTGCGCACCTTGATGCCACGACGGTTCTTTCACGTAAGATCGTTGAGCAGGGTATTTATCCTGCGGTTGATCCTCTTGAGTCCTCCAGCAGAATACTTGAGGAAGACATTGTTGGAAAAGAGCACTATGAAACAGCAGTTAAGGTCCAGGAAATCCTTCAGAAGTACAAGGAGCTGCAGGATATCATCGCAATCCTTGGAATGGAAGAATTATCCGACGAAGACAGGATGACGGTGCACAGAGCGAGAAAGATCCAGAGATTCCTTTCACAGCCCTTCCATGTGGCTGAACAGTTCACAGGAATCCCGGGAAAGTACGTTCCGCTTTCCCAGACTATCAAGGGCTTTAAGGCTATTGTAAACGGAGAGATGGACCACTATCCGGAAGCTGCATTCTTCAATGTCGGCACAATTGAAGAAGTGATTGAGAAGGCCAAGCAGATAGAGGCTTAAGCATGAGTGAAGAACTGATCAGGACATTTCACCTGCAGGTGATATCGGTAAACGGAATATTCTATGACGATGAGGCTATTGAGGTCATTGTTCCCTGCGACGACGGGGAGCTTGCTATACTTGCCGGTCACGAGGAGATGATACTTGCGATCTACGAGGGAGTCATCAAGATCAAGAACACAAAGGGCGAGTGGATCATCGGAATAGGAAGTATCGGCTCTGTGCAGGTCACGGTGGATAACAGATGCGTTATCATTGTAAATACCGTTGAAAGGCCTGAGGATATAGACAGGAGAAGAGCCCAGGAGGCTTATGAATTTGCAATGGAGCACCTGAGGCAGAAACAGTCCATCAAGGAGTTTAAGAAGTCACAGGCAGGTCTCGCAAGGGCCCTGACCAGGCTGAAAGCGTCCTCCAGATACGCGGACTGATCTTGAAAAAAGTATTTTTGGGGAAGGAAAAATTATCAGTGAACAGATTTAGAAAACTAACGGCGACAGCTCTTTTGCTCACCTTTATCCCTGTTATGGCAGGCTGTGGCAAAAAGGCAGATCCTGCGCTGGATGCCTACAAGGAGAGCATGACAAAATTTTACGATGAGCTCTCCAAATACGACAGTGAGATAAATGCCATAGATCCTGAGTCAGACACAGCAAAGTCAGATCTTCTGGACGTTCTGGATGAGATGGAGGGAAGCTATAACCGCATGGCTGCACTTGAAATCCCTGACGAGTTCTCGGGAATTGCTGAGATTTCTGTCGAGGCTGCAGATTATATGGAGAAGGCCAACGAGTTTTATCACATGGCCTATGACAACGAGTTTGACGAGGACAGCGAGATGCTGGCTTCCCAGTACTACCAGAGGGCCAACGACAGAGCGCTTATAATTCTGCAGGTACTTCACGGCGAAGTTCCTGAGGGCGAGGGCATCTCCGTTGAGACCCAGAGCACCTACGAGATCTCAACGATCGAAGACGATGCAGGTACAGATGAAGAATAAGGAAAACAGATTTATATATGCTGTAAAATTCATAGCCTGTCTCTTTGTAATAACCATTCACGCCAGGATTCCCGGCATGGTCGGGGATCTTGTGATGTCTATGGCAAGATTTGCTGTCCCCTTTTTCTTTGCCGTTTCGGGAAGATTCCTGCTTACCACATCGGATGGGGGGATTATCACTGAGGTTCCGGAAATTCGCAGTAAAGTATCAGGTTCGTTGAAAAAGCTTTTGAAGATCACGGGAATCGTGTATCTTATCCATCTGATCTTTTCTTTTACAGTCAACATGATCTCAGGGACTCCCGCAGGGGAGTATTTTTCATCGAAGTTCAATCTCTTTGAGCTGAGGAACTTCATTCTTTTTAATTCCGGGAAATTCATTTATGACGCATCATATACCTTTGATCATATGTGGTACCTCTTTGCATTGATATATGTGTATGCGCTTATTTACATTTTTGCACCGGTTATGCGGAAATGGTACAAGGGTCTTATTGCGATCCTGCTTTTCTTTTTGTACTTCGGGGAGCTTTTGCAGACCTATTATCCGATACGCCCCTTTGACATCAGTATTTCCACCTGGTACGTTATGAGAAACTGGCTGTTTGTTGGGATCCCTTTTGTGTTGTTGGGAATTCTTTTTGCAGACCGGGCTTATGATGTAAAACAAAAAGGCGATGATTATGCAAAAGAGTATTTTGCAAGGCTGAAGATGCCGGCAATCATTGGAGTTGTGGCTGGTGCAGCGCTGAGTTTTATCGAGATGAACGTGATAGACTCCAAAGAGGTATATTTTGGAACATTGTTTATTGTTGTGGGACTTCTTGTTCTGTCTGAGTGTGTGAACTATGAAGGCGAGGTGCTAAGCATACTTGGTAAAAGAGCTTCTTCAAATTTCTACTTTTACCATGTGCTTGTGATAGCCTTTCTTGAGTTGCTGTCTCACGGCACGATTGGATACACTGAGCAGGGAATGCTGCTAAAGACAATACTTGTAATGGTCATATGCTTTCTGATGTTTGGACTGTGGCCGCTTTATAAGGAGCTCGGAAAGAGTAAGGTGAAGTAATGAACAGATCGGAATTTCTGGCATTTTGTGAAAACAGGATAGTATTTCTTGACGGAGCTACGGGAAGCAATCTTATGAAGGCAGGGATGCCTGTTGGAGTGTGCCCTGAGAAATGGATATTGGAGAATGAAGATGCTATCCTGAATCTCCAGAGGGCTTATGTGGACGCGGGCTCGGATATCATATATGCTCCGACTTTCACAGGAAACAGAATAAAGCTTTCGGATTATGGTCTGGAAGATGAGATAGAGAAGATAAATACGGAGCTTGTGGCTCTGTCAAAAAGAGCTGCAGGCGGAAAGGCTCTTGTTGCCGGTGACCTGACAATGACAGGAAGACAGCTGGCTCCTGTTGGAGATCTGGACTTTGAGGAACTGATAGAAGTATATAAGGAGCAGATCAGGCTGCTTGTAGCTGCAGGATGTGACATCCTTGTGGTTGAGACAATGATGAGCCTTAACGAATGCAGGGCAGCGCTTATCGCAGCCAAGGAAGTATGCGACCTTGCGGTGATTGTCTCTCTGACCTTTGAGCCGGATGGCAGAACGCTTTTTGGTTCTAACCCTGAGGCCAGCGCTATTTGCCTTGAATCGCTCGGCGCAGCGGCCATTGGTGCAAACTGCTCAACAGGTCCCGACAGAATGGAAGATATCATAAGAAAAATGGCAGAGGTGACTTCCATACCGATCATTGCCAAGCCAAATGCCGGTCTTCCCAAGGTGAATCCAGATGGCAGCACCGGTTATGATATGGATGCAGAGACCTTTAACAAAGAGATGAAGAGACTTCTTGTTGCCGGTGCATCAATAATAGGCGGCTGTTGCGGAACAGATCCGATATATATAAAGCACATTCACGATACTTATGGAAGTTTAAGGCCTGATGAGATAGTTGACGCAGAAGGCCGGAGAGCAGCAAGAAAGATAAGCGGACGAAGATACCTGTCATCAGAGAGAAGAGCTCTTTCCTTTGATCTGGACGGATTGTTTATGATTGTCGGTGAGAGGATCAATCCCACAGGAAAGAAAAAACTTCAGGCTGAACTTAGGGAAGGCAGGCTTGATCTTGTCACTTCCTTTGCTGAGAGCCAGACAGAGGAAGGCGCATCAATCCTGGACATCAATGTGGGTATGAGTGGCATCGATGAAAAGGAGATGATGCTGAATGTCCTCACAGAAGTAGAGACAATTACGGACCTTCCGCTATGTATCGATACATCAAGCCCGGAAGTTATGGAGGCAGCGCTAAGAGTATATCCCGGAAGGGCGCTGATGAATTCCATATCACTGGAAAAGGGTAAGACCGAAAAGTTCCTTCCGCTTGCTAAAAAGTACGGAGCGATGTTCGTTCTTTTGCCGCTGAGCCCAGAGGGTCTTCCAAAGGACACGGAAGAGAAACTTGACAATATAAGAAAACTATCTGAAATGGCCTATGAAATCGGACTTGCGAAAGAAGACATCGTGGTCGACGGACTTGTTGCAACGGTTGGAGCTGATCCCAAGGCCGCTATAAATACTCTGGATACAATCGGCTACTGCCATGACAATGGCTTTGCGACTATTTGCGGCCTGTCCAATATTTCTTTTGGCCTGCCTGAGAGGATGAACGTAAATACAGCCTTCCTGACCATGGCTATTTCAAAAGGTCTGACGATGGCTATAGCGAATCCATCACAGGAACTGCTTGTTAACGCAGCATTTGCATCAGACCTTCTGAAAAACAAAGAGGGGGCAGATATAAGGTACATCGAGAGAATGGCCAGATATAATAAAGAGGCTCAGGATGTACCGGCTCAAAAAGATAGTAATATCGCATCTGTTAAAGATGCTGATTTCCTTGGTATAATAAAAACAGATGTTTTAAAGGGAGCAAAGCGCTCAATAGAAAAAGACACTCAGAATGCGCTTGATAACGGCATAGAGCCCAAGACTATCCTTGATGATGCACTTATGCCCGCTATCAACGAGGTCGGCGATCTCTTTGACAAGGGCAAATATTTCCTGCCACAGCTGATATCAGGAGCTGAGGCGATGAAAATGTCCATCGCGATCCTGGAGCCGCTTCTTCAAAAGGACAAGAACGAGAATGATGCGCTTCCAACAGTGGTCATCGCTACGGTTCAGGGGGATATTCACGATATAGGCAAGAACCTTGTGGCGCTGATGCTGAAGAACTATGGCTTTAATGTCATCGATCTTGGTAAGGATGTACCCAAGGAGACAATTGTGAAGGCTGCCAGGGACAACGGAGCCGGTGTGATAGCTCTTTCGGCACTTATGACCACTACAATGAAAGAAATGAAGAATGTTATCGATCATGCGCGAAAAGAGGGAATTACAGCAAAGATAGTTATCGGCGGAGCTGTAGTTACCGATGATTTTGCAAGAGAGATCGGAGCAGACGGATATTCTGCTGATGCGGCAGATGCTGTGCGGCTTGTGAGGAAACTTCTGGACGCATAAATATCTTTTTACATACGGAGGAACTTCTATGATAGGAGCAGAGGCAATAGTTAAATGCCTTGAAAAAGAAAATACAGAGGTAATCTTCGGCTATTCAGGAGTGGCCATTGATCCTTTCTGGAACAGTATCCTGGAGACAGGAATAAGGACTGTGCTGATAAGGACCGAGCAGAATGCTGCCCACTGTGCCAGCGGCTATGCCAGGATAAGTGGTAAGGTGGGAGTATGTGCGGTTACTTCAGGTCCCGGTGCAACAAACCTCATAACAGGAATTGCTACTGCCTATGCGGACTCAATTCCAATTGTTGCAATTACCGGGCAGGTTAACTCCGACATGATAGGAAGTGACGTGTTCCAGGAGGCTGACATCACCGGAGCTGTAGAGTCTTTTGTAAAATACAGCTATCTTATCAGGGATGTAAACGATATCCCCAGAGTGTTTAAAGAGGCTTTCTTTATAGCAAACAGCGGACGAAAGGGCCCGGTACTTATAGATATACCCATGGATGTGCAGCTGGCTGAGATGAGCGATGAATTCATCTATCCGGAGAGCATTTCAATGAGATCATATAAGCCCACGGTCAAGGGCAATATTGTTCAGATAAGAAAAGTCATCAAGGAAGTGGAACAGGCAAAACGCCCTATCATCTGCGTCGGCGGCGGCGTACACTTATCCGGTGCGACAAAAGAGCTTGTAAAGTTCGCTGAGCTCAACGATGTTCCTGTGGTCTCAACCATGATGGGAATAGGAGTAATGCCCTCTGAACATCGCCTGTACTTTGGAATGGTGGGCAATAATGGACAGCCATGCGCCAACAGGGCAATGAATGAATCTGACCTTCTGTTGATGGTTGGAGCAAGAGTTGCAGACAGAGCCGTGAACAGACCTGACCTCATTACAGAGAACAAGGTTATGGTTCATATAGACGTGGATCCTGCTGAGATCGGTAAGAATGTGGGACCTACAATACCGCTGGTTGGTGATATCAAGCACATCTTCACGGATTTCCTTGAGCAGGACGATCACGCGGATGACCACAGTGAGTGGGTAGAGACCCTCAATAAATACAGGGATGAGATGGATTCTGACAGACTTCCTGATTATGCGATCGAAGCCTATGTTGAGCCAAGGGATTTCATAAGAAGGCTCTCTAAGACCATGAAGGACGACGCGGTTTACGTTGCCGATGTCGGACAGAACCAGATCTGGTCCTGTGCCTACCACATCGTAAAGAACGGAAGATTCCTTACTTCCGGCGGAATGGGAACAATGGGATACTCAATACCTGCAGCCATGGGAGCAAAGCTGGCTAATCCGGGAAGGCAGGTTGTTGCTGTGATAGGAGATGGAGCCTTTCAGATGAGCATGATGGAGCTGGCTACCATGAGACAATACAGGATACCTGTTAAGATAATAGTTCTTAAGAACGGATTCCTTGGAATGGTGAGAGAACATCAGCACTACGTTTACAACGACAACTATTCCATGGTTGAGTTGAAGGGTGATCCGGATCTTGCGCTTATCGCTGCAGCCTACGATATGGCCTATTCAAAGGTGGACGGCAACAGTGATATCGACGGAAAGCTTGCAGCTTTCCTTGAGGAAGACACATCAGCCCTTATGGAAGTAAGGATTAACCCTATGGAGCTTACCAAATTCTGATCCGAGGAGAATGCAGCATATGAAGAGAATATATTCAGTACTTGTTGAGAACAGGGCAGGTGTACTTTCCAAGGTTGCAGGCCTCTTCTCAAGAAGGAATTTCAATATCGACTCACTGGTTGTAGGTGAGACTGCCGACAGGGCTGTGTCCTGTATGACTATCGTATCCTCCGGCGATGAGAGGACAATAGAACAGATTGAGAAACAGCTCAACAAGAAGATCGACGTCATAAAGGTTAAGACCTTCAAGGAGAGTATGAGTATCAACCGTGAGCTTATGCTTATCAAGGTCAAATATAACAAGGAAAACAGGCGTGACATCATGGAGAACTGCGAGATCATGAAAGCTTCGATAGTGGACATGAGCAAGAACATGATGATCATACAGATCTGCGATACTTCTGACAGGATTGAGCTCTTTATAGAGATGCTAAAGAGCGTGAGTATCGTGGAGATTGCAAGGACTGGAACGGTTGCGCTGACAAAATGTAAAGAAAACTGACCGGTAAAATATGAAAAGCTTCTGGCTGAAAAGGATAATTGCATATCTGGTGCTTGCAGCAATAGTTCTTTTGCCTCTTAGCACCAGCGCCGATGAGGGACAGGAGAGACAGTATAACATACTGTTTCTGTCTTCTTATGGCTATTCCAATGAAGCTGTGCCTCCGCAGCTTGAAGGCTTTGAAGAGGGACTTGAGGGAGTCAATGTGGACATCAGCTATGAGTTCATGGACTCCGACAAGTACTACGGCGGAATTGATATCCAGAATTTTGATAAGTACCTGCGTTACAAGGTTTTTGCGAAGAGGAACTACGACCTGATCGCAGTGGCAGACGACCCTGCGCTGAGATATGCCATTAACAACAGATCTGTTCTTTTTCCTGATATTCCCATGGTATTCATGGGTGTCAATAACGTGACTGAGGCTGTTACAGCCGCAGCCATGAAGAATTCCACCGGAATCGCTGAGGTTCCGGATTTCGAGAACAATTACAATCTGATGGGATTTCTTTTCCCAAAGAGGACTCACCTGAACGTCATCGTGGATTCCTCTGTTGCCGGTCAGGGCGACTATGTGGAATTCATGAAGTTCAAGGAGGCCAATCCTGATATTTCCAGTACGGTTATAAATACTGCATATTACACGGCGAATGGATTAAAGGAGGTCCTTTCTTCACTGGATGAGGACGACATTATTCTTTTTCTTGATTTTACGATAGATGGTGAGAAAAACAGCTATTCGCTGCAGAATGCTTCGCTGTTCCTTTCGGAGTATGCGCCTGACATACCAATTTTCAGGCTGGCTTCATCTGATATAGGGCACGGGGTTCTTGGAGGAATCTCATATTCATATTATGATGCCGGGAAAATTGCCGGAGAAAATGCTGCGAGGATCCTAAAGGGCGAGTCAGCGGACGACATGCCGCTTGTGACTGACGCAGTGACAAAGACATACTTTGAGCAGAGCAAAATGGATCAGTTTAATATAAGGCACTTTTTGCTGCCGCCCGGGACCACTGTTCTTAATGAGCATCAGAATCTGGCAAAGTTCTACAGGGAAAACAGGGTTATCAGTAACCTCATGATCGTCATAGTTCTTTTGCTTATAGCGATAATTTCGCTTTTGAACTATACGAACAACCGCAGGAAGAAGATGATAAGGACTGACTTCCTGACACAGATGCCCAACAGGAAAAAGCTTATGGAGGACGTGGGCCAGGCCATAAGCACTTCAGCTTCCTATGGAATAATCATGTTGGATGTGGATCATTTCAAGACAATTAACGACACCTTCGGACACAAGGTGGGAGATGAAATAATCGCCGGCGTGGGTGCCAGGCTGAAAGAACTGTCAAGCAAAGATCTTTCTTTTGCAAGACTGGGCGGAGATGAGTTCTGCGGACTGTTTGTGCATCCTACACCGGAAATGGGTGAGCAGATCTGTAAGGACATAATTAAGATTACTCACGATGCCTTCGAGACATCGACAGGACAGATAAATCTTACAGTCAGCATCGGCTGTGCTACTTATCCGGATGAAACGCAGGATAAGGATAAAGTTATAGAATGCGCAGACAAAGCGCTGTACGTTACTAAAGAAAACGGAAGAAACGGTTATACGCTATTTGGTAGCATAGATGAGTCCACCTGAGTTTCTCTGATAATAACCGGTTTCAAAAAGTTCTTTTTCAATATTGACTGCTGTAATGGCAATGGGGCGGAGAAGGTAAGACGGAACCACCTTGTTGCCATTATTATAATCCGAAGTATTGTAGGTGCAGTCGAAGTCCCAGCCGGACTGGTCAATCAGGTCTTTCCCCGGCATTTTTCCCGAAATAATGGCTTTTCCAAGTGAAACGGTAACGATGGATTCCTGTTTGAGCTGCTTGTAGACGGTCATGCTCTGGGTTCCGTTTAATATGTTGTAGATGTTGGCGATGTCTCCGTCCTGACCGGTGACAATAACACGGTTCTTTTCCTTGTAGTCGGCAGCGAGCGCCCTTGTTGCGCCAAGGGCGGTGGAATCGTTGGCGCAGAGTACTGCATCAAGCCTTGTTCCTTTTGGATAGTATGAATTTAAGATGATCTGAAGACGCTGCTGGGCGATGTCCGGGGACCACTGAGCTGTTGCGGTCTCGAAGAAACCCGACTGGCCGGAAGGTACAGTGATGACTCCGGAATCTAGATAGGGTTTGAGCGTGTCCATGGCGCCGTTGTAGAAGAATCTGGCGTTGTTGTCTACGGGATCGCCTGTAATAAACTCGATAGTCTGGGCGGTGTCAGCAGTTTTGAGTCCGAGCTCTGCGATAATGTAGTTAGCCTGAAGAACGCCTACTTTGTAGTTGTCGAAAGATACGTAGTAGTCTACGGCGTCGGTCTCCATTATAAGTCTGTCGTACGCCAGGATTTTGATCCCCTGATTTCTGGCATCCTCCAGTACGGAGGAAAGGGCAGTGCCGTCAACTGCTGTGATGACAAGAAGGTCAGCGCCCTGGTTTATCATTTCTCTTATGTCTTTTATCTGGGTATCTATCAGATTGTTGGCGTAGCGAAGAACTACTTCGCAGCCGTCGTTTTCAAACTGGGCTTTAAGGAAAGCGCCGTCTATGTTCCAACGCTCAAGGAATCTGTCGGGCATTGAGATCCCGACGACAATGCGGCCGTCGTCAGGGCGGACAACAGACTTGGATTCTGTCTTAACAGGTTCATGGACAGTTTCATCTGATTCTGCCGGATTGCTTGCGCAGCCGGTGAGTGATAAAACAAGGAGCGTTATTGATAATAAAATAGTGATTATTCTGAGCTTTTTATTATGCATGAGAAAGTTCCTATATTTGAATATTGCGCTATGCTTGTGAACGGATGAATTATTGTGAGAGTTTTATTGTTATGAATGTGTAATACTCTATACTATTTAATTGTATCACCATAAACGGTATTTGGTTTTTAATATTTTTATAAACTGTTGTGGGTATGCGCGAAAAGGAAATAATATCACCATGCTTTAATGCTGTAAAATGATTGCGGTTTAAAGTGTGAATTTTATAAAGGTTGACACGGTACATAAAAGGAGTATAATTAGCTTTAAATTGATTGAAAGACGGCAGGAAATTGGCCGCAATCTCAATAAAATCCCATGTTTTGAATGATATAAAACATCACACTTTAAAGCGCTGAAGGCGGCAGATAAACACTGGGGTTGAAAGGAGTTTGATGAGCGAGAAAATCAAGAAAAAAGTCTTCCAGCTTCTGGTTGACAACAATCCCGGTGTACTTTCCAGGATAGCAGGTCTGTTTTCAAGACGAGGATATAACATCGAGAGTATCACAGCCGGCGTTACGGCAGATCCAAGGTTCACGAGGATTACGATCGTGGCTTCGGGAGATGATGTGATCCTTGACCAGATTGAGAAGCAGGTTTCCAAGCTGGTTGACGTAAGGGATATCCACGAGCTGCTTCCCGATGACAGTGTTTACAGGGAGCTGGCTATGGTGAAGGTGAGAGCCGAGTCCGATAAGCGTCAGAGCATTCTTGCAACTGCAAACATCTTCAGAGGCAATATCGTAGATGTAAGCCCGGATTCACTTATCATCGAGATCACAGGTTCCCAGTCCAAGATCGATGCCTTCCTTAAACTGCTCGAAGGCTACGAAATTCTCGAGTTGGCAAGAACCGGAATCGCAGGCCTTGGAAGAGGAACAGACAAAGTCATCTACCTTGACGAATGATAAATTGTAACCACAGTATGTAATTTCGCGCAAAGCGCGTATTTAACAAAAGAATCAAAAGAAAATAACGGAGGATTTATTTATGTCACAGGATGCACGTATTTTTTATCAGGAAGATTGTAACCTTTCACTCTTAGAGGGCAAGACCATTGCCATCATCGGCTACGGCTCACAGGGCCACGCACATGCCCTTAACCTCAAGGAGTCAGGATGCAACGTAATCGTTGGTCTTTACGAGGGATCAAAGAGCAAGGCTAAGGCTGAGGCTCAGGGACTTAAGGTTTACAACACAGCAGAGGCTGCCAAGATGGCTGATATCATCATGATCCTTATCAAC
>JAEEGF012471397.1_pt1 | contig 30475 bp, 25 predicted proteins | sample 9134171 | NCBI WGS metagenome assembly JAEEGF01 (sample SAMN16246542, study PRJNA631951) | gut metagenome | biome: gut microbiome; feature: rumen; material: AP-attached | host: Bos | place: Iran: Karaj | collected 2018-10 | reverse complement strand
TTGAGAGATATTATGGTTACAACATAAAACGGAGCAACCCCTTATATTAGAAATATAAGAATGCTGCCCCGTTGCATTACGCCTTCCCATTTAACTAGCGAAATTATAGCATATTTAATCTAACTTTGCAATGCTTATTTTTACCAATTTTTTGACATAATGACTGACATTTTCAATGAAATGCTGCTACTTTACCTCTGCCTGTCCATATGGAAGAGATTCATTGAAGTTACGTGAATTCTCCATTGTAACTGATGCGATTGCCTGAAGCGCTTCTCTTGTGAAGAAGGCCTGGTGTGATGTAAGTATGAGATTCGGGAAATTACAAAGACGAGCTACAATGTCATTTGTAAGCATATCCTCTGAATGATCTGTATAAACATTCTCATCCTCGCCCTCATAAACGTCAAGAGCTACTGCATGGAACTTATTTGCCTTAAGTGCAGCAATCAGGGCCTCTATGTCAATAAGACCGCCTCTTGAGGTATTTACAAGCATTACATTATCCTTCATCATATTTATTGTATCTGAATTGATGAGGTGATAGGTTCCTCCATCTCCCATTATGAGAGGTGCATGAAGGGATATAAGATCTGATCTTTCAAGAAGCTCTTCCTTTGAAACGTAGGTGAGAAGTCCATCCTCCTCGAGCTTCTTATTAGGGAATGCATCCCAGCCAAGTACTGTCATACCATAACCCTTACAGATATTAGCCATGCATACGCCGATTCTACCGGTTCCCATGATGCCGGCCACCTTGTTATGAAGGTCTATTCCAAGAAGTCCTGAAAGGGCAAAGTTATTATCCTTTACCTTATTGTATGCCTTATGAATTCTGCGGTTTGCAGCCTGAATGATTGTCATTGCATGCTCTGCAACAGCATATGGAGAATAAGCTGGAACTCTTAATACAGTAATTCCATATTCCTTTGCTGCCTTTGTATCAACGTTATTAAAGCCGGCGCAGCGAAGAAGTATAAGCTTTACGCCGCCCTCACTAAGAGCCTCAATAACAGGGCGCGGTGCCTCATCATTTACGAAAATACATACGGCATCAAAACCCTTTGCAAGATGCGCACTTTCTATTGTAAGTCTACTGCTGAAATACTTAATATCTACGTTATAGGCATCATCTCCGCGGTCTTTACTGAGCTCGCTAAAGAAAATACGGTCATAGTCCTTAGTTCCAAAAAAGGCTATCTTAAGGATATCTGCCTTCTTATTCTTTGGTGCGCAGTCACTTAGAACCTCAAGGAGCTTCTTTTCTACCTCATCCTCATCAGGACCATCTATTGAAATTTTAAGATTGCTTCCCTGCTTTGCCTGAAGTCTTAAGATCTGCAGTACATCACTTCCTGATGCCTTTGCTAACTCGGTTTCGATTGTAACTATGCTCTTAAAGCTGATACAAGCCTGCGCAATGAGCGCTGCCGGTCTTGCGTGAAGACCATATGGATTTTTAACTACGTAATTGAATACCTTCATTTCCCCTAATACTCCTTTCAGTGCTGAATCTTTGTAATATTTTTACAGCGTATATTCCCTTACTTAACCTTTGTAATATTTTTACAGCGTATATTCCCTTACTTAACCTTTGTAATATTTTTACAACGTATATTCCCTTACTTCACAGTTTCCTATAGTAAAGGAGGCGAATTCCTCATTTGTCATATTCTCGAAGTAATTTGCTATAACTCTGCATATTCCATTGTGTGAAACAATGAGCACGGTCTCATCATCATAATTTCTGCGAAGCTTATCAAGGAAAGGATAGACCCTTCCCGCAACATTCATGAAGGACTCTCCCTCTGGATATTTAGAAAAGAATTTCCTCTTTTCTGCCTGATACTCCGGATTATCTCTTGATACTCCTTCATAAATACCGAAATTCATTTCAAGAAGCCCATCATCTGTCTTGCACTCAAGGCCATGGTCTTCTGCCACAAGCGAACCTGTCCTAAAGGCTCTCTCAAGAGGCGAAGCATAAACTGCCTGAATACTTACATCCTTAAGCTTTTCCACAAGCTCCTTTGCCTGATGGATTCCTGTTTCATTTAAAGGAATATCAGTTCTTCCTAAAACTTTATTTTGCTTATTCCAGCTGGTTTCCCCATGTCTTGTAATTAAAATCTTCATAATCCCCTTCTCCTAAAATTGATAAAAAGCTTAGTATTTCTATATTTTACCATAGCATTTCGTATGTGTCAAATACCTATTCTACAGCTTTAAGCGATTCTGTCATGCTTATTGCCTCAAGTTTTTTATTCATAAACAGATTTACCAAAACCGTAAATAATACCGTGAGTATAAAACTAATTACGTAGCTAAGCGGTGCTACATGAATATCAAAGGTTATTAAATCCACAACGATCTTGCTCATTACAAATGAGTGAAGCGCCTTTCCAAGTAAAAGTCCGACTCCTCCTCCCATGAGGGACATTATAAGATTTTCTCTGAATACATAATCTGCAGTTTCATTCCTGTAAAAGCCTAATACCTTTATGGTAGCTATTTCCCTTACTCTTTCTGTTATGTTGATGTTTGTAAGGTTGTATACTACAACGAAGGCAAGTGCTGCCGCACAGCCTATCACAAGATATACGATGATATTAAGGCTCTTCATCATGTTTGCTATTCTAGATCTCATGTCAACGCATATGGATATTGAGGTAATTCCTTCTTTTGAGGATATTTCAGCTGCTGCCGCATGCACCTCTTGTCCTTCCTTCACGTTAAGAAGCACATCCTTACAGCCTTCAATGGAGCCTACATTACTTTCATAGGTCTCACTTGTAATGTAAATGTAGTTACTGATGAAGTTCTCATTCAAGGCAACCACGTTCACTTCAAATTCCTTTATGTTATCTGAGGATATTGTAACAGTATCTCCGACCTTTACATTCAGCCTTTCTGCGATTCCTCTATTTAAAACTGCTGCATTACGGCTAGGAAGCTCTAACTTATTTCCCTTTTTGTCGTGCAGATTATAGAACGGTGTTATATCATCATCCGAATTAAAGACTCTTAAATACATGTTCTTTTCGCCGTCTTTTGCTTTAACATCTACAGTCGTCTCGTAAAACATCAGATAATCCTCTTTGGTGTAGCCTAGCTCATCTAAAGCTTCCACATTTCCTTTAACCGGATCTTTAAGCTTTATTTCAGCATCATAAATGGATATCTTGGTGTACTGGCTTTCTGCAATGTCTGCGATGGAATCGTAAATGCCAAGTCCCGTTGTAAGCAGCGCTGTACATCCGCCTATACCAAGAATCATCATTATAAGGCGTCCCTTATATCTAAAAATATTTCTAAGAGATACCTTCTGTAAGAATTTAAGCCCATTCCAGAAAAACGGAATATGCTCAAGCAAAATTCTCTTTCCTGCCTTTGGAGCCTTTGGTCTCATAAGAGAGGCTGCCATCTCATTCATTGCCACTCTGCAGGTTATAATCGTTACTCCCACCGAGCAGGCAAGTGCAACTATTATGCTGACGGTAAGATAGAGCGGACTGAAATAATAATCCAGATTTCTTGTATCATACATCATTCCATAAGCAAACCATATCGCATTTGGAAAGCCTATAGTTCCTGCTATAAAGCCTATTATAGCACCAACTATGGCTGCCGAGCCTGAATAAACGACAAACTTGCTCATTATGGCAGAGCCGCTATAGCCAAGCGCCTTAAGAATACCTATCTGGGTTCTTTGATCTTCTACCATTCTGCCCATTGTAGTCATGCACACAAGGGCTGCTACAAGGAAGAAGAAGATAGGGAATACCTTTGCTATTGCGCCTACAATTGTAGAATCACTCTCAAAGCAGGCATAGCCGACATTTGTGTTTCTATCAAGAAGATAGGTATCAGGCTTTTTAAGGTCTGCTATTTCCTGTTCGGCATCCCTTATTTCCTGCTCTGCATCAGCTATCTTCTCATCAAATTCAGCCTTTCCATCATTATATTCTGCAAGGCCGTCCTCGTACTCCTGAAGGCCCTCTTCATACTCTGCAAGGCCGTCCTCATATTCTTTTAGGCCCTTTTCGTACTCAGCCTTTCCTTCTTCAAGCTCTGCCTTTCCTTCCTCGTATTTAACAAGGCCGTCTTCATACTTTGCAAGACCGTCTTCATATTCCTTCTTGCCTTCATTAAAATCTGCAAGGCCCTTTTCATATTCGGCCTTTCCGTTATTATACTCTAAAAGCCCCTTTTCATATTCAGCCTTTCCGGCATTAAAATCAGCAAGTCCTGCTTCATATGCTGCCTTTCCATTTGAAAGCTCTAATACACCTGCCTCATACTGCTTTTTTCCTTCCTCATACTGAGCAAGTGCCATTTCATACTGTGCATAGCCTGCCTCTATTTCTGCAAGCTTCTTTTCATATTCTGCTGCCGGAAGAAGTTCCTTTGCCATCTCAAGCTGAGCCTTTCCTGCATCTAGCTCTGCCTTTGTATTATCAAGCATCTCCTTACTAGTATCTAACTCTGTCTTTGTCTTTTCAAGTACTGCTTCACCTTCAGCTATTTCCGTCTTTGATTTATCAAGCTCTGCTTTACCTGCATCTAGTTCCGCTTTTGCATCATCTAGCTGAGCCTTAGCGTCATCAAGCTGCTTCTTTGAATCGTTAAGAGTCTTTTCGCCCTCTTCAATGTCTGCCTTTGCTTCATCTAGCTGCTCCCTGGCATTATCTAATTCTACTTTTGAATCAGCAAGAGCTATTTCACCGTCATCAATTTCCTTCTTTGCATCAGATAGCTCAGTTTCTGCATCATCAAGTTTCTTTTTAGCATCAGAGAGCTCCTTCTTACCATCATCAAGCTCTTTCTTTGCATCACTTAATTCTTTTTCGCCGTCTGCTTTTTTAGTTTCAAACTCTTTCTTTGCATCAGCTAGCTCTTCATTTGCATCTGCAACAATTCTATCGTACCTTTCAAGAGCTGTCTTATCAAGAAGCTCCTCAAAAACTGCATCATTTGCTTCTAAAAGCTCCTCATATTCATCTGAATACAGGTCTGGATCCTTATCAAGCTTTACATAGCATTCCGTGTAATAGTCAGTATCAAAGGCCGACTTATCGACAAATACAAAGCCATTCAAGGAGCCATTTCCAAGAGAGGTAGTTCCTCTTTCATACTGTATGTAAAGAGGCGATTTTACAATACCAACTATTTCAAGCGCTGAATGCTTAAAATTTTCAAGATCATCCCCTGAATTTTCCTCTGTAAGTTTAAGAGTTTTTCCTATTACTGAGCCTGCGTAAATCATCGAATCTATGACGCATTCATTATCCGCTTCAGGAAGTCTTCCTTCTATAAGAACCGCCTTATTTACATCTTTAGTAATGCTCATTACCTTTACAGTGAGCTCTCTATCTTCTACCACAGCCAGCATGTCCTGAGTCTTTGAACCCTCTGCTGCACGAACTCCCTCTGCCGCGGCTATTTTTTCAATATCCTCATCCTCAAATCCCAGGGTTGAAATCATCCTATAGTCAAAGAACTGATTTCCCTTGAGGTAGATATTCATCGATTCTCTCATTGCAGGGTCTGTTACCATAAGTCCTGCGTAAAATCCAACGCCCAGGGCTATAATAGCCATTATCGCAATAAACCTTCCCAGGGTGGATTTTATTTCTCTTAACGTAGTAAGCGCTATTTTATTCTTCATACCATATTTTCCCATTTTCTTTTTTTACGGTTTTCTTTTTCCGACTTTTCTTTCTTTACGTTTTTCTTTTTCCGACTTTTCTTTCTTTGCTTTTCTCTCTTTGCTTTTCTCTCTTTGCTTTTCTTTCTTTACTTTACTTTTCTTTCTTTACTTTTCTTTCTTTACTTTTCTTTCTTTACTTTTCTTTCTTTACTTTTCTTTCTTTACTTTTCTCTCTTTGCTTTTCTTTACTTTTTCAGATTTTTTTACTTTTAACTTTTTCTTCCCATTACCAGTCGATATTCTCCACGTCCACCGGATTTTCATTTAGCCTTATGCTCTTTATGGTTCCTGACTTCACAGTGATTACTCTATCTGCCATTGCTGTTAAAGCCTGGTTATGAGTAATTACTACTACTGTTTTTCCTGATTTTCTGCAGGTATCCTGAAGAAGCTTTAATACTGCTCTTCCTGTTACAAAGTCAAGCGCTCCAGTTGGCTCATCACATAAAAGGAGCTTTGGATTTTTGGCTAAAGCTCTTGCTATGGCAACTCTCTGCTGTTCACCGCCCGAGAGCTGAGCAGGGAAATTATTCATTCTCTCAGAAAGTCCCACTTCCTTTAAAACAGTTTCTGCATCAATAGGGTCCTTACATATCTGAGCCGCAAGCTCTACGTTTTCCTTTGCTGTAAGATTTCCTACAAGGTTGTAGAACTGGAAAACAAAGCCCACATCAAACCTTCTGTACGAGGTCATTTCTCTCTTTGAAAGCGCTGAAATATCCTTTCCATCAAAAATTACATTTCCAGAGCTTAAAGTATCCATACCGCCAAGTATATTTAATATGGTCGTCTTTCCTGCACCGGATGCTCCTACAATAATGCAGAATTCGCCCTCGTTAATTTCAAAATTTACATTCTCTAAAGCTGTAATTTTCACCTCACCTGATTGATAAACTTTTCCAACATTTTTAAATTCAACTAAACTCATATTTCCTCCGTAAAAAAAGCCCAGGGTTGATTTTTATAACAATCCTGGGCTTTTTATCAGTCCATTCTGGTACTGCTATTTTCCAGCCATTTCCTGGCTTCTTCAACAATCTGCTCATTGGTATATAACGGTACCATCATATATCCATTATCATTTCCTAAACAAATTTTATGCTCATCCGGGGTGTAATAAACAAAATCATCCATCGTCGCGTAAAGCTCCATTTGATGTGTCTCTTCATCAAATATGTACAAATTCTGATTTTCGTCGAAGTCATCTGTAAAATATGATACTATGATAAAATTCTCAAATTCTTGTATATAGGACAATTCAATATTCAAAAAATCATGTGCTTCTATATTATCATAATTATCAGCATCTAGATAAATGTAATTAACTCTGGTACCTGCATACCTGTAGAATGCCAGTTTTCCACTATCTGCAATCATCATACCATCAATCGATTTATTACCAATATCTATGACCTTAGCTAATTCTCCATTTCTATATACAGAAATTTTTCGGTTTTTATCATCAGTGGCTAACTCCCATCCAGCATTTTGTATAGTCATTTCACCGTAATCAAAAGCTTTTTTATCTGCAGAATACTTTTCATATTCGACTCCGAGTTCATAAAACACTTCCTGCTCTGATAAATCTTTTTTAGTATACAAAATATAGCAGTCACTCAACATTTCAAGGTATCTGTCACTGCCAAGTCTCATTACATTGGCTCGTTTTTTATCATTTACACGATTTATTACATTCGACTTTATAAAAACATCACCAGGATACTGCTCTTCTATTATGCTTCCATTATGCAGACACGCCTCGAGAATAATTCCATTACTACTATTTTTAAAATACAGCTGTTTAATATTTTCATCAAGAATATTATGTGCCACCATACTTCCATCTTTTACAGAAATAGTAGACAAACTTTTATCCATAGCTCCTGCCACATAGATATATTCAGAAAAATTTGTTTCATCAGTGTAACAAATGAGTGATATTTCATTTGACACATCATTATTTTTCCATTCAATTTCCATTTCGTCAAGATTTATCGAAGTTACTCCTGATATTTCCTTGTAATCATCAAAATATTCGTTAGCTACATAAGCAGTTCCCTTATCATTGTCGCATACCCCAAAATAAGCAATGCCATCTAATTCCACAGCATCAACTATTTCAAGATCATATCCATTTATCTGATAAAACCAGGAAGAAATTTTATTCGATTTTCCCTTATATTTTTCACTCTCAGGATTGAAATCCGAATCATATTCTTCGTATGCATCTGAATCTAAATAATACGTTCCATATTTTTCATCATAAATATAGCCACTTATATATCCATATTTTTCCAGCGCATCACTTTCCGACAATGCATAAATCTTATTATCATACTCATAAAGGTCAACAATATTAAAAAAATATCCATCTTCCTCACTAAAAGCGGAGTTATAATCTACATCTTCATCGAGCTCGTAATTATATTTATCACCGCCATATTTTTTAGTAGTTATTACTCTTCCATCATCAGCTGAGATTAGTACAATCTCATCCTTACGATAAGCATATATATAATGGCCGATTTTTTTTATTCCATGCATACCATTAAGAGGAGTATCCCATTTCCTTAAGAAATCATCCATCGAATAGCAATGAACTCCTGCATAATCTGAATAAAATAAACACCCATCTTCTGCACAAATATACTGATCTATTCTACCGTCATAAAAAATACTGTCTTCATATACATCACCCAGATAATAGTCAAACTTATGAAGCACTATTCCCGTTTCAATATCAAAAACTTCAAATGAATCATATTCCATTTTATCATTCTCGTCATTGAAAACCAGCAATAAATCTTCGTTTATTTCCATGAGGTTTGTATTAACATATAATTCAATATCCTCATATTCATACTTCTGAGGAACGTATTCAGATCCTGAATCATACAACCTAAGAGCCTTGGTCAATACGTTAAAGCATCCGTAATATAGCGGAAACTCAGGATTATTTAAATCAGTCGGCATAACATTCAGCAATTCTTTTATGGCCTTCTTATTTTCGCCTTCTTCAAGCATGTTCATTGAAAGACTCGTCTGTATTTTCTGTTGCTGAAACATGTTTCTCTGAACCTGTTCCTGCAATAGCTCCTTCTGCTCCCTTATATCCATCATCTGATGATATGTAAATCCACCAAATAACATGAAGAAAAGGGTAATAGCAGACATCACCTTTAACCTGCTCTGGAACATTTCCTCGCCCGTTCTATTAATAAGCTCATCAGGCGGCAGATTCATCATAGGAGCTACTATCTTAGGAATAGCAAATTGAATATTCTTTTTTATTGTTCTCTTATCGGTTCCTCTTACATCAACTGCAAGCGGAATATCTCCATCCTCCCAAAGGATTTTTGGAATAACATCCTCCGGCTCACCCTCTGAAAGGACACATATTATTTTTTTCTTTCCGTTTTTCTTTAAATAAGTGGTTATTTCCCTATAACACCAGGATTCCTTGGTAATTCTAGGCGAACAGATAAGGATAAAGTATTCTGAATCAAGGAGAGAAGCCTCTATGGAACTCCACAGATCAGAAGAGGCCGATAGATTCAGCTTATCCTGAAATATTCGACCTAAAGTATATTCTCTAGGATCCTTTAATTTTCTCCTTAAAGCTTTTGGTACCTTGTACTTTTCTAGCTGCTTATGCAATTCATCTGCTACAAAAGTATCTATACCTGCGTAACGATAGCTGATAAACGCCTTAAATACTTTTGAAGAATCGTCCATTTTCCATCCTTTTTATCGGTTAATTTTAGTCTACAGTTTCATAAGTCATTCCGAAAGTTTCTTCTTCAATAATATAAACATCATTTAGATCTTCACATCGGCAAACCAGATAATCTCCCGGCTTACCTACAGTGTAACGCTCTCTGTCCCATCTCGTATATACCTTTAACGGCTTATTTGCCTTCTTTGCATATACAACTCCGCCTCCATTTGAATAGCACACCTTTGCATAGTCAAGAAGCGAATATTCAATATTCTTTTCTATGATCTTTGCCTTAGGGTGATATGGAAGCTCTAAATCATATTTTTCATCCTCTGATACGGTGTAGGCCTTTTCAAATACACTCCTTGAAATAGGATAGACCTCTCCCTTTACACCAATCATTATGTACATATCATCACTTATTTCAAGATGAATATCTCCCTCGAGAGTACGTATAAGCGCAACTGCACCTGGTGCTAATATATCTGTCGCCCTAATATAGCCGACCTTCAACTGCTTTTTCTTATATAATCCTGCACCATCTATATCGTACTTATAGTTCTCTGAATCGATTATGTCATAATACTTGCAATACTTTTTCAGCTGATGAGTAAAGAAATTATTATGGTCATACTCTGCAAATTCGCTTTCTTCATATTTTTTCTTATCTATGAAGCCGCCGGCCTTTGTCAGATGACCTCCTCCATTACCAAAGCCCTCTGAAACAAAGGATGCTATATGATTTGCCTGATCATCCTTATTACAGCTTCTTACTGAAAATTTAATTCCGTTTGGTTTATCGCAGAACACCAGACATTTATCTATTTCACTTACCTGGAGTACAAAATCGCTGATAAGTCCTAAAATATTAGGATCGCAGTCATGAGCCTTTACTACAGCAAATCTGAGCTGCTCATTAATATTAGAGCGAAGTATTGCCACCCCTGCTATTTCAAGCTCTTTTGCATTGATATTTGAATTTTGAAGGGTTCTTAATATATTCTTATCATAGACAAGATCGTCTTTCATATCCTTGTCTACAGGATTGGTAATATCCATGAACTGAGCTGTATCTGAATATAAGCCATAGTAGAGGGCCGTCTGAATATCGATATACCTCTTATAGTCATACCCTTCAGTCTTCATCATTTCCCATATTACCGTAGCACAGCTTCCATAATCAGATAAAATATGAGTTTTAGCTATTCCCTCACACTGAACCTGATGATGGTCTATTATGGCTATTTCATCCGCCTCGAATCTTGATACATTCGAGCTTCCGTATTGACAGTCAACTGTAACCAAAAGGCCGCTGAATTTTGCTCCTGATTCCTTAACATACTCGATAGGAATATTCAACATCTCTACCATATAGCAGAGGTTGGTCTTTTGAATCTCATTATAACCACCATATATTATTTTTGCAGTAATACCATTATCCTCTAGATATCTATGTACTGCAAAACCTGATGCTATGGCATCTGCATCCGGATTATCATGACACTGTATTGTGATTTCCTTATATACCAACAGGTCCTTTAACTTCATATTTCATCCTTTCACTAAAAAAAAACAAACTACTCCACTTTCTATTCTTTAAAATTACAAACTACTCCACTTTCTATTCTATCATATTTACTGCATCCCAACAACATTTTTTTAATTTTTTATAATATTCCCAAATTAGTTAAAGACAAAATTCAATTTTTGTAGTAAAATAAGGAACGGATTATACAATGTTATAAATTGTTTGCTTTGGAAATATTCAAAGATATATTGGTTAGATAGCGTAGCGTAAACACATTTGAGTATATTTGTATGCAAATGACAATATTTTAGTTAGGAGGATTATTATGCAATATCGTATTGAACATGATTCCATGGGCGAGGTACAGGTTCCAGCTGATAAATACTGGGGCGCCCAGACACAGAGAAGCTATGGAAATTTTAAGATTGGAAATGAAAAAATCCCAGCAGAGGTAATTACTGCTTTTTCATATCTCAAAGAGGCTGCTGCCATCGCAAATTTCCGTCTTGGAAAAATGGATGAAAAGAAAAAGAATCTCATCAGCCAGGTATGTGAAGAAATCCGCGAAGGAAAGCTTGAAGGAAATTTCCCTCTTGCTGTATGGCAGACAGGAAGCGGCACTCAGTCTAACATGAACGTTAATGAGGTCATTGCCAACCGCGGTAATGAAATCGCAGGCGAAAAGCTTCTTCATCCAAATGACAGCTGTAACATGTCTCAAAGCTCTAACGACACCTTCCCAACAGCAATGCACATTGCTGCTGTATGTGAAATCGAGGATAAGCTTCTTCCTGCTATAGATGTACTTGTAAACACCTTCAAAGGCCTTGAAGCTAAGTATAAGGGAATTGTTAAATCAGGACGTACTCATCTTCAGGATGCCGTTCCTATTTCTTTCTCTCAGGAAATAAGCGGTTGGAGAAGTTCTCTTGAGCGTGATAAAGAGCTCATTTCTCTAACTCTCACTCCTCTATCAGAGCTTGCTCTTGGCGGAACTGCTGTCGGCACTGGCCTTAATGCTCCTGCCGGTTTTGATATAGAAGCTGCTAAGGCTGTTTCAGAGCTCACAGGAAAGAGTTTTAAAGCTGCTTCAAATAAGTTCCACGCTCTCACCTCTAAGTCTGAGCTGGTTAATGCACATGGTGCCCTCAAGGCTCTTGCTGCAGATATGATGAAAATTGCTAATGATATCCGCTGGCTAGCTAGCGGCCCTAGAGATGGTCTTGGTGAAATCACAATTCCTGCTAACGAGCCAGGCAGCTCAATTATGCCAGGAAAGGTAAATCCAACTCAGTGCGAATCTGTTACTATGGTAGCAGTTCAGGTAATGGCTAATGATACAGCAATCGGCATTGCTGCCAGCCAGGGAAATTTCGAGCTTAATGTTTTCATGCCTGTCATGATACATAATTTCCTTCAGTCTGTTCGTAACCTCGCTGATTCAATTCTTTCCTTCAACGAGCACTGCTGCGTAGGAATCGAGCCTAACATAAAAAAGATGCATGAAAATCTTCACAACTCTCTTATGCTTGTTACCTGCCTCAATCCTTATATTGGCTATGAGAATGCTGCAAAGACAGCAAAGCTTGCTTTTGCTGATAATATTTCTCTAAAGGAAGCCTGCGTAAAACTTGGATTCCTTACTGCTGAGCGCTTTGATGAAGTATTTAAGCCTGAAGAGATGGCAAAAGAACAGTAATTAGCATTAAAAATCCCTATTATATAAAAAAACGGAGCCATGAAGGCTCCGTTTTTTGCATATTAAGTGTCAAACTCAGGTTTGCCCCTTAATTTCAGATTTAAGTTTTCTTCCAGAATCTCTTTCTATTATTTCTCTTTTTAGAATTTCCATTTACACCATCAGCACTGCCTGCTTTTTCTTCTTTTGCTTCACTTTTGGCTTGTTTTTCAGCGTTTACTCTTTCTGTCTTATTGCCGCCGCCATTTCCTGCATTATTACCAATCTTATTTACTGCATTATTACTCGCATTATTCCCTGCATTATTCCCTGCGTTATTCCCTGCATTTTTCCCTGAATTATGTGATGAAGATTTCTTATTCTGCATAACCTTCTCCTCACCTTCAAGAATTCTGAGGCCGCCTGTAAGTTCAAGATGATTATAAGCAAAGCTGATTCCTGCTTCATTATACTTTCCAAGAAGCGCTTCCTTTATTTCACTGCAGGCTATATAATTATCCTCTGCTGTCTTAGTATTTATAAAACAGGTCAGAGTCACTGCGCTTTCAGCTAGATCCACCTTTATGAACAAATCCTCATTTTTATCAGTTCTAACATCCACAGTATATTTATTTTCAAATACTGCATCAGAAAAGAGTCTTTTAGCCAGCTTTAGCTTATCATCTGTCTGAGCATCCTCATAGGTGATAGACACTGTAAGTGGATACCTTTTGCTGCTGCTCTGCTTTGAAAGATTTTTTACCGTTGTATTATCTAATAGTGAATTTGGAATTATTGACTCCGCATTATCAATGATGCTGAGCACTACAGTATGGCGAAGGGTCATCGACTTAATATAGCCGCTGATTTTTTCACCCGCTACAACTACTTCTACACGGTCTCCAATGTCAAAAGGCTTAAAGAGCGCTATTATAGTTCCATGCACTATGTTGCTAAGTCCCTCTTGGAATATAAAGCCTATTACCACTACTACAAGTGATGAGGACATCAGTATTGTATTTGCAAACTTACTTAAAACATTTGAAAGAGAAGCAATCTGTATAACCGTAATCACTACTACAAGTGCCTTAAACAGACCTTTTACGAAAGTGCCCTTTATAGTGGACTCTTTCTTTATATGTAATAGCTTATATACTAAATCTATTATTTTAAACAGTATTATTCCAGCTAATGTATATACCAAGCTAACGAATAGCTTATTTTGAAACAGTTCATTTATAAAATCCATAACCGCTCCCTTCATTAGTTTTTTGGTTCAGTTTAAAATTCTACGCTATCAGCTATTATTCGAAGATACATAAAGCCATCTTCTTCATACAACTCGACCTCACCTGTAACTGTCATCTCCGTTCCCATTTTTGGATAATCCTCCGGGTATTTATGACCTTCCCAGGTAAATTCAAGTCCCTGCTGGCAGCAGGCCGTTGCATCAGCTACAAGCACTGCTAAATAATCTATGCCTTTTTCAGTATCAGTATATACATTAAAGCTGCCCTTCATTTTTATGATCTTGCCCACATAATCCTCAGGGTAGTACATCATGTTATAGACTTCAGCATAAACTAACGTACTGCTAAGTAAAGTCAGATCTATATCAACGCCCTCGGTTGTACTTAAGTCAGGCTTATTTTCAACATCCTCTTTTTTTGCTCCATGACCTGCTATAGGCGGATCATCAATATAGCCTTCGCTTTCTGCATCATCCTGCATCAGCCAGTCTAAATATTCCTGATCGTAAAGTTCCTGATTGGACTCATATTCTGCTGACCAGTCGTAGGTCTCTTCCTGATCGGCCTCATATTCTGCTGACCAGTCATAGGTCTCTTCCTGATTTGTATAGTCAAGATATGTATCTTCCGCTTCCTTTTCACCGCTTTGCTCTAAAGCTGCTGCAAACATATCTGTAGTGTAATTCTGATGGCTCCTAGTTTCTGCTCCGCTTCCACAGCCAGTCGCAGTCAAAGAAATTGCCATAACCATCGCTGTAAGGACGAAGCCTCTTTTTACTACTTTCACCTTTTTTCTCCTATTGCATGGGTCTTTCCCCTTAGCCCACTAAACCCAGCTATTATTTTAACAAAAAACAGCTTTTACATCAACCGATTTTTAATATCTTTCCCATGAGTGAAAAGATAAAAAATACTGCTATATTCACTACTACAATTGTAGAACCAACTGGTGTTCCTGCAAGAATTGAAATAAGTATTCCGGAAGCCGAACATAACACTGAAATTACGGCTGAGCATATTGTTACTGCTTTGAAATTTTTAAATACTCTCATAGCCGATAGTGATGGAAAAATAATGAGAGCTGATATTAAAAGCGAACCAACTAACTTCATTGCAAGAACTATTATTACTGCAATTGTGATTGCAATCATCAGATTATACGCATTTGCATTTGTTCCTACTGCATTTGCGAAATTCTCATCAAAGGTAACTGCAAACATTTTATTATAAAAGAAGACAAAGGCTGTAACCACAATGACAGATATGACACCGCAGAATATTACATCCTCACGTCTAAGCGTTAAGATGGAAGTAGATCCAAAAAGCGTACTGCACACATCTCCTGAAATATTAGAGGATTTGGATGATAAATTCACCAAAAGATAACCTACTGCCATAGCGCCAACAGATAGCATAGCTATCGCTGAATCACCTTTAATCTTCGTGTTTCTCCCTGTTTTTAATAAAAGTATAGCACAAACTATAGTCACTGGAAATATAAAAAGATTGTCATTTACGATATTTAAAACTGTTGCAACAGACATCGCTCCAAAGGCCACATGACTTAATCCATCTCCTATAAAGGAAAATCTCTTAAGTACAAGAGTTACGCCAAAAAGTGAAGCGCAGAGCGCTATCAGCACTCCAACTATCATTGCATTTCTTACCATTGAAAAAGAAAAATAGTATACTATCTTATCAATTATTTCCGCCATCACTGCCTCCCATAAATGCATAAAAATGCTTGCCTAGATCGCTTTCAACAAATTCATCCTTTTTGCCAAAGAATATCTTATCCCCCACATAGAGAATGTGAGTTGCATACTGATATGCTGCATTGATATCATGAGAGATCATGATTATGGTTATTTTTTCTTCTTTATTGATTTTTGAGATGAGCTTATACATCTCTAAAGTCACCTTAGGATCAAGCCCCGCTACCGGCTCATCTAAGAGAAGAATTTTTTTTGTCGCACATAGTGCTCTAGCCAGCAGCACTCTCTGCTGCTGGCCTCCTGATAATTCTCTATAGCACTTATTTTTTAGATGGGTAATTCCCATTTTTTCTATATTCTTTTCTGCAGCAGCTTTTTCCACCTTGTTATAGAACGGACGAAGCCCGCAGCTTCCCTGAAATCCTGACAGCACAATTTCCCAGACAGATGCCGGGAAATCACGCTGAATCTGTGTCTGCTGTGGGAGATAGCCTATTTCTTTCTTTTTAAGACCATCACCTATTTCAAGCTTTCCAGCTATAGGTAACTGCAGCCCGAGAAGAGTTTTCATAAGTGTTGATTTTCCTGCTCCATTCTCACCCACAATGCAAAGATAGTCTCCGTGCTCTACAGACAGGGATATAGGCGCCGTTACAGCCTTCCCCTCGTATCCGCACTCTAGCTTATCACATTTAATTAAAGCCATCTCCTAGCCTCCGTTTTTACTTTAAAGCTTCCTTAAGTACCTCAAGGTTATTTTCCATTATTGAAAGATAAGTCGCGCCGGCTGCTACATCCTCTGAAGTAGTTGACTGCATTGAATCAAGTACAAGAACCTGCTGATCCTTATCATTTGTGCTCTGAATAATTGTATCTGCAATCTTACCATCTGAGCTCTCGATTGTAAGAACTGAGCTGAGATCAAGCTCATTTACCTTTTCAGCAAGGAAAAGAATTGTCTCAAAGCTTGCCTCTGTCTCTGCTGAACAGCCTGCGAATGCTGCATAATAGCTAAGGCCGTAGTCATCAACCATGTATCTGAATGGGAAACGGTCTCCAAAGAGAACTGTCTTTACAGATGCTGCATCTACTGCTGCTGCATATTCAGCATCAAGAGCTGAAAGCTTTTCATTATATGCTGCTGCATTTGTCTGATAAGTATCTGCGTTTGCACTATCTACAACTCCAAGTGAATCAGCGATTGCTGAAACTAATACCTGTGTATTCTTTAAAGAGAGCCATACATGCTCATCGCTTTCATGCTCATGGTCGTGCTCTTCACCTTCTTCGTGCTCGTGGTCGTGCTCTTCGCCCTCTTCATGCTCATGATCGTGCTCTTCGCCTTCTTCATGCTCGTGCTCATGGTCATGGTCATGCTCCATGCCTTCAACGATTTCCTCTTCCTTAACCGAATCACCAAGAACATCAAGAAGATTAATTACCTGCATATCAGGATTTGTTGAATTTGAAAGAGCATCCTCTACCCATCCGTCTGACTCGCCGCCAACATAAATGAAAAGATCACTTGATGCAATCTTTATTACATCCTCTGCTGTTGGCTGGTAGCTATGAAGGTCTGCTCCATTATCTAAAAGCATTGTGATTTCTGCATTACCTACATTGTCACCTAAAACTTCCTTTACCCAGTCATACTCTGGGAAAATGGTAGTAACTACCTTTATTTTTTCTGAATCTGAAGCTCCAGGTGCTGCCTCAGAAGTATTTTCTGTAGTTGCCTCGTTCGATGCATCAGTACTTGTTGCATCTGTACTTGTTGAATTTTCAGTACTTGTTGTATTTTCTGCATTTGCTGATGTTGTTTCTGTTCCTGCTGTGCTTCCTGCATTACCTGCTGCACATCCTGTAAAATAGCTTGCTGCTACTACTGTAGCAAATAAAATATTTAAATTCTTCTTTTTCATCTTTAAATAATCCTCCAAAATTCCTTTTCTTTAATTAGTTTTTAATTTAACTTTCTGTTTTTCATTAATAAACCTTAAAACATTAATTTTTTATTGCATATATTTTTTCTAATTAAACTGAGGATTATTTAATTATCTAAACGCACCTTTTCCCCTACCAGGGTTCTTTCTTCTATAAACTTCTTTTCTTCCTTTAGCAGCTTTGCTGTAAAGGTTATAAGAATGCTAATTATAAACGCTATAATAAAAACTGCACCGATCTGGTGCATTGTATTCTCTGTCACCTCAAGACAAAAACAGATCGGACAATTCTCACCTTCACACTTATGGTACTGCTCACTCGCAATGAATAAGGCCGAAAGCATTACCATTACAGTAATAAACATGCATGCTAGTATTGCTACTGATTTCTTATTATTATCTGACATTTCGACCTCCTTCATTATATTTTTAAATTACGCTTTTTCATAATGCCTAATGCATAATACCGAGTGCAGGGCACTTAAACGTTCTATATAAATTATTACTTCTTATATATATGCTTTTATATATGCTTTTTTGCAACGCGCAAATTGTAACACCTTATTTTTTATTTGTCAATATGCAATTCATTTGCAAATATCTTATTGATAAAAAAAGCGCAGTAAAAATCAGCTTACTGCGCCCTTTTAATCTTTTTATAAACTTATACTGTGTTGCATTTATCTTTTTTTCATATTTTACAATTCCGCAAAACCACAGCATCAAAATCCTTGACAATACTCCCTCTTCATTTGCAGATATAACTATTTCTCAATGCTTCCTAACAGGAGTTCATTGAATCGCATTACTCTCTGTTTTTAAGAACTTCTGCAGGAGTATATTTATCTATTTTTCTAACAAGCAGTGCGTTTATTACAAAGTATAAAGCAATAATCACTGCATAAATGATGAAGAACACTTCCATAGGTCCAGTAAGGTTACTTCCACAGCCTACATTTGAGATCATGTAAGGATAGCATTTATCCATTACAAACTTTGATAGCGGAATGCATATTGCAGCTCCTACTGCAATGATATAGAAATTCCCATCAAGGTAGAGCTTCTTAATTTCTTTTCTTCTATATCCAAAGATCTTCATAAGAGATATATTCATCGCGCTTCTATCTATCATTACCTTCATCATCAGATACATAACTACGCAGAATATTAAGGAAGAAGCAATTGAAAGAACATAAATCATTGGCATCATAAGATCTACGAAAACTTTTGAGCCATTTAAGATATCCTCTCTTGAGGTAGTTGCATATAGTCTTCCAGGATCAATATCAAGCGCCTTATCGCTAAAGAGTGTATTATAATAATCCTTTGATTCACCGAACATTTCTCTCATCGTATCCAGATCCATGAAAATATAAAAACCTATCGAATAATCTGCTATTTCTTCAACACTAAAGGCATATTTTATTTCCTTTTCCTCATCACTTACTACAAAATCATCCCCCTCTTTAAGCTCAAATTTTTGAGCCATCGCAGAGGAAATTACAACCTTCTCCTTACTTTTAGTTGTCTTTAAATCAAAATACGGATTATCCTCTTTTATTCCAAGAATCGTTACGTCAAAATTATAGCCTAGTGCTTTCTTTTTGCAGGAATATGCATACGCCTGGTGGCTCTCTTCTGGCGCCTCCTTTTCCGGATACTTCAGAGTATACATATATTCAAATTTAGTATCCTTTTCGTAATCCTTTTCAAGATTTGTACACATTATGTAACAGTCAACACCCATCATAAATACGAGCAACGCTATGAACATTCCAAAAACAACTGTGAGAGCTGAACGCTTCTCCCTTATCATCTGCCTTATTCTAAAAGCTGTGACAAAATTCATGTTCTTAAGCTTTATGTGCTTTTCCTTGCCGCGCTTCTTTTCATTTCTGATAAGTGAAAGCGCTGTTCTATTTAACTTTGAATTAATTACAATCACATTTACTATTACTGATAAAACAGGTGGTATAACTACACCATATATCCATAAGTAGGTCGGTACATTAAACTCAAATCTTGGAATCGAAAAATAAGAGTAAGAGCTTTCTGCTATCATCGGCGCAAGTAAGCCTGCTGATGCCGTAAATACTCCTATAAGTCCTGATATAGTTGTAACTATTACAGGAAGGGTAATGTAGTGAACTATAAGATCGTTTTTGGTAACTCCCATTGAATAAAGAGTTCCGATTATGCTGCTCTCACTTTCTATTGAATGAACTACAAATACTGAAATAACGTAGGCCATAAGAATAAGAAAGATAACTCCCGCAAGAAGACCTACTGATATATCTACTGCCTTATCAGCCTTTGTAGCAAAAATTCTTAAATTGTCTGATCTTTTGAGAAACATTGTAAGATTTGATATGCTTATATCAAGCTCCTTTACTGCATCTGTTACAGCCTCGTCAAGCTCTGCTACGCCGTCCTCCATTTCGCTGGTTCCATCAGCTATTTCAACGACAGCATCAGTGTAATCATGAACACCTTCTTTATAATCCTTAAGGTCCTCTAGCTGTCCCTTTACATCAACAAGGGCATCCTTAAGCATTGCATAATTCTCATCATTTATAAGCTTATCAAGCTCTGCTTCAAAGTTATTTTCGTTCAAGGAAAGATTTAGGCCGTATGCATTAATCGAAGCTTCTGCCTGCTCTATGAAGGCATCGAGAATATCGCCTGTAGCGCCATTTAAATCCTCATTATTTTCAGAGAGTTCATTTAAAGCATCCTTGACTTCGCCCGTTGCATCCTTTAAATCAACAACAGCCTGCTTTAAATCCTCTGTAACGCCGCCTGTTCTGTCCCAGTATTCTTTAAAGAATTCATCATCTATCTGGTCAGCTGATATCTTTATTTCTTTCAGATAATCCTTAAGCTCTTTATCCGTTGCACTTCCAAGCTTATAAGCATATGCAAATTCTTCAGACTTCTGAGACTTACCTGATTTTCTAAATGCTTCATAATCGTTTTCTGTCATGAAAACAAGGCCGAAATACTTTGCATTACAAGAGGTATCACTTATGTTCTTGTAAGGTCCGTCGTAGTCTGATACGCAACCTATACCTGATACTTTGTAATTTACTCCTGCTATGTCAAAGCTGTCTCCCACCTTGATTGAATGCTCCTCGGAATATCTTTTTTCTACTACTATTTCACCTTCTGCTGAAGGAGCATTTCCTTCTATGTATTTTATCTGATTTATATTTTTACGCACCTTAAAAATTCTCACAGTGCTTTTATCTTCATCGTCACGTATATAATCTAAATAGAACTGCTCTTCAAGAGCTATGTCCATTTTCTTAATTTCTTCAATCCCAGCTTTAGTAAGAGGCACAAATACCGAGAATTCACCGTCCTCAAGGTTTGTTTCTTCCGCCAGCTTTTTTGTTCCATTTGTAAGTGTTTCAGCCGAACCTACAATAGAAACTACAATGAACATTCCCATAACGACCATTAGACCGAGTGCAAGATATCTAAGGAAATTAGCCTTTAAATCTCTGAGCACTCTTTTTCTAAGTACTCTTTGCATCTTATAAATCCTCCAATTCTCTTGCCGGGATACGCTTTTCATTTGTATATGACTTAGCGATTTCTCCGTCCTTTATATAGATTACTCTATGTACCATGTTCTTAATAGAATTATTATGAGTTACTATGAGCATTGTCGTTCCATACTTTTCATTTATTTTTTCAAGAAGAACTAAAATATCTCTTGAGGTTTTTGAATCAAGCGCGCCGGTCGGCTCATCACATAAAAGAAGCTTTGGATTTTTAATTAAGGCTCTTGCAATTGCAGTTCTTTGCTGCTGTCCTCCTGAGAGCTGGGATGGAAACTTATCTGCATGCTCTTTAAGGCCTAGAGTTTCAAGAAGATCTTCTAAATCAAGAGGATTCTTGGTAAGGTATCTGCATACCTCGATATTCTCTCTAACAGTCAGATTTGGAACCAGATTATAGAACTGGAAAATGAAACCTAAATAATCCCTTCTATAGTCTGAAAGCTTATCCTTTCTAAGATTGGCTATTTCCTTTCCATCTACCTTGCAGGACCCTGAATCAATGTCGTCAAGTCCACCGATGCAGTTAAGAAGAGTTGATTTTCCTGAACCAGAGGTTCCCTGAATAACGCACATCTCTCCTTTTTCTACACCTGTAGTAATTCCTTTTAACACCTCATTATAGCTTCCGCCCTCGCCGTAAGCTTTTTTAAGATTATTGATCTCAATATACATTTCTTTTTCCTTCTTTCTTATGATCAATCACTTTTACTGCAGCTTCCAGGTTGCCATCCATCCGCCTCTAAGGCTTGCTGCAACATTTAGTCCGAACAATTCCGTTTCCTTTTCATCCGTAATATTAATCATAGAGTATATCACAGCTTCTATCTGCTGCTTTGCTACCCATCTTGCATAATGCTTTGAAATTTTTATATCAGGCAGTACAAGCTTCATTTTTTCTACCATTTTTTCATATTGCTTAGCACTTATCTCTACAAATTTATCTACGATATTTTCCATAGATGAGCCCTGTGCCTTGCCAAATAAAAGCATGATCTTATCTCTATTTTCATACATTATCTTGGTTATGGAGAGCATAGCCTTTTGATCTTCAAGGCTGCCCTCGGGATTTTTTAAAACAGCTAACACATCTTTCTCAGAAATATCCGTCTCAAGCGCATAATGGTCGGTCATGATCTTATAGATTTTTTCTACCGGTTCCCTTACAAGAGAGCAAAATAAATCATCCTTATCCTTAAAGAAAAAATATAGTGCCCCCGTTGTCACTCCCGCATCATGACAGATTTTTCTGAGAGAAGCCTTCATAAAACCTTTTTCTAAAAATTCCTTCATTGCTGCTTTTTGAATATTTAGCATGGTTTCTTTATTTTTACTCATACTCACATCCTCTTCTTAAAATAAATACTTTTAACATAGCACTGTTACGTAACAATGTTATGTTAGCAGTTATCTATTTTTTTGTCAAGTTCTTTTTCCTTATTGAAAACTATTGTCAAGAAGATATTAACAAGCCATTGGTGAATAGCCTACAGCTATAAAGCATTAATTCAAAAGAAACGTAGAAAATCAAAAAGGCCATCCAGTGCATTTCTGCATTGGATAGCCGTATTAATTATAATGAATCCATAAACTCTAATACCATTTTCATGGCCTTTTCGCCAGCCTCTGGTTTAAAACCATGTGCCTCGCCCTTTAATACTTCAAGCCTCGCATTTTTATATTGCTTTATGATATCCTCTGAATATGAGAGCTTGACTATCGGATCTTTATCTCCATGAATTATAAATACCGGATTCTCATATCCACCTATCGCCTTCTTTACATCTAATGCCCTTATTGAAAGAGAAAAATTCCTTCCAAGCTTCATTCCCCAGAAATCAATAGACTCTGGTATTTCACTTTCAGATGCAAATTTATCATTCCAATTATCCGGTATGCAAAAAGCCGGAAAATATAGAGCAACCGCCCTCACCTTTTCTTTCAGCTCTTCTGCCGCAAGCGCAGTTACAAGACCGCCCTGACTACCGCCCTTTAAATAAATTCTATGCTTATCTACATTTTCAAGTGATGAAATATCCTCGAAAACATCTAAGAGATCATCCTTTTCCGTGAAAACAGTCATGTCCACAGTATTTCCACTGCTGCGTGATTTTACGGAACCACCGCAGAAGTCAAATGCATAGGCTATATAACCATTCTGCGCATAAAAATTGCATTCCTTCACCCAATCGTCTGCAATACCATTATAACCATGACTAATTATTACAGCAGGGCACTTTCCTTCCTTTGCAGGCGTATAAAGTCTTCCGTAAATTTTCTTACCAGAACGCTCGATAACATATTCCTTAACATTAACCTTATCCATCTTTTTCTCCTAGGGATTTTTATTTTCCCCTTCCTAAAATATCAAGATTAATTATAAAAAATAGATTACCCCCCGTCAAGCATTTTTTGTATCAGGCCTACTTTTCTATAAAGTCTCTTACTGCAAGAAACTTCATTCCAATACACATGCATATAAGTCCATAGACCAAAAGAGCAAACCATACAACCAATTCAGGTATGCTAGAAAATACAGGTATCTTAATAAAGGAATTAACCATATACAGTATAGCAACAGCCACAACCACTAAAAGGAATGCTCCAATTATCAATTTATGACTAATTTCAGTAAGCCTTATCATAATTGCAAAAGCGCAATAGACAATACTCATTACAATGCTTATAAAAATACCATAGAATATCTTATATACTAACAAACCATGAGTACCAATTTTGCCAACTGAGATCAAAAAAATCACATAAAAAAGTATTTCTGCTATTACACAGTGAACAATACAGCTAATAAGTTTTGATAGAATGTATTCAGGCAAGCTAATACCTGTGGTCAGTACCATCTCACCAGTACGTTCTTTCTTGTCATCGCCTATACTCACAAATGCCTGTATGCCTCCAATGAGTGCTAGTAATACCGGCATCATTCCGAGTATGGATGTATACATATACATAGATTTATAAGCTCGTGCGGAACAACCGTAAACAATTCCATATCCTACTGTAAAACAATACAACAAAACTTTAATTGAAACTGCTGAAGTAAAAAATTCTTTTTTAAATAATATTCCAAATCTTTTCATCAATATCACACCTTCCTTTCCAAAATAACTTGATATGCTGAAGTTACATCTCCAGCACCCTTGCTCAAGAAATCCTTCTTTGTCCCAAAGAAAAGCTGCTTTCCTTTATTGATGAAAAGAATGTCTGTACATACCCTATTGATGATATCAGGCAAATGAGTACATATTAAAACTGTAAGTCCATCTTTTACAAAACCATTTATAAAATTAACTAATACACATGTTGCAGAAATATCAAGACCATCTGTAGGTTCATCAAGAATGAGTAGTCTTGGTTTATGAACTATTACTGCAGCGATTTTCGCCTTTTGAATCATTCCTTTCGAGAACTTTTTAAGCTTAGTGTCCTTTTCGTCCTCAAGTTCCATGAATTTTATAATGTTCATTACCGCTTCATCAACATTATCAACGCAGCGAAGCTCAGCAAAAAAGGTCAAATACTTATAAAGTGTCATATTCATATAAACTGATGCACCCTCAGGCAAATATCCCGAAAAAGCACAAATTTCTTCTTCATTCTCAGAAGCATCAAAACCAAGCGTAGTTACCTTGCTCTTTTCCGGAGGTATCACTCCCATTATATTTCGTATAAGAGTAGTTTTACCTGCTCCATTCGGTCCTAAAATCCCAAGACACTTTCCCTTTCCGATACTAAAATTAATATCACTTAGTGCTTTCTTTTTACCATAATAGCACTCAAGCCCTGTAACCTTTACGCACATTTCCATAAACATACTCCCTTCTTATTCGACAGGTATCATCTTTTCAATTAAAATCATTCCCTATTGCATTCAAGTACAACGTCGCACACATATATTTAATATTTTTTCATTTTAATAATATTCTTTAATTATTGTATCACAATTATAATGCAATGTCTAGTATTCGTCCCCGAGTTTGACAAAGATTTTATAATTGAAAGAATTATAGAAAGAAAATAATAAAAAAGATTCTAAGCCACGAGTTTATAACTCATGGCTTAGCACTTTAATCAACAGCTTCAATTGTCTGCAAAATACTTTTATCTTTCACTTATAATATGCGCAGCCTTTACAAGATTGATAAGGCTAGCCTTTGTTTCTTCTTCACCTCTTGTCTTAAGACCACAGTCCGGATTCACCCAAAGATTTTCATCCGCAATTCTCTCACGCATCTTTCCAAGAGCATCTGTAATTTCCTCTACTGAAGGAACTCTTGGTGAATGAATGTCGTATACACCCGGGCCTACCTGAGTCTGGAAATCATTTTCCTTTAAAGAATCAAGAATCTGAAGGTCTGATCTTGAAGCCTCGAAGGTAATTACATCTGCATCCATATTATCAATTGCAGGAATTATATCTGTAAACTCACTATAACACATATGTGTATGTATCTGTGTTTCTGGTCTTACTCCACTTGCTGTAAGTCTAAATGCTGGAATTGCAAAATCAAGATACTCGCTGTACCAATCAGACTTTCTAAGTGGAAGCTTTTCACGAAGCGCTGCTTCATCGATCTGTATGATGCTGATACCGTTCTTTTCAAGATCTAATACTTCATCGCGTATTGCAAGTGCAATCTGGTTCATTGATTCCTTGATTGATATATCCTCTCTTGGGAAGGACCAGTTGAAGATTGTTACAGGTCCTGTAAGCATTCCCTTTACTGGCTTATCAGTAAGAGACTGTGCATATACTGACCACTCTACTGTAATAGGTCTTCTGCGGCTTACATCACCCCAGATGATAGGTGGCTTAAGGCATCTTGTACCGTAGGACTGTACCCAGGCATATTCTGTAAATAAATAGCCGTCAAGTGCTTCACCGAAGTACTCTACCATGTCATTTCTTTCATACTCACCATGAACTAATACGTCAAGGCCTATTTCCTCCTGGAAACGGATAATACGCTCTATCTTCTTCTTGTTGAATTCCTTATAATCAGCCTCGCTTATTTCTCCCTTTCTAAAGACTGAACGGTTCTTCTTTACATCTGCAGTCTGAGGGAAGCTTCCGATTGTAGTTGTAGGGAATAATGGAAGCTTAAATCTATCTCTTTGAATTGCTGCTCTTTCCTTACGGTCTACATTTCTATTAAAATCCTTTTCAGTTACTGCTGCAAGTCTTTCACGAACCTTTTCATCAACGCAGTCTCTCTGCTTATTAAAGAGAATCTGATTCTTCACAAATTCCTTAGTGCAATCATAGTTATTATCATCTGCAAGTTTTCCTAATTCAGCTATCTCAACAAGCTTTTCTCTTGCGAAGGCAAAGTACTCTTTGTACTTTTCTGAAAGCTTTTTCTCATTATCTAAAGTATATGGAACGTGTAAAAGTGAGCAAGATGAAGAAAGCACTACGTTAATACCATTTTCCTTTAACTCTCTAACCACGTTAAGAGTCTTTGCATAATTATTTTTCCAGATGTTCTTTCCGTTTACAAGGCCTGCAAAAAGCTGCTTATCCTTAGGGAAGCCATATTTTTCAATTAAATTCTTAGTTTCCTTTCCTTCAAGAAAATCAAGACCTAAACCTGCAAATGGAAGCTTACAAAGTCTTGGATAAATATCTCTTACATCACCGAAATAGGTCTGAAGAAGAAGCTTTACATTCTTTATGCCCTTAAAAATTTCTGTATAAATACTCTCAAAGAAGGCAATGTCCTCAAGGCTCATATCTCTTACAAGTGATGGCTCATCAACCTGAATCCACTCTGCACCAAGGCTTTCAAGCTTATTAAAGATTTCCTGATAAACTGCAACTAAATCATCCTTTATATCTTCCTTCTGTTTTGTGCCTGTAAAACGAGCAAGTGATAAAAGAGTATAAGGTCCTGCAATTACTGGCTTTGTCTTTATTCCAAGAGCAAGTGCCTCTTCAAATTCATCAAAGATCTTATTTCCAAAAAGGCGTATTTCAACGCTATCATCAACCTCTGGAACAATGTAATGATAGTTGGTATTGTACCACTTCTTCATTGGAAGAGCCTTTACATCGCCTTCCTTTCCCTGATATCCTCTTGCCATTGCAAAATATGTAGAAAGCTCTGAAACTCCAAGCTTTTTATATCTCTCTGGAATCATTCCTGTTATATATGCTGTATCTAATAGGCAGTCATAATAAGAAAAATCATTTACTGGAATAAAATCTATTCCTGCATTTTTCTGTTCAAGAAGATGCTTTTTTCTAAGCTCTGCACCTACCTTCTTAAGTTCTTCTTCATTAATTTCTCCGCGGAAAAACTTTTCTGCCGCAAATTTAAGCTCTCTCATTTCTCCTATTCTTGGAAAGCCTATTACTGATGTCTTCATTTCAATTTCCTCACTTTGTGCTCTAAATTACTTTTGTTTTGCTTCTTTTGTTTTGCTTCTTTTTTTCTATAGATTTCTTTTAATTTTCTTATTAATACTACTCCCACCCACTATTATTCAAACAGGTTATTCTAGCTTTTTAAAAGTATAAATTAGAGTGCTTCTTTAGTAAAATACATAAAATTATAGCTTGTCCATAGATTTTTTCTATGGTATTATATTATAGGAAATCAAAATCTATTTTAATATTATATTATAGGGCTAAAGCAACATAATATTCAAAAAATAAGGAGCAAATGTCATGACATTAAAACAGCTGAACTATGTAGTAACCGTTGCAGAAGTAAAAAATATCACAGAAGCGGCCAAAAGGCTCTTCATTGCACAGCCTTCACTTACCTCTGCCATAAGAGAAATTGAAAATGAATTTGATATTACTATTTTCACCCGTTCAAATAAGGGTATAGAAATCACCACAGAGGGTGACGAATTTCTAGGCTATGCAAGACAGGTTCTTGCACAGACCGACCTCATAGCCAAGCGTTACACTGGAAAATCACATGGAAAGCTGCGTTTCTTTGTATCCTCGCAGCATTATTCCTTTGCCGTAGAAGCCTTCGTTGAATTATTAAAACAATTCGGTCAGGACAAATATGAGTTTCACATGAGGGAAACTCAGACCTACAACATAATTGATGATGTTGCACATCTTAAAAGTGAGATTGGAATATTATACTTAAACCGCTTCAACGAGACTGTTATCAGAAAAACTCTTTCCGATAATAGCCTTATTTTCACGCCTCTTTTTTCAGCAAAGCCTCACGTATTTGTCGGTAAGGATTCTCCGCTTGCGAAAAAAAAGACGCTGAACCTTGGAGATCTCGCTCCATATCCGCGTCTTTCTTATGAACAAGGAAATCATAATTCCTTTTATTTTTCTGAAGAAATCCTAAGCACAATGGAATGTGATAAGGAAATAGTAGTTCTTGACCGTGCTACACTTTTTAATATGCTTGTCGGCATGAACGGCTACACAATCTGTAGCGGTATCATAAACGAGGAGCTCAACGGCCCCAACATAGTAGCAAGACCTTTAAATGTTGATGATTACATGGAAATAGGCTACATACTTCCAGCTAGCATACACCCTTCTTCCATGACACTAACATATATTGAAATACTGAAAAAGCTCACTAAAAGCACAAGAACATTTGAGTAGTTTTTGCTGCATCTGTGTGAAGGATTCCTGTACCGCCGCATTCCTTCCACTCAAGAATATTCTTATCAAGATCATCTATAAGGATATAGTTTTCTCCCTTGCAGTAATTTCTTTTTTCCGCTCTATAGACTATATTTACCTTAATATCTTTAGAAAGCAATCTTCTGACCCAGGCTATTTTATCTTCACCGGCAGTGGTGATTCCTCTTCTGGGCTTTGGGATTCCAGTTAGTATTTCGCACTTATCGCCGTATTTTGCATATATTTTCTGGAACATCTCAACAGCCCCTGGAAGCGGCTCTAGCTTATCATAGAAATTGTCGATTCTTTTTATCTCTTCCCACATTAAATTATCTTCTTCCTCTGTTCTTTTGCCCTGCACTGTAGAAAACTCTAATCCGCACAGTTCTCTAATTCCGCGGTCAAAATCAGCGAGTACTCCGTCCATATCAAAGTATATTTTTTCTATCATATCCTTCCTCTTCCTTCCCGCATACTTTTCATGCCTGTCTTACCTGAAATATATAGCCAATCTCTTCTATTTGCCCAAATCATTATAGCAACTTTCTCTATTTTTTACAACAATCCTTTCTGATGTTTTGAAGCAGCGCAACTGAACTATTTTGAAAATTCATGTATCCAAGCCGTTAGAGAGTCCATAAAAAAGCTGCCGACAAAAGCCGACAGCTTTACGGTCATATTCTTTCAAGCAGTTCCGATGGTTTAAGGGCAGGTACTTTACTGTCCTTGAAATCACGGATATTCCTTGTAATGATATAGTCCGCACCTATTCTGTTTGCCTGACACATCTGTAAGGCATCTTCATAATCGGATGTGAACATTTCGGCAGCCACTTTCAAATCAGTGGATTTGAGATCAACGACCTTAAATATCATAGTGATCTGCTGAATGAGCTGTTCCGTTTTCTGTGGAGTCAGTTCCTTGCGGAGAATATATACGATGTTCGGAACAGATAATGCGGAAATGTAGCCATCGATCTGATTGACTTCACAATACTTCCAGACTTTTGATGAGGCTTCGACAAATTCAGGACGATTGCAAAGCACATCAAGAATGACATTGGTATCAACCAAAATTTTCATGTGCTTCTATCCTTTCTGCGCGAATTGCTTTATCATCATAATCATTTTTAAGAACGCCCGTAAGTGAATCAGTAAGAAAAGAAACGCTTGATTCATGGGAAACGAGTCTTGCAACTTCCTTTCCGTTCTTGAGAATGATGATCTCGTCACCCTGCTGAACAGCTTGCAGATAATGACCAAAATTATTCTGAATATCAGTAGCGGTTACAGTGATCATAATAACACCTCCAAACGCTTTTCACTAATATTAGTATAGCATATTTTAGCTAAAGTGTCAATGGTTAATTTTAGGGAAACAAGAGAGATCGTATCACATCAGCCTCCGAAAACACAATATATTTGCAAAAGAATCCTCATTGTACTTCTCGTAGGTTTTCCAGAATCAGAAAAAAGCACCTTTGTTAGTTTCGCAGATCTTCTTCCAAAGTAATTGCATTCCTTACACCATGCTGATAAAATAATGATGACCGGTCCAAAAATGCTAAATGAATGCAGACAATGGATAACAAACCGCTAAGAGTAGCCTGTTATGCAAGGTACTCAACAAGTATGCAGAGAGAGGAATCAATCTCGGCACAGCTCAGGGCAATGAAGAAGTTCTGTGCAGACAACGGCTGGAAGATCGTAGGGAAATATGTTGATGAGGCTTATAGTGCGACTA
>JAEEGF010014649.1_pt1 | contig 30478 bp, 22 predicted proteins | sample 9134171 | NCBI WGS metagenome assembly JAEEGF01 (sample SAMN16246542, study PRJNA631951) | gut metagenome | biome: gut microbiome; feature: rumen; material: AP-attached | host: Bos | place: Iran: Karaj | collected 2018-10 | reverse complement strand
ACAACTTTTTTTCTTAATACTCACCTGACAGGCGTGTTTTCCTGCTTAGGCTAAGAGTAAAAAGCCTAAATCAACCCAAAATAAAATTTTACCGGAAATACTTACCGATTACGGGAAGCGATTTGAGGGGCAGATCATGATAAAGGATGTGTCCCACAAAGGCGCATATCAGCACCGTATTGATGGCCAGACGCAATACCAGAGGCCACTCGCTGGGTACCAGTTGCATCACCGCATAAAAGAAGGCTGTTAGCAACACATACACCATGATGCTCTTCATAGGATAGGGAATGGGATTCTTTATCTGCCCCACTATGTAGGAGAGCACCATTGCTGTTCCGTAGCCTGCCACCCCACCCCATGCACAAGCCATATAGCTGTATTGGGGGATGAAGTAATAATTGACAGCAAACAAAACAGTACAGCCTGCCAGTGAGAACCAGGCTCCGTAGATGGTCTTATCAATAAGCTTGTACCAGAATGAGAGATTGAAATAAACACCCATCATAATCTCTGCTACCATTACAATAGGAACAACAGCCATTCCCTCGCGATAGCCCTTACCAAGGATAAGCTGCAACACGTCTATATAACCCATTACACAGAGGAAAGCCAACAGGGTGAAAACAAGGAAGAACTTCATCGCCACGGCATAGTATTCGTTCTTGTCACCGTCCTTTGCCTTGGCAAAGACAATGGGCTCATAAGCATAGCGGAAGGCCTGGGTTATCATGGCCATAATCATGGCTATCTTTACACAACTGCCATAGATGCCCAGTTGAACATTGGCAGCAGACTCATCGGGATAAACCAACGGGAACATTATCTTATCAGCAACCTGATTCAAGATACCAGCAATACCCAAGATAAGGATGGGCCACGAATAACTGAGCATCCTGCGAAGCAAAGTCCAGTCGAAATGCCACTGTATCTTGAATATCTCGGGAATAAAAAGCAAGGTAATCAGACCCGTACATGCCAGATTGAGGGCAAAGACATAGAAGACGCTGGTCTTGTGCAGTATCACAAAGAACAGTACATTCAGTCCGATATTGAAAGCTATGAATAACAATTTCAGCGAAGCAAAACGAATGGGACGTTTCTGGAATCGCAAGTATGAGAAGGGCAATGCCTGCAATGCATCCATTGCAACAACAGCAGCCATCATCAGCAAGTAGTCATGATGTTCGGCATACCCCAGATAGTCGGCAATGGGAGTGATGAACCCAAAGACAAGGGCCAGAAATACCGTAGTAAGCGATGCTATCAATCCAAAACCCGTAGAAAATACCGTATCAGACTTCTCTCCCTCTTCGTTGGCAAAACGGAACAGGGTAGTCTCCATACCAAAGGTCAGCATCACCAGAATAAGAGCCGTGTAGGCATAGAGATTGGTGGAAATACCATAGTCGCCCGACTCTGTGGGCATATAATGTGTATATAAAGGTACCAGCAAATAGTTCAGAAAACGACCTATAATGCTACTTAAGCCATAAATGGCGGTGTCTTTTGCTAAAGATTTTAAGCCCCCTCCTTCTCCCCCTTTGGGGGAGTGAGAACTTTGGACTATATTGTCATTTTTTATCATCTTACCATATCAAAATATTACTATACCTTGTTATAAGCACTCCCCCAAAGGGGGAGCGGGAGGGGGCCCTTATCCAAAGAACATATATGCTATTGCTATTGCCGCGATAATACCTGCCAAGTCTGCCAGAAGGCCGCAGGTCACAGCATGACGTGTCTTGGCAACACCCACGCTGCCAAAATAAACAGCCAGTATATAGAAGGTGGTATCCGTTGAGCCCTGGAAGATACAACTCAACCTTCCCACAAACGAATCTGCTCCATAGGTGGTCATGGTGTCTATCATCATGCCACGTGCCCCGCTACCGGAGAGCGGTTTCATCAGCGCTGTAGGCAGGGCTTCCACAAAATCGGTATTACCGCCAAGGGCACCAACTCCGTATTTGATGCCGTCTATCAGCATATCCATGGCTCCAGAAGCACGAAACACGCCAATGCCCACAAGGATAGCTATCAGGTAAGGAATAATCCTCACCGCTGTGGTAAAGCCGTCCTTGGCACCCTCTATAAAGGCATCATAAACATTAACCTTCTTGCGGACGCCAGCCAGGATAAAGGCTATGATTATCAGCATCAGGATGATGTTAGCAGCACTGACGCTTACCTTGTTCATCAGCAGTGAATCCATCTGTCCAAATCCCCATATAATAGTCGCAACCACCAAGGCCGCACCACCCAATGTCAGCAACATGGTACGATTCAGCAGACTGATCTTCTGGAACAGACTAGTGATAATAATGCCTGCCAAGGTAGAGAAGAATGTTGCCAGCAAGATAGGAATGAAGATATCTGTAGGCTGAGCGGCCCCCATCTGGGAACGATACACCATAATAGAAATAGGTATCAGCGTCAGGCCACTGGTGTTCAGTACCAAGAACATTATCATTGGATTGGTAGCTGTATCCTTCTTGGGGTTCAGATCCTGCAGCTGTTCCATGGCTTTCAGTCCCAGCGGTGTAGCAGCATTATCCAATCCCAGCATATTGGCAGCAATGTTCATAAAGATGCTTCCCGTAACGGGATGACCCTTGGGAATTTCGGGGAACAGCTTTACAAAGACTGGACTCAACAACTTGGCCAAAGCATTTACCACGCCACCCTTCTCACCAATCTTCATGATACCAAGCCAGAGAGAGAGTACGCCCGTCAGACCCAATGAAATCTCAAAGGCTGTCTTGGACGAATCGAAGGTAGAATCCATCATAGCCGGGAACACTTCAAAGTCCCCTAGGAACACCAACTTCACCAACGCTATCACAAAAGCGATGAGAAAAAAACCAATCCAAATGTAATTCAGTACCATAGTTTTTAAATGAAGAATGAAGAGTGAAGAGTGAAGAATCTTATTAATTGAACATTGAACATTGAGCATTGAACATTGCCACTTCGTTCTCGCTTCCAGCTCGCGACCCCTTCGGCGTTGAGCATTATTGGTATTCTCTTGCCCCTTGCTCCTTGCCCCTTGCTCCTATATTACTCTAACCACTAACCGCTAACCGCTGACAACTCAATCAAAGAGATCTCCTTGAAGCGGATTGCCGAAACGGCCACCCATAGGACGTTTCAGATGAGAATATGCCAGTTCCGTTACCTCACGACCACGGGGAGTACGCTTCAGGAAACCCTCTTTTATCAGGAAGGGTTCATAGACCTCCTCCAGTGTACCGCCATCCTCGCCAATGGCAGTCGCTATGGTATTGATACCAACAGGTCCGCCCTTGAACTTGTCAATGATGGTAAGCAGAATCTTATTATCAATCTCATCCAAGCCGTAACGGTCTATGTTCAGCGCTTCCAAAGCTATACGGGCAATCTTAAGATCTATCTCCCCGTTACCCTTTACCTGTGCAAAGTCACGGACACGGCGTAGGAGAGCATTGGCAATACGTGGAGTGCCTCGACTGCGACTGGCTATCTCACCGGCAGCCTCGGCATCTATGGGAAGCCCCAGAATGCCGGCACTACGTGTAACAATACGCTGCAGGGTTTCAGCATCGTAATATTCCAGATGCATATTGATACCGAAACGGGCACGCAGAGGGGCTGTAAGCAGACCACTACGGGTAGTAGCTCCCACCAGCGTGAAAGGTGCCAAGTCTATCTGTATGCTACGGGCACTGGGACCCTTATCTATCATGATGTCTATACGATAGTCCTCCATAGCACTATACAGATACTCTTCTACAATAGGACTGAGACGGTGTATCTCGTCTATGAAGAGCACATCATTAGGCTCCAGACTGGTAAGAATACCTGCCAAGTCACCCGGCTTATCTAAGACAGGACCGCTGGTTAGCTTAAAGCCTACGCCCAGTTCATTGGCAATGATATTGCTCAGTGTGGTCTTACCCAAACCTGGAGGGCCATGCAACAAGGTATGGTCCAAGGGCTCACCGCGGTACTTGGCAGCCTCCACAAAGATGCGCAGGTTTTCTACCACCTTCATCTGACCGCTAAAGTCCTCGAAGCGCAAAGGGCGAAGGGCATTCTCGAAGTCCTTCTCCTTGTTACGACCCTCTTGTCTTATATCGAATTCTTCCATAGTTTCAATGCTTTGTCTTCTGCTGCTTCCATAATGGCACGTTCACCAGGCCCTTTATCGTCAATGCCACATAGGTGCAGTACCCCATGTATGATGACGCGATGCAGTTCCTCGGTATACGCACAGCTTAGTTTCTGACTATTAGTAAGAACGGTATCAACGCCTATGTATATATCACCCGATATGGTGGTACCGCTACTATAATCAAAGCCTATATGATCCGTATAATAGTCATGTCCTATGAACTCCCTATTAACACGCAGAATCTCCTCGTCATCTACAAATATAAAGTTGATATCCCCTACATGTCGCTGATATGATGCAGCTACCTCACGCACCCATTCTGAAACCTTCTGCTGGTTGATGGAGGGCATCTCCGTATTCACTACATTATATAATATCATAGGCGCAGAGACTTTCTCTTATTTCTGCAATAGTTCTACGGCTTTCTTTACAACCTCATCATCCTCGTAGATAATAGCAAAATACTCGCTCATATCCCACAAGTCACGGGCCACCATTCCCTTCAGAATCAGGCGGGCATTCTCTATTGCCTTGGTCTTATCCTCTTCATCCTTGGGGACAACATTCTGCTTCTCGCCCTCGGCAAAGATACCGTCTATAACATCCTGCGGAACCTGGAAAGTAGCCTTAAACTGCTCAAAGTCAGCAAACTGCTTGGCAAGTTTCTTACGGTTCTTGTCCATGTACTTCAGACTGGCATTTACAATCAGGCCCTTAGCCGACAGTTCCCTATAGCACTTGCTATACTTGGTAGTATCCAGGGGAACAAAATAATCGGGCATGATACCGCCGCCGCCATATACGGTACGCTTCTCGCGCAAGGTCTGATAACGCAGCGAATCGGGGAAATGTATGCTGTCCGCATTCGTCAACTCGCCATTGTTGTATCGGTTGATAACATCCTTGGCATAGTTCAAGCGGTCGCCCTTCTCATAGGGCTTCTGTATGCATCTGCCACTGGGAGTGTAGTATCGGGCAGTTGTCAGACGTATCATACTGCCGTCAGGCAAATCTATAGGTTGCTGCACAAGTCCTTTACCAAAGGTGCGACGCCCCACCACGATACCGCGGTCCTGATCCTGAATAGCACCAGACAAAATCTCTGCAGCAGAGGCACTGTATTCATCTACCAGACAAACCACCTTCCCGGTAGTAAAGATACCATTACCTGTGCTACGGAATTCCTGACTGGGAACACTTCTGCCGCGGGTATAGACAATCATATCGCCTTTGGGCAAGAACTCACTGGCAATATCAGCAGCGGCCTGCAGGAAACCACCTCCGTTCTGCTGAAGGTCAATAATCAGACTCTCCATTCCTTTTTCCCTCAGTTTCTTGATGGCATCCACCACCTCCTGATGCGTAGTCTGTGCAAAGTTATTGAAACGTATCAGACCTATCTTAGGTGTAACCATATAGGCAGCATCTACAGAGTTCACGGGAATCTTATCGCGCTTCACATCAAAATACAGCGTCTCCTTGATACCCTGTCTCACCACGCCCAGATGGGCAATAGTACCCTTGGGACCACGCAGACGACGCATAATCTCCTCGCGACTCATCTTTACACCGGCAATAGCCGTATCCGCCACACTGACGATACGGTCGCCAGCCATAATACCCACCTTCTCGCTAGGGCCTTTGGGAACGGGCTGAATCACCAGCAGAGTATCGTCAAGCATATTGAACTGAACACCTATACCCTCGAAGCTGCCTGCCAATGGTTCTGTAAACTTCTTGGTCTCTGTAGCATTGGTATAGGCAGAATGCGGATCCAACTTGGAGAGGATTCCATTGATGGCATCCTCCACCATCTTCTTGGAATCCACGTTATCTACATAACGACCGTTTATCAGCACACTGGCCATCACCAGTTTCTGAAGATTCTGATTCAGTTCATTTGACTGCTGTTCCGATGGACGGTTATTGGTAAACTGGGCAGCAGACGAGAGTGCTACGCAAAACGCCAACATGCCCAAAAACTTTCTTTTCATTTCTTTTTCCGTTTTTCTTATTTCTTATCTGTGTAATGCAGCCCCTCAGGCAAGAAAGGTTTTATATCTTTGCCAAAATGAGCCAGTTCACGCACAATGCTACTGCTGACAGCACTCAGCTGTGGGTCGGCTAACAACAGGATTGTCTCTATACCCGAAAGCTGTCTGTTCACATCTGCCATTTGCATCTCATACTCATAATCTTTAACCGAGCGTATGCCACGCAGGATTGCCTTTGCACCACACTGCCGGGCAAAGTCCACAGTAAGGCAGGAATAGCTATCCACCGTTACCCGAGGCTCGTTGGCATATAATGCCTTCAGGGCAGACACACGTTCCTGTACGGGAATCCAACCGGGCTTATTCTCGTTATATCCAACGGCAATAATCACATGGTCAAAAAGTTGCAAACCACGCTCTACCAGATTGGCATGTCCTTTGGTAAAAGGATCAAAGGAGCCAGGGAAAAGCACTCTTTTAGGCTGTGTACTCATGTTCTTCTTCCTCCTCTTCAGCCAGGTCTTCTTCTATAACCAAGTTGTCGATAATGAAGTTCTGTCGATCCATGGTATTCTTACCCATGTAGTACTCCAGCATTTCAGCTACCTGGTCGCTCTTGTTCAGCGTAACCTGTTCCAAGCGGATATCCTGACCAATGAAGTTACGGAACTCGTCCGGACTGATTTCGCCCAAACCTTTGAAACGGGTTATCTCAGGATCGGGACCAAGATCATCTATGGCCTGCAGTCGCTCCTCCTCTGTATAGCAATACTGGGTAACAAAATCCTGTGTAAGACTCAAATGACGAGGACGCTTCTTGTCGCTCTCCTCGTTCTCAGTATTATTCTCACGGGCAGCCAGCTCTGCTTCTATGGCTTTCAGCTTCTGCTTACCAATTTTTGTCTTCCTACCACGAACACGGAACAAAGGTGTCTGCAAGATATACACGTGTCCTTTCTTGATAAGATCCGGGAAGAACTGCAGGAAGAAGGTTATCATCAGCAGACGGATGTGCATGCCGTCCACATCAGCATCGGTAGCTACTATCACCTTGTTGTAACGCAAACCGTCCAGTCCGTCTTCTATGTTCAGGGCAGCCTGCAGCAGGTTGAACTCTTCATTCTCATAGACCACCTTCTTAGTCATGCCAAAGCAATTGAGAGGCTTACCACGCAAAGAGAAAACAGCCTGTGTATTCACATCCCTACTCTTGGTAATACTACCACTGGCAGAGTCTCCCTCAGTTATGAAGATACAAGAATCCTCCTGCTGTGTTCCTTTGATATCAGAGAGATGGATGCGGCAGTCGCGCAACTTACGGTTGTGCAGGTTAGCCTTCTTGCTCATCTCCCTGGCCTTCTTGGCAACACCGGCCATAGCCTTGCGCTCACGCTCGCTCTCCACAATCTTCTGTATGATAATCTCGGCAACGTCCGTATTCTTATGCAGATAGTTATCCACCTGTTCCTTTACAAAGTCGCCAATGAACTTGTCTATGCTGATGCCATCCTCAGGTGCAGTAGTCAGAGAACCCAACTTTACCTTTGTCTGGCTCTCGAAGACTGGTTCCTGTATATTGATGCTGATGGCTGCAACCATACCGTTACGGATATCACCATATTCGTAGTTCTTTCCGCTGTAGTCCTTGATGACCTCAGCAATATATTTCTTGAAAGCAGCCTGATGGGTACCACCCAGCGTTGTATGCTGTCCGTTTACAAACGAGTAGTATTCTTCGCCATTCTGCTTGCAATGTGTAAAGGCAATCTCTATATCCTCTCCCTTCAAATGGATAATGGGGTACAAGGCATCATAGTCCATGCGGTCTTTCAACAAGTCAGAAAGTCCCTCACGCGACAGGATACGCCTGCCATTGAACATTATGGTCAAACCTGTGTTCAGATAAGTGTAGTTCCTGAGCATAATCTCTATATGCTCGCCACGGAACTGGTAGTGCTTGAACAGGGTAGAATCGGGCTCGAAGAAGATGTATGTTCCATCCTCATCTTCCGTCTTTTCGGTGGTATCACTGACGATAAGTCCTTTCTCAAAGACAGTCCTACGAACCTGACCATCACGGTAGGAGTGCGCCTCAAAGTGACTGCTCAAGGCATTCACCGCCTTCAGACCTACACCGTTCAGACCTACGCTCTTCTTGAAAGCCTTGCTGTCGTACTTACCTCCGGTATTCAGCATTGAAACAGCCTCAACCAACTTGCCCAAAGGAATACCACGGCCATAGTCACGGATAGCACAGCGCAGGTTCTCTTCTACGGTTACCTCAATGCGCTTGCCAGCATTCATCTTGAACTCGTCTATACTGTTGTCTATGACTTCCTTCAACAATACATAGATACCGTCCTCGGCCTGCGAGCCGTCGCCAAGACGACCAATATACATACCTGGACGGAGTCTTACATGCTCCATGTCAGAAAGGTGACGGATATTCTCTTCATCGTAATTCACCTTTTCCTGCACGTTATCTTGCAAAATGTCTTCCATCGTTAGCTGTAAACTTTAAACAGTAAACTGTAAACTCTCAACTTTCAGAAATATCTTTTCCAAAGGCAGCCCTACGCTTATGAATGTGGCAATCCAGATTCTTCCATTGCGTCTGACTAGCCAGATTACTCTCCAACTGCGGATGGCTTTCTGCCCATTCATAACCGTCTTTTGTAGCTTCGGGTATAACATTGGCAAATATCAGGGCGTTGGCACCCTTATCATGATATTCGGGCAACACACCTACCAACAGCATATCCAAAATCTGAGGATGCTTGTTGAACCACAATGCCTTTGCTACATGGAACCAGCCAAAGGGGAATAGCTTTGATTTGGCCTTCTGTACCGCCCTACTCAAGCTGGTAATGCAGACACCCATTCCTATCACCTCACCCTCGGCATTCTCCACTACAGAAAGGTAACGCTTATCCAATGCCATCAGAAATCTGTCGGCATACGCCTTCATCTGCTGTTCATCCAAGGCACTATACTCATATAGCTTCGCATAGGAACGATTTACTACACCCAGAATCTTCTCAATATAGCCCCCTTTCAGAATTTCCTTCTTGCTCTTGAACTTACGGATTCTGAATCCATAGCGCTCTTCTACCAGTTTTGCAATCTTGAAGTACTTCTGCATATTGGCCTCGTGTCCCTCCTTAGGTACCATAACCTTACGTTCCACCCAGCCCTGTTCTTTCTGGAAACCCAGTTGCAGCATATGCTGAGGGTAATAGGGGTAATTGTATATCGAAAAGACAGTACCCAGCTGGTCAAATCCATCTGTTAGCATACCCTCCGGATCCAAGTCGGTAAATCCCAACGGACCTACCACATGCGTCATACCATGCTGTTTTCCCCAGTTCTCAACCGCCTGCATCAACAATCGGGTTACTTCAATATCATCTATGAAGTCAATCCATCCGAAACGCACATGTTTGGTATTCCACGTTTCATTGGCCCTGTGGTTGATAATAGCCGCAACGCGTCCTACTATCTTCCCGTTCCGGCGAGCCAGGAAGAGCTCAGTCTCACAGAAACGGAATGCAGGATTCTCTTTGGCATCAAAGGTCGCCATTGTATCCTCCAACAAATCGGGAACTGCATATGGGTTATCCTTGTACAACTCATACCCGAACCTGGCAAACTGCCTTAACTCTTTCTCGGTCTTAACGCTACTTATGATGATATCTGACATCTACTGACGTTGTTTTATCTTTATTTAGGGGACAAAGATAGCAAAAATAACCGATAAAATCACTTTCAGACATCAAATTATGCGTAATATGATAGTTAAAAGAATAAAAAAAGCCTTAGTTTTTGTCATTATTTCGAAATTAAATTAACTTTGCAATGCACAATAATGCTAAAATCAAACTAAGTTTGAAAACAAAACCTAAAATTAAATCATATGTTCAAATGTAAGTTTCTTGCCTCAGCAACTATTATGCTCGGCCTTTGTGCAGCTGCAATGGCAGAAGGCACAACCAATGACGGACTGAATTTCAAACCCGCTCCTTATATGTTTGTAGGAGTACAGGGTGGTGCACAGACCACATTCAGCAAAAACTATGACAACCTGAAACTCATCACTCCAACAGCCAGTGTTAGCTTTGGTGCGTTCTTCACCCCTGTTGTCGGTGCACGCTTACACGTAAATGGTGCATGGAATAAGGGAGGTTATGACGAGAACGGACTCGACTTCAAGTACGACTATAAGTACATCACCACCGATATTGATATGATGATCAATCTGGTTAACCTCTTTGGCAAGAGATGTTACTCTCCAATGAACGTTTACCTCATTACCGGTTTCGGTCTAAATACAGCATGGGACAATGGTGACGCTTACGCCAACAAGAACGTACTACCCCTTGCCTATGACGGCACCCGTTTCAGCCACAACATCCGTGTAGGTGCCATGGCAGACTACAATATCACAAAGAATTTCAGTGTGAATCTGGAAATTAGCGGCAACAGCCTCAGCGACCGCTACAACAGCAAACTGACCAACCATGACGATTGGCAGCTCACAACCCAATTAGGACTTGCCTACAAGTTCGGTTACAAGAAGAAGCCCGTAGTAAAAGAACCTGAGCCCGAACCCGAGGTATGGGAGACACGTATCGATACCACTTGGTACGACGATGTCATCTACGAGGAAGTGAAGCGCGACCGTAACATAGAGAAGCAGATTTTCTTCGGTATCAGAAAGGACGGCGTAGATGCTACACAGGCACAGATTACAGAGGTAGCCGAGTTCCTGAAAGGTGTTGAGAATGGCGAGATTACCATTACTTCATACGCTGACAAAAAGACTGGTAACCCCAAGGTTAACATGGGCTATTCCAAGAAACGTGCCGAGAGTACCAAGAATGCCCTTGTTAAGGCTGGTGTAGACGAAAAGATGATCAAGTCCGTTGAATGGAAGGGCGATACCGTTCAGCCATTCCCCGAGAACGACAAGAACCGTTGTTCTATCATCACAGGTCATGGTGTTTATACCGATAAGGATCCTAAGACCGTAAAGAAATTCCGTACTAAGGAAGTTCGTTATCGTGTTAAGTAAGAACAATATTTCTCTATACAAGAAAAGCTCCGGTCTCCCCGGAGCTTTTTGTTCATCCCTTCTTTAGAATAGCCACAACAATTAGCAGATATCCCACCAGACAGAGCATAGGCGCAACTACAATTCGTTGTGTAGAGAAGATATCCGACTCGAAGTGCTGTTCCGTACTTCCCGGCCCTGCCATCAGCAGATAACCTGTCACAATAAACACGCAGGCAATCATGATTATCCTTCGGCTGTTCTTGCCAAAAACCTCTATCCTTTCAGTTTCTGGCTGTTTGTGCTGTGTAGTGTTCATATTTATTCCCATATTGATAATAAAAATCCTTTCTGTCATGTTGCACGGCCACTGCCAATGCCCGTTCCATTGTCTCCAACCAACTAACATACGAGTACAACGAACCTGATCTGCGCCCCTCACTGATAGTCTCTATCCACGTCAGCCATTCATTCGACCGACGCAATAGTTCTCTGACTATTTCATCACCTTTTTCTGTCTGCTGAGTTATATAAAAACAACGTGCCATGGAGAGAGCTGAATCAGTATAGGGAACATTCTCGTTGGGCATCTCTTGCTGCCATTTTCCACAGACAGCTAAGGCTCTTTTGACATCCCCCTCCTTTAGGAGTGAATCAACAAGGATACCCATAACCATCTGATGCGTATTAGCCAAACGTTTCACATCCTCATCCACATAGACACCTTTGGTGTTGAGGCCACCAAAACGAAAGCGATGCATGACGTTGTCATAGAGTCGCTCCACATCCACTCTTTGTTGAGTAGCCGTCGGAGAGATACGGTAAGCTAATCCTTCCAACACCAGATGATTCCGAAGATATGAAAGATCGTCAGGACCCAAACTTATTGAAGTATATATCGGACGCTTCCAGTCCGCCTTCGCAAGCATCTCCAACACCATCAGATCTTTTTTCCACAGTTTTTCCTTACCCTTTAGCGAGATTATCATATCACCGGCGGTAGAACTTATGACAAGGCTGTCCGTAGGGATGCATTGCATCTCCTCCTGGTTGTTGAGCACCCACTTATTGATGATATTCTTCACCTCAAAGGGATTCTCTCCCAACAGTTTCCGAGCCTCATCAGGGTGTTCACGTCTGAATTCCTCAATCTTTTCCTTCAGTTCCGGTCGTACAGGTACTACCTCTCTCCTACCCTCCAGATAATCATCATGCCTCCAACTAATGGGCAGAGCAGGCGAATCGTAAGCCGGACGTTTCATCTGGTCTATGTACCAGTCTGTCTGGATATATTCCATATTACAGTCGCGTGTGTCGGTCCGCACCCCTTCTACCTCATGATTGTACCACAGGGGGAAGGTATCGTTATCGCCACGCGTCAAGATGACAGGCTTCCCCTCCTGCTGCATACTCTGCAAATAGTTGGCACCGAAATCCCTGCAGGTATACCGCCCGCTTCTGTCATGGTCGTCCCATGTCTGGCTCACCATCTGCAAGGGAACAACAAGGCCAATCAATCCAGCCACCACAGCAGCATGATTTTCATTTATCACTTTTAATTTTTCACTTTTCTCTTTTATCTTTTCACTAATCATTCCCACTCCCAGACCTATCCATATGGCAAAGGCATAGAAAGAGCCCGCATAGGCATAGTCACGCTCACGTGGCTGCATAGGAGTCTGGTTCAGGTAAACAACAATGGCCAATCCCGTCATCAGAAACAGTAGTAAGACCGTTAGCAACTGGTGTTTGCCTTCTCTCCCTTTCCTCCATTGCCATGCAATTCCTGCCAATCCTAATAGCAAAGGCAAGGCATAGAATACATTACGTCCTTTGTTTTCCTTCAGGTCGGAAGGCAATTTGCCCGTATCACATCCTAACAACCAACTGTCTATCCATCCTATTCCCGTTATCCAGTTGCCATGTTCTACCTCACCGTGCCCTTGGATGTTATTCTGTCTTCCCACAAAGTTCCACAGGAAATAGCGCCAGTACATAAAATTCACCTGATAGCCAAAGAAGAAACGCAGGTTCTCTGCGGCAGTAGGCACAGTACCGTTCTTCTGGGCATCCCGCCATTTGTCATACGCCTTGACATGATGTATAGAATACATACGGGGGAAGAACATATTTTCCTTGTACAGGTATTTTACTTCATGCCTGATTACATCGTAGTGAGGTCTTTCCTTGTTAGCTGAGGGACGATAGACAGGTCTGCCCTCTTTCCGTTTCCATACCATGTAATCGCCTCTCTGTTCGTAGTCGGGCTCACTGCAATAAGCCGGGCCGTAGAAGAGAGGCGCATTCTCGTATTGTTCACGATTCAGGTAACTCGACAAGGCAAAGATATTGCCAGGCGCATTCTCACACATCGGAGTATTGGCATTGGCTCTGATAAGGATAACACCATAGGTGCTATACCCTGCCAGTATCATCATCAGGCAGGCCAATGTCAATTTGAGGAGTCTCCTTCTGACCTTGTAATAAGAGAATAACAGAATACCCGTCAACAATACAACATAACAGATCAAGCCTGTATTGTATGCACAATGCAGCACATTGGTGAACAGCAGTTCCATCCATCCGCCCACCACTACTACGCCGGGAATGATACCGTACAGAACGACACCCAACAACAAGCCGCCCATCCCAAAGGTCTTCAGCACACCCCATCGTGTAACGTGTTTTGCCTTACGGAAATAGACCACGAAAGACATGGCGGGCAGACACAACAGGCACAGCAAATGAACACCCACAGACAAACCCGTAATATAGGCTATCAGCACAATCCATCGGTCGCTCTGCGGAGTATCAGCCTCATCCTCCCATTTCAGTATCAGCCAGAACATCAGAGCCGTCAGGAAACTGGAAAAAGCATAGACCTCTGCTTCTACAGCTGAGAACCAGAAGGTATCACTGAAGGCATAGGCAAAAGCGCCTACCAGTCCGCAAGCCTCTATACCTATTATCTTCTCCAATGTCATTGTCTCTTCCGTTCTACACATCATTTTCCTTGCCAGATGGGTGATGGTCAGGAACAGGAAGAAGATGCAGCCAGCACTCAGAAGAGCCGAGAGCAGGTTCACCATCAAAGCCACCTGCGAAGGACCGCTTGCAAACTGGGCAAACAGATTGGCTACCAACATAAAGAAAGGTGCCCCAGGCGGATGACCGATCTCCAATTTATAACCACTGGTAATAAACTCGGGACAGTCCCACAGGCTGGCTGTAGGCTCAACTGTCACCCCATAGACAATAGCGGCAATGGCAAAAACAAGCCATGCCATACATACGTTAATTTTCCGAAAATTGATTTGTTGCTTCATACTTTGCTCAATTTTTCGGCAAAGCTAGCAACAGTTTTATTCATGCGCCAGAATATTACCCGACAAGTGTCTGACAACAATCTGACATTTTCCTGACATTATTCCAAGTTACTGTCTTTCAGCTGATAAGAATATCCCCTATCCGACTCTATCTTCAGGCTCGTATGCTCTTCAATTATGGGGCGCAACCTCTTGATAAGCGTATAAAGCGTATCGTTGGCATCAGGTTTTCTAGGCCAAAGTGTATCACAGATTTCCGCTTTCTTCAGTCGGTGTGATGGACTGCTGAAGAACATCCTCATCAACTCCTGCTGCATAGGAGTCAGTCTGACAGTTTCACCAGTAGAGGTTATGAATCTCTCCTCCGTTTCCGAATAAGTCAGACCTCCGTATGTCATGGCACCTTGTGCTGACAAAGCCGCTCCCTTTCTCATACGCAGATACAGGCAGAACATACCCCAAAGCAGAGATATGGACCACAGCACGGTAGCAGGGCGCTGATCGGAAAGCGAGAAGATAGTAGCCGCAGAACAATGCGCATAACACGTAAAATCCTTCTGCTTTGTATCTACTGCCAGGGTAGCTTTTCCTCTTAGGGCTTCCATTTGCAGATGGCTGTTAAACAGTCCTATGGTGTCCTGAGTAATGACGTCACTCTGCTGTTCCTTCATGGTAAGCAGCAAGGCCCTGTCCATATCCTTGGCAACAAGCTGACTGGTGCAGCTATAGCTGGTGAAACTGGTAAGACCAGAAATCAGGATTAGTGCAAATAACACTATCACGGCACGTTGTTGAGTTCTCATATTCCGTTTATTTGGTCACAAAATTAGGAATAGTATTTAAATACCACAACAAAGCTTCCAAATATTTAACATTACTTAATAGCCTTATACTTAGCCTTTGCCTCTGCACGGGTGATCAGATTAAAATGCCACCACTCCGACTTCAACGGCATAAAGCCGGCTTCCTGCATTACGCTGCGTAGGAGTTCGCGGTTTTTCTTGGCCTGAGCGCTGATGATATGACGTTGCACCAACGAAGCCTCATCGGTAATATGCGCATAAACACCCAGATAATCCACTACGGTGCCCATATCCAATGTATCACCTGTAGCGACATCTGCCAAGGTAATATCCACAGCCATACCATAGTTGTGCATACCACCTCCATTCTTGGGATTGCTCACATAATTCTCCTGTTTGGTACCTACCACCACATCCCACATAATCTGCTGAATGTGCATGGGGCGAGCCGCATCATAAATTTTCAGCGTCAGGTCCGGACGCCTCTGTTTCAGCAAATGTTGTGCCTTCACAACAGCCTTAGCTGCCTTTGGATGCAGATAAGCCTCTTTCAGGTCTTTATATAACACCTTACCCGTAAAGTTATCTGCCCTGCTATACATCAGACTCACCTGTATGGTAGAATCCAACGACGTTACATCCACAAAACCCTGCTTAGCCATTTCCTTAGCCGTAGGGGAAGACTCCCCTTGTCCCATTGTCATCACAGGAACAAGGAATAGACATATTAATAATTGAACTGACTTTCTCATTAAACTCAAAACTAATTAAACTGCCTCTAAACTCTACACTTTCAACTCTCAACTCTCAATTCTCAAGGCTGCGAGTAAGCGAGAGTAATAACAAGCTTGATTGATTATTGCCGAGCGAAAGCAGGCTCGAAACGAAGTTTCAATTTTCAATTCTCAATTTTCAATTCTCAATTCTCAACTCTAAACTCTAAATCCCCCTCACTCCACTATAACGCCAAACTCCGCTCCGCTGGCAAAGTCCGCACCGTTTTGACTGCTGAGGGCTGTGAATCTAAGGTAACGGGCTTTCTGAGGTTGCTTAAAGAGTACCTTCTTCTCCTTGGCATTATTCTCGAACTCGCCCTCACAAACAGTATCACTCCAGTTCTTTCCATCCTGACTTACCTGTACCTTGTACCCCTTGATATTACCATTGGGACTACCATCCTGACGGGGCAGATAGGTAAAGCCCTTCAGGGTCTTCGTCTCGTTGCAGTCAAAGTCTATCCAATGCGGATACTTAGGCACGGTAATGCTGTACATGGTATGCCAGATGGTAGATGGGTCATTATCCACAAGGTTCTTGGCTACTTCGCCACCAGGTCCTTCCTCACTGCTCACATAGACCACATCAACAGGTACCCTTTCTATGCGGTCAAAGGTGACTGAAACAGGAGCATCCTCACCACCCTTATACCAGGCTGTGATGGTTCCACCCTGTTGGAAGTTAAAGGGCCCCTGATATTGGGTTGCCTTTCCCTTGTCGATACGATAATAAACGGGAATTTCCGATGAAGACGCACTGGGATCTCCGCTGATAGTAACCTTTCCTGCCTTGTCGCGCAAAATGGCTACAGGGCAAGGCAAGCCTCTACGTAGGATAATAGGACCAGAGATCTCCTTTTCCTCCGTGACAGGAATCAGCAACAACTTCATCTGATGAAGAGTCCCCTGCACTCTATCATTCTTCAGCGGTCCGCCTTGTCCGCAACTGTTTCCTCCCATACCATTCACCTTGCAATCCAGATGCAGATAGGTGCCGTCACTCTTCGGAAGTTCGTACGGATGTTGTGCAAGCGTCATCTGCAAGGCACTCCAGGGCAAAGCCGAAGTGCTGATGGTACCCAACTCACTCAAGAACACCAAGCCGTCTCCCTCCTTGTCTGTCAGGGCACACCAGCGCACATCCTCGCGGTTACCCATACTCTGGGGCTTAGGGAAGTTCACGAACTGCTCCCCGACGGTACTCTTGTAAAGGCCCACAAACGAGCCTGTCTTACGGTCGTTATAGTTGTTCAGGGGGCCGCGTCCATAGTAAGTGTACTGGTCGTACTGACTGGGCAGCTTTACTTCATAACCCAATCTGGGCAGTGCCAAGTCCGGGTTACTGGTGACAATGCTGCTTGCCAGATCCACCTTACCATCCGGATAGATACTGTAGGCCAACGTAGTAGTAAAGGAAACAGTCCCCTCTCCTGTCTCCCCGAGGGGAGAAATATCCGCAACACTTTCATAGGGCTGACCGGCTTTACCATCACGATATTTCACACCGCCCTTGCCTTGGGCCTGACTTACTACGTTATAAATGATGTAAACCAGACCACTTTCTGTATGTTCGATAATGGGTTTGCCCACCACCTTATGCTGCAGGTTGTACAATCCCTGCTGGAACCACTGGTTTCTTGCCCAGTTGTCGTTATCCACAGGAGCGCGGAAAGCCGACAGCTGCAAGGGTGAATCCTTCAGTAGAATCTTGCCTTTATATTGCATGTCACACAGGCTACCGCTCTGGTTATCAAAGGCAACACTGAAGTCCTTTCCGCTGACCACCGTCTTTCCATCTTCCTCTTTCAGCTGAGTGACACCACTATAATAGCCGGTACTGTAATCCGATTGTTTACGAGTGTCCCCAAGGAACAACTGCTCCGACATCTGCACATAGCCCTTCTTGGCCCAAGGCATATCCTTCTTCAGACGGAATTCCACGTTCAGGAAGTACTCGCCAGGATTATCCATGTCGACAATATGGTTGCAATCAACTTCTTTACGGGGCTGTATATCCTCCGTCAGAAGAATGGGGCTTTCTTCTCCTTTATTACCATCACAGACTTCATATGCCACAATGTCGTACATATCAAAGGTAATGGGCTCGAAGTAGTTCTTGTTGAAAATCTTATAGTTGGCAACTGTCAGCTTGAAATTGGGAATGCCTTCACTTTCACCATTCACTTCCTTAACTTCATTCAATGTCACGCCCACATTCTGGTACACCTTCTTTACCTCATAGTACTGAGGTTTGGGGGTAAGATCGGGCAGCATAATGCCGTTCATACAGAACATACCGTCGTTGGGCCAGTCGCCATGATCGCCACCATAGCCCATATACTTGATGCCGTCCTTGGTGTAAGTGTCGATAGCCTGATCAACCCAGTCCCAGATAGCACCGCCACAGAAGAAGTTGGTACTCTCCATAGCCTCCCAATAGTCCACTAGGTTACCCAGCGAGTTACCCATGCTGTGGGCATACTCCGAGATATGGTAGGGATACTTCACATTCGACTTACCCTTCGCCACCTGCTGCACCCAGGCCACACTGGGATACTGGTTACTACCCATATCCACAATATCGTTGTTTCGCTCATACTGAACAGGTCTGCTGGTATCAAAAGCTTTTATGGCATTATAGGCAGCCTTGAAGTTATCACCAGGACCGGCTTCGTTGCCAAGACTCCAGATAACAATACTGGGGTGGTTTACATGGCTGCGAACCATCTCCATATTACGGGCAACATGGGCAGCCTTCCATTCCTTCGGATGCGAGAGTGATTCCTTACCATAATAATACTCATGGCTCTCTACGTTAGCCTCATCCTCCAGGTAGAGGCCGTACTTGTCTGCCAGATAGTAGAAGTAGGGATCGTTTGAGTAATGCGACAGGCGAACATGGTTGATGTTCCCCCTCTTCATCAGCATTACCTCCTCCAGCATCTGTTCTCGGGTGATGGCATGACCTGTTGTTGGATTCGTTTCATGGCGGTTCACACCCTTCAGTTTCACAGGTTTTCCGTTCACATAGAAATAACGGCCTGCCAACCCGAACTCATCCTCACTCGCCGGTGTATCCTTTATCTCCACCGTACGGAAGCCGAAGTAGGTACTGCGCACATCCAGCACCTTTCCTTTCTTATCCTTCAATGTAGCAGTAAGGACATAGCGGTAGGGAGCTTCAGCTGACCATGCTTTGACACCCGTCAGTTTTTGACCAGAAGTAGCAATTTCACCTTCTCCCTCAATATCATCAGTATAAAGACGAACAGGATAATAACGGTACTCCGTAGTAAGGCCCGTCAACTCTTTCTTCCCGTGCTGGCGAACACTCATCTGGATATCCAAGACGGCATTACCATCCTGCAGACTTTTTGTTCTTACCACCAAATCGTTGATTTCAACCTGCGGTACCGATGTCAGATAGGTGCTGCGGAAGATACCCGGCAAGCGGAACATATCCTGTGCTTCCAGGAAGGAACCATCGCTACTTCTGTAAACCTCTACAGCCACTACATTCTCTCCTTTCTTATTTAGATAAGGTGTAATGTCGAAACTGGCGGTATTACGCGAGTTCTTGCTGAAGCCCACATACTTGCCGTTAATCCACAGATAGAAGAAAGAATCCACGCCATCAAAGTTGATATAAATCTTCCTACCCTTCCACGTAGCCGGAACAGTAAATGTCCTGCGGTATGAACCCACTTCATTGGGATACTGACAGGTTGTCCATCTCTGGTCCTTGGGCTGGCGCATCACACCTTCTCGCCAATCGCCTTCCTTCACTTCATGGTAGAAGATCACTGGCTGGTTCACATAGATGGGTACACCATACTTCATGCTTCCGTCTTTCTGCAGTCCCTGCACATTCCAGCATCCGGGAACCTTGATATCATCCCATGCAGAAACATCATAGTTTGTCTGATAGAAGTCTTTGGGTCTTTTATCCGGACTGGACACCCAGTGGAATTTCCATATTCCGTCCAGGCATTGGTAATACGAGCTACCCTCTGGCAACACCTTTAGCGCCTCCTCTTCACAAGCAAAAGGAAACATATAGGCATGCGGTTGTTCCTTGTTCAAGGATAGCGCTTCAGGATTCTGCCACTCCGTTCCATCTGGTCCTTCCTTACTACCATAAAGGAAGCCTTGCAGCCCGTCAGCCCTTGCCGTCAAGGAGAAAAGAATAATCAGAGATATCAAAAGATGTTTCATATTCCAGAGCGTTTATAGCATTAGTTGGGAACAAAGTTACGATTAAGTGAGAGAAAAGCAAAAGAAAAACTCGTTTTTCTTTTCTTTTCCGAACGGAAGTAACTTCGAGGCTCCTGCCTCAAAGTTACGAATAAGCGAGCGGAAGTTACATGATACTGCATAAACCAAAAAGAGCGACCATCGCGGTCGCTCTTTTAGTCGTTAGTATGTTTTTTTTAGCTTAGGATGCTTCACAGCAACCGTGAAATGTTTTATTAAGCACTAACTTGTTTTTTTGAATATAGAAAAAGCAATAAAAATGTTATCTTGTTAAGTTGATAGAGTCCTGTTCTACCGTCACCGCAGCCTCCTGCGTCTCAGGTACTGTCACAAACTCATCAGCTGGACGTTCCAAACTGTCAGTCTGAGCAAACTGTGTATGCTGCGACTGACCCTCCTCGTCAAAGCTGTGCTGAGCAGCTATGCCTATGGTCAGAATCAGCGCTACCAGTCCGGCTGCCTGATAAAGAGGACGTAAGAAAGACCTCCTACGCAACCCACCCCGCAAAGGAATGGCTTTAACAGGATCACCTTCAATCATCTCCAGAATACGCTCATCAAACTCCTCACCCAAGGTGGCTTCTGCCTGCTCTTGCTGCACATCAAAGATAGCCTTGTAAGCCATCAGATGCTCAGGAACTTCCTGCTGTTGGAAGAAAGTACGAAGAATCTGCTCCTCCTGCAGAGAAGTCTCGCACGCCCAATAGCGCTCCAGTAATTGTTCTATGTACTTATAATCCATATTTCTCTATCTCTTCTGCTTGCTGGCGGATACTGGTTCTGGCTCTGTGTAAGTAAACCTTGACCTGCGATTCTGTCAGCTTCAGTATGTTACCTATCTCCTGATACGTTTTGCCTTCGATATCTCGCAGCTCCATTACGCTGCGCTGTACCTCTGGCAATGTATCCATTATTTTTCTCACTAACGAGAGACGTTCTTTCTGGTCGAACTTTTCTTCAATTGAGAATTGAGAATTGAGAATTGAGAATTCTTCACTCTTCACTCTTATCTCTTCACTTAATTGAACGTTTCCGCGTCCTGCCTTGCCCGCCATATCAAGGGCGATGTTGCGGCAGATGGTGTGGGCGTAAGCTTCAATGCTATCTATCTGCTCCCACTCCTCGCGGTGCTCCCAGACTTTTATCAGCGTATCCTGAACTGCATCCTCCGCCTCTGCGGGGTTCAGTGTGATGCGCAATGCCAGCCTGTAAAGCCGGTTCTTGAGCGGCAGCACATCATCTCGGAAACTGATCTTTTTCATCTCTCTGTCTATTATGAAGACGAACGAGGGCCGTAAATGTTACAGCCCTCTTGTGTTAAAATTCCTTGATCGTTGTTCCGCACTGTCCATCAATGTTGTCGGAACGTGTTATCACTACCTTCTGAACACCCTTATGGATGGCGTCGAAGGCATTCTCAAGCTTCGGAATCATGCCACCTGATATCACGCCACTGGCCTGATACTCGGTAAAGTCCTTTTCTGTAATGACGGATATTACACTCTCGTCATCATCTGCATCACGGAGCACACCTTTCTTCTCGAAGCAGTAAGTAAGTGTGACATCAAAGTAAGGTGCCAGAGCACAAGCTACCTTGCTGGCAATGGTATCTGCATTGGTGTTAAGCAGATTGCCTGCGCCATCATGCGTCAGGGGTGTCATCACAGGCACCACACCTTCTGCAATCAGTTTACAGAGCATCTCTCCGTTGGCCTTGTCCACATCTCCTACAAAACCAAAGTCCACCATCTGCTCTGTACCATCATCCATCATCATCTTCTTCAAGGGGCGCTTATGACTTCTCAGCACATCCATATCTGCGCCTGTCAGTCCCAGCGCATTTACGCCACGGGCCTGCAGACCTGCCACAATGTTCTTGTTCACCAGGCCGGCATAGACCATAGTCACTACCTGCAGCATCTGTGCATCGGTAATGCGTCTGCCGCCAACCATCTTACTCTCTATACCCAGACTGGCAGCAATCTTGGTAGCACTTCTACCACCTCCGTGCACTAGCACCTTGGCACCAGGCAACGCTGCAAACTGTGTCAGCAGGTTATTCAGAGACGCAGCATCCTCAACCACAGCACCACCAACCTTTATAATGTTTACTTTATTCTTCATTGAACATTGAACATTGAACATTGACCATTATTTTTCATTGACCATTGAACATTGACCATTGAACATTATTTCAATAACCTATAACCTATAACCATTTTCAATAACCAATAACCAATAACCATTAAACGGTAAACAACACCCTCCAGGGAGGGGGGGGCTATTCAAGGTAAGTATACCCGTACAAGCCGGCACGATAGTTGCTGATAAACTCTTTACCCTCGGTCTCGGTAATCTTACCGTCCTTAACAGCCTTGCTGACCCATATCTCCAAGCGGCGAACCAGCTTCTTGGGATCATACTGCACATATTCCAGCACATCAGCAACGGTCTCACCGTCAATGAACTGGTCTATGCTGTAGCCATCCTCATTGACAGAGATATGCACGGCATTGGTATCACCAAAGAGGTTGTGCATATTACCCAAAATCTCCTGATAGGCTCCCACCAGGAACACACCTATATAATAATGTTCGTTGGTCTTGACGGGATGCAAGGGGATATAATTGGTTTGCTGACCGCCGTTCACATAGGCTGATATCTTACCGTCACTATCGCAGGTGATATCCTGCAGGGTAGCACTTCGGCTGGGCTGCTCACCCAGTCTTTCTATAGGCATGATCGGGAACAGCTGGTCGATACCCCATGAGTCAGGCATACTCTGGAACAGGCTGAAGTTACAGAAGTACTTGTCAGCCATCTGCTTGTCCAGTTTCCTGAGTTCATCAGGCACATGTTTCTGGTGGTGTGCCAACTCGGCCACCTCATGACTGATGGCCCAATACAAAGATTCTATCTGAGCACGGGTCTTCAGGTCAATAATACCATGACGGAACAGATCCAGAGCTTCTTCCCTGATATCCTCAGCATCATGCCAGTCCTCCAGCATAGAGCGGGAAGACAGCTTGTCCCAAATCTCTGTCAGGTCATGCACCAACTTATGGTCCTCAGGTCCGGGCTCAAAGTCCTCGGGCATCTGAGGAGCAGAAACACTCTCCATTACATCCACCACCAGCACACTATGATGGGCAGCCAAAGAACGACCACCCTCTGTGATGATATTGGGATGTGGTATATTATTCTGGTTGGCAGCCTCAGCAAGGGTATAAACACAGTCGTTCACATACTCTTGAATGCTGTAGTTGACACTACTCTCGCTATTGCTGCTTCGGGTACCGTCATAGTCTACACCCAAGCCGCCACCACAGTCAACAAACTCTATATTGAAGCCCATCTGGTGCAGCTGAACATAATACTGAGCAGCCTCACGGAGGGCGGTACTGATACGACGAATCTTGGTAATCTGGCTACCGATATGGAAGTGGATCAACTTCAGACAGTCGCGCAAACCCATCTCATCCAGCAGCTTCAGCGCCATCAGCAGCTCGGAACTGTTCAGACCGAACTTGCTGGCATCACCACCGCTCTCGCTCCATTTACCGGAACCGTTGCTGGCCAGCTTGATACGGATACCTAGGTTAGGACGAACACCCAGACGTTCTGCTGTCTCGGCAATAATCTTCAGCTCGGGCAGTTTCTCTACCACCAGAAAAACGCGCTTACCCATCTTCTGGGCCAACAGAGCCAGTTCTATATAGTTTTGGTCTTTATGTCCGTTGCAGACAATCAGGCTGTCGCTGTCCATGTTTGTAGCCAACACTACATGCAACTCAGGCTTAGAGCCTGCCTCCAGACCTAAGTTATAACGCTTACCATGACTGATAATCTCCTCAACAACAGGACGCATCTGGTTCACTTTGATAGGGAAGATAATAAAATGCTCACCCGTATAGGAGTATTCCTTCTCAGCCTTGCGGAAACACTCATCGGTCTTTTCGATGCGGTTGTCCAGAATATCAGGGAAACGCAACAGCACAGGAGCCGTCACATGACGTGTAGCCAAGTGGTCTACAACCTCCTTCAGGTCTATCTGAACAGAGTTCTTCTTAGGCGTTACATATACGTGCCCCTTGTCATTGATACCAAAGTAATTCACTCCCCAACCCTTAATGTTGTAGAGTTCCTCTGAATCCTCAATACGCCACTTTTTCATAATTTCTTTTTATCATTGAACATTGACCATTGAACATTGAACATTATTTTTCATTGAACATTGAACATTGACCATTATTTCTTATTGAACATTGGACATTAGTTCTTTTGATTCGCCTTCGTTGTTTTTATTATCTTTGTTAAAGTGGCAACTAATTTGCCGCAGTCATCATATATTGATTTAAATTGAGCCTCATTGATAAAGCCTGATTCATGAATAAGTTCTAGCCAGTATTCTGTTTCGTCAGCTTCCTTTAATGCGATATTTAACTTGTTGATAAAATCCATCTTACTCTGAGCATTGACACTCTCACGAACATTAGCCCCTATGCTTGTCCCACTCCGGAGGATCTGCTTGGATAGGACTTTTATCCCTTTCTCTTCATTCAGATACTTATAGAATCTGATAATTCGAAGTGCAAAAACTTTACTATCAGCCAGAATCTGATTGTCAGTTTTCATAATGGTCAATGGTCAAGGCTGCGATTGAGCGAGGGGAGAGCGATGCTCGCATCAGCTATCCCGAGCGTGAGCAGGCTCGACGCGCAGCTTCAATGGTCAATGGTCAATGAAAAAATCTCAACTCTACACTTTCAGTTTCTCTCTAAGCAATTCAACGCTAGTCTTTATCTTATCGTAGTTCTCCAATAGGGTTACGTCAAGGGTATGCTTGGCCTTCGTATAGAAAGGTTCGCGCACCTTGAGCGAGTCCTTGATATACTGCAACAGTTCCTCGTCGGTCTTCCCCTTGATAAGCGGACGCTCCACCTTTCCCATCTTCAGATGCATGGCCAACACCTCGGGGGTAGCCTTCAGATAGACGGTTTCTGCCAATGAATTCATATACTCCATATTGTCAAAGAAACAAGGGGTTCCTCCACCGCAGGAGAGAACAATATCCTGGAACTCAGCAGCCTCATGCAGCATGTTACGCTCTATCTCGCGGAATCCATCCTCGCCTCGCTCAGCAAAAATCTGTGCTACGGTACGGTGGTAACGCATCTCTATGTACCAGTCCAGGTCGTAGAATGTAACTCCGAGGGACAATGCCAACTGGCGTCCCACAGTGGTCTTTCCCGACCCCATGTAACCTATCAGAATGATGCTCTTCATTTACTTCTTGTGTCGAGTAGTCTTCTCTGCCTGACTTTCTATCACCTGCATGCATTCCTCAGCCGTCAGTTCCTTCACACGGTCATGCAGGTTCTTGGGCAGACGGTAGTTGGTGCCTTTGTAAACAATATAGGGACCGTATCTTCCGTTCAGAATCTCCATATCCAAATCCTCGAACTTCTTCAGGTGACGTTCCTCTTCCTCTACATGCTTCTTGTGAATCATGATAACAGCCTCCTCGAAGGTAATCTTCAGGGGGTCTATCTCCTTGGGAATAGAAACATAGGTACCGTTATGCACTACGTATGGGCCATACTTGCCGGCACCCACGGTGACGGTCTTTCCCAGATACTTACCTAATTCACGGGGCAAGCGGAACAGTTCAATAGCCTCTTCCAAGGTGATGGTCTCCAAGGTCTGATCCTTCTTGAGCTGGGCAAAACGGGGCTTTGAGTCAGCATCTGAGCTACCAATCTGAGCCACTGGGCCAAAGCGACCAATCTTCACGGTGATAGGCTCACCCGTACGGGGATCGTTACCCAACAGACGTTCTCCTACCTTATGCTCGGTATGTGTATTGCCGGCACGCTCAACCAGAGGGTCAAAGTCGTCATAGAACTCACGTATCAGGCCTGTCCACTCCATCTTACCCTCGGCAATCTCGTCAAACTCTTTCTCAATATCTGCAGTGAAGTTATAGTCCATGATACTGGGGAAATTCTCACTCAGATAATCATTTACCACAATACCTGTATCAGTAGGAATCAACTTACCACGTTCTACTCCAATGGTGGTCTTATGACTCTCACTTGTTATCTTATCACCCTTCAAGGTCAGGGTCTGATAGGTACGCTCCTCACCGGGCTTGTCACCCTTGGCAACATACTCACGCTGCTGGATAGTAGTGATGGTAGCAGCATAGGTACTGGGTCGGCCAATCCCCAACTCTTCCAACTTACGTACCAAACTGGCTTCATTATAACGGATGGGACGCTGAGCAAAACGCTGGGTAGCTACAATCACGTTTCTCTGCAACTGGTCGCCTTTTGCCAAGATAGGCAGGATACCTTCTGCTTCACCATCGGGTTGGTCAGTCTCGTTCTCTGTCTCCTTGTAAACACGCAGGAAACCGTCAAACTTCACTACCTCGCCATTGGCAACAAAGTACTCATCCATACCGTCTATGCTGATGACCACCTGAGTTTTCTCTATCTCGGCATCAGCCATCTGGCTGGCAATGGTACGCTTCCAAATCAAATCGTACAGGCGACGTTCCTGCTGGGTTCCCTCTATCTGGGTCTGATCCATATAGGTAGGACGGATAGCCTCATGAGCCTCCTGAGCACCCTTAGAACTTGTTTGGTACTGGCGGGTCTTTACATATTCCTTACCCATCTGCTCTGCTATCACCTGCTTGCTGGCACCTAAGCACAACTTACTCAGGTTCACGCTATCGGTACGCATGTAGGTAATACGTCCGCTTTCATACAGATGCTGAGCTACCATCATAGTCTGGGCTACGGTAAAGCCCAACTTATGGGCAGCTTCCTGCTGCAGGGTACTGGTAGTGAAGGGAGGTGCGGGAACGCGCTTCTGAGGCTTGGTACTGATATCCTGAACCGTATAGTTCACAGTACTGCACTTCTGCAAGAAGGCCTCAGCCTGCTCCAGAGTAGAGAAACGCTGGTTCAATTCTGCCTTGACCTCGCTACCCTCTGCATTGGTGAAGACAGCCGTCACGCGGAAGTTATCCTCACCGCTGAAGTTCTGAATCTCACGCTCACGCTCCACTATCAGACGGACAGCCACGCTCTGCACACGACCGGCACTCAGAGCGGGCTTAACCTTACGCCACAGCACGGGGCTGAGCTTAAAGCCTACGATACGGTCCAGTACACGACGGGCCTGCTGGGCATTAACCAGATTCAAATCTATCTTACGGGGATTTTCTATAGCCTCCAAGATGGCAGGCTTGGTAATCTCATGAAATACAATACGACGTGTATTCTCGGGTCTCAGACCTAACACCTCATACAAGTGCCAGCTGATAGCCTCTCCCTCGCGGTCCTCATCGGATGCCAGCCATACGGTCTTTGCCTCTTTAGCCAGTTTCTTCAGATTCTCAACAACACTTTTCTTATCGCTTGGTACTTCATATTGCGGGGCAAACGTGTTAACGTCCACACTGAAGGTTCTTTTTTTCAAGTCTCGAATATGACCATAACTCGAAACTACTTTATAGTCCTCTCCCAGGAATTTTTCTATAGTTTTTGCCTTTGCCGGGCTCTCCACTATTACCAGATTATCCTTCATCTTTCGTTCGTTTTTTACAATTGCGGCGGCAAAGGTACTGCATTTTTTTGGTCTACACCTTATATAATATGGATTTTTTTTGCTAAAATATGTTGCACGCCTTTCCGGATTGAGGTTAAACCAAAGGTTTCCGGTCGGACCTCTTTCCAAGGTATCCACATGATTTCAGCAGCATCATCTGCCGGAATAGCGTTTTTTGTGCTGTTTACGTGACACAGGTAGAACATATCTATGGTGTGAATGTCCAATCCGCCATACGGATAGATATTGGGAATAGAAAACAGGAACTCAACCTTGTCAACACACAGTCCCGTTTCTTCCTTCACCTCACGAACTACCCCCTCCTCACTGGTCTCGTAACAGTCACTAAAGCCACCAGGCAGATCCAGCGTTCCTTTGGCAGGCTCTTTGGCCCTGCGCACCACCAACAACTCATCCTTCTCATTCACAATAACAGCAACCGTAGAGGCACTGGGATTGAAGTAATACACAAAGCCACAAGCCTCACAGCGTTTGCTTTTATTGTTGTTCTCAACAAATCTATCCGAGCCGCACAAAGGGCAGAATCTGAACTTTTCCAAAGGATGATGGGCCATATATGTCTGTTTTTGTCATTTTCGAGTTGCAAACATATAAAAAAGAGACAGAATTTACAACATTCAGCCTTGTTTTCTGATACCATAACTAAAAAAAGAGTATCTTTGTCTTTCGGAAACGATAAAAATACACGTCTAACAAAACATTACAGACTTATGACTATTCTTTCTGATTGGTTCAACCAACTCGACCCCACCCTGCGCGTCTATTGGGGTATTGCCATCTTTGCATCCATTGTAGTGATTATCCAGATGACTATGTCTTTTGCCGGGATGGGCGATATTGATTCGGGCAGTGCCGATGTGGATTTCAGCACCGATACAGACAGCCTGGATGATGCCGGCAGTATGCACCTGCTCTCCATCCGCAATATATTCTATTTCCTGTTGGGTTTTGGCTGGGCTGGTGTCAGCCTTTGGACTACCATCCCCAATGCCATCGTTCTTTGTGCCGTGGCTATATTGGTAGGATGTCTCTTTGTAGCCATCTTCGTCTTCCTGTTCCGTCAGATGATGAAGTTGCAAAGCAATGGTGCCTTCAACATCAACGATGCCGTGGGCAAGGTCTGTGATGTCTATATGCGCATCCCTGCCCAAAACCAAGGTTTGGGAAAGGTACAGATTAGTTTCAATGGCTCCGTCCAAGAACTGGATGCCCGCACAGCAGGCGAACTCATTCCCTCAGGTGCCAAGGTGCGCGTGCTACGCGTAATAGATAAGAAGGTGTTGGAAGTGGAGAAAGCTTAATCAGCAGCAGCTCGATGCTGATACTGATTAAAGTTGAGAGCTTTGTTCATTGAACATTGAACATTGAACATTGACCATTGAGAGTTGAGAGTGTAGAGTTTAGAGTTGAGAGTCAGTTCAAAGAGTTGATAGTAGAAAGTTAAAAGTAGAACAATCCTCTTGCCCCTTGCTCCTTGCTCCTCGCCCCTAAACAACTCAATAACCCATAACCCATAACCCATAACCATTTAACTTGCTCTTTGCCCCTCGCCCCTAAACAATCCAATAAACAGTAAACAGTAAACAATAAACAATAAACCAAAAAATATAATAAACATGTTTCAAGATCCCCTAACTCTAATTGTGGTATGCGCCATCCTGGTGGTGGCCATCGTGGCCTTCCTGGCCAATCGTTACAGAAAATGTCCTGCTGACAAGATCCTGGTCATCTACGGTAGTGGCAATGGTGCAAAGAAATCTGCCAACTGTGTACACGGTGGCGGTGCCTTTGTATGGCCTGTCATTCAGGACTATGCCTACATGAGCCTGACTCCCATCGGTATCGATGCCAACCTTACCAATGCGCTGTCTCGCCAGAACATCCGTGTGGACGTACCCTGCCGCTTTACCGTAGGTATCAGTACGGACCCCGAGTACATGAATGCTGCTGCCGAGCGTTTGCTGGGACAGACAGCCAACCAGATCCAGGAAATGGCCCGCGATATCCTCTTTGGTCAGTTGCGTCTGGTCATCGCCACCATGAGTATCGAAGAGTTGAACTCCGACCGTGACAAGTTCCTCGAGGCTATCACTGCCAACGTAGAGGTGGAGCTGAAGAAGATTGGTCTGAAACTCATCAACGTAAACGTTACCGATATCAAGGACGAGAGCGGTTATATCGAGGCTCTCGGTCAGGAAGCGGCCGCCAAGGCTATCAACGAGGCCAAGGTTCGTGTAGCAGAACAGGAGAAGATTGGTGAAATCGGTAAGGCGGAGGCTATCCGTGAGACCCGTATCCGTACCGCTGCAGCCAATGCAGAAGCTGTGAAGGGTGAGAACGAGGCAAAGATTAACATTGCCAACTCAGATGCCGACCGTCGTGAGAACGAGGCTGAGGCTTTGCGTCGTGCCACTGCTGCCGAGAAGGTGGCTCAGGCTCATGCTTTGGCAGAGTCCTATGCTGCCGAGCAGACAGCTGAGG
>JAEEGF012461134.1_pt1 | contig 30506 bp, 34 predicted proteins | sample 9134171 | NCBI WGS metagenome assembly JAEEGF01 (sample SAMN16246542, study PRJNA631951) | gut metagenome | biome: gut microbiome; feature: rumen; material: AP-attached | host: Bos | place: Iran: Karaj | collected 2018-10 | reverse complement strand
GTCGTCGAAGATCTTGCGCTTGTCGCTCTTCTTGCGGTCGTCGATAATCGTTACGTTACCGTCCGTAGTCACTGTCTTACGGGCGGTTTCTTTTTGGAACTCAGGCTCAGCGGTCTGCTTTCGAGGCTGTTCCTGTTGCTTGGGCTGCTCCTGCTGCTTCGGCTTCGGCTCTGACGACTGATAAGCAGGTTTGGCCTTCGGCTGTTGTTTCTTCGGCGCAGCACTCTTGAAATAGTCCTTGCCGAAAGGATGTTTCTCTTTCTGCTCCTTCTCTTTCAGATGTTTGTAGTGCTCATCCTCCATCTCCTCTCTTCTCTTCTTGACGCTTCGATACGTGAAATTGATGACCACCATTACGATGATGGCGATAATAATAAGTCCGAAGACGATTGCTCCAATGATTATTTCCATGTCAAAAGTAGGTTTTTAAGTTTTGTTTCAGGTATTATATCTCTTATTTCTTCATCGTGACCACCGAGAGGATGACATACCATGCGATGATGGCAGCCAGTCCGATGATGTCCAAGAACAGGAGGAGAGGGATGCAGGAGAGGAGGAAGACGTATTTGATCTCGTTGTCTTTCCATCCCCAGTGCTTGAATTTCAGTGCAAACATAGGAATCTCGGCAATCAGCAGATAACAGCTGACGAAGGTGCCGATGAGGATGATCCATTCCAATCCCTCGAAGCTCACCTCATACTGATACAGTCCTACGATGAGCGAACCCCAGAACAGGGCGTTGGCAGGGGTGGGCAGGCCGATAAAGCCTAAGGCCTGACGCTCATCGAGATTGAACTTCGCCAGACGGAGGGCAGAGAACGCTGCCATCACAAAGGCGAGGAAAGGTACGAAGGGCGCATGGATATGGAAGGAGGAGAGGTAACTGAAGATGATGGCGGAGGGGGCGAAGCCGAAGGTGATATCGTCGGCCAACGAGTCGAGCTCCTTTCCGATGGGAGAGGAAACGTGGAGCAGACGGGCCACCATACCATCGAAGAAGTCGAAGACAGCCCCTATGACGATGAACAGCAGCGCCAGATAATAAATCCCCATGAAGGCGAAATAAGTGGCGATGCAGCCTGAGATGAGGTTGCAACAGGTGATCGTATTGGGGATATGCTTCTTCATGTTATGCCAATTTTGCAATGACCGTCTGGTCGCCTGTCGTGGGCTGGTCCATGGTGACACAAGCCTTCGCTGTCAGCGGCAGGAACACATCGACGCGTGATCCTAATTTGATGAAGCCCATGTGCTCATCGATATAGCACTCCTCCTCGGCTTTGGCGTAGGTGACGATACGACGGGCGAGGGCACCTGCTATCTGGCGCACGAGGATGTCCTGTCCGTCAGGGGTGGTGATCATGATGTCGGCATGCTCATTCTCCTCACTGGCCTTCGGCAACCAGGCCTTATGGTAGTTACCATTGAAGTGCTTCACAAACTTCACCTTGCCGTCCACAGGGAACCAGTTGGCGTGAACGTTCAGCGGACTCATGAAAATCGAGATCATCAGGCGCTTGTCGTGGAAGTAGGTGTTCTCCTCAGCCTCTTCCACCACCACGATCTTTCCGTCGGCAGGGGCCACAACCAATTTCTCCGAATCACCGTTGAAATAGCGGATCGGACAACGATAGAAGTTCAGTGCAATCATCCACGCAGCACCGAAGATGATCAGGAATGCCCATAAAAGTATATGAGAGTGGAGACCATACCAAATCAGCGCTGCGATGCCGATGATCGCTAATGCGCTGAGTGTCAGTTCATTGGTGCCTTCACGATGGATTCTTATCTTTTTAAGTTTCTTTATTCTTTCTCCCATCAGATCGTTGATTGTTTTATTATTCGACTGCAAAGGTACGTATTTTTTACGTAAGTTACAAACTTTTCACGCTTTTCTTTTGGTATTTCCATTTTTTTGCCGTAACTTTGGAGCTCAAAACCACTATTTATCGACTAAAGAATGGAAGATTTCGTACATCTGCATGTACATACCTACTACTCGATCCTCGATGGACAGTCGAGTATCAAGAAGCTTGTAGATAAAGCCATCGGCGACGGTATGAAGGGCATGGCCATCACCGATCATGGCGATATGTTCGGCATTAAGGAATTTCACGACATCTGCAACGGCGTGAACAAACAGCGTAAGAAAGACGGACTCGAACCCTTCAAGCCCATCTTCGGCTGTGAGATGTATGTGGCCCGTCGTGGCGACATGCATCTGAAGGATACCAGAGAAGACCAGGGTGGCTATCACTTGATCGTGCTGGCGAAGAATGCCAATGGCTATAAGAACCTCATTAAACTCGTGAGCAACTCCTGGGTCGATGGCTTCTACAGTCGTCCGCGTACAGACCGTCATGAGCTGGAGAAATACCACGAGGACCTGATCGTGTGCTCCGCCTGTATCGCTGGTGAGGTGCCTGCCAAGATCCTGAAGGGCGACATCGCTGGGGCGCGTGAGGCCATCGAGTGGCACAAAAAGCTTTGGGGCGACGACTACTATCTGGAGTTGCAGCGCCATGAGGTGAAGGATCCTTCAATCCGTGCCAACCGTGATACCTTCCCCCTGCAGCAGCAGGCGAACAAGGTGCTCATCGAACTGGCGAAAGAATATGGTATCAAACTGGTTTGTACCAACGATGCCCACTTCGTGGATAAAGAGAATGCTGAGGCCCACGACCATCTGCTCTGTCTCTCCACAGGTAAGGATCTCGACGATCCCACGCGTATGCTCTACTCCAAACAGGAGTGGTTTAAGACGCAGCAGGAGATGAACGACATCTTCAGCGACGTGCCTGATGCGATGGCCAACACCGTAGAGATATTAAATAAGGTGGAGACCTACAGTCTGGATGCCGACCCCATCATGCCGTTCTTCCCCATCCCTGAGAGCTTCGGCACAGAAGCGGAGTGGCGCCAGAAGTTCACGGAGCAGCAGCTCTATGATGAGTTCACCAGCGATGAGAACGGTGAGAACCAGCTGTCGCCTGAGGAGGGAGAGAAGAAAATCAAGAAGTTGGGTGGCTACGATAAGATATACCGCATCAAGTTCGAGGCCGACTACCTGGCGAAGCTCGCCTACGAGGGCGCTGCTAAGCGCTATGGCGATCCGCTCTCCAAAGAGGTTGACGACCGTATCCGCTTCGAACTGCATATCATGAAGACGATGGGCTTCCCAGGTTACTTCCTCATCGTGCAGGACTTCATCAACTCGGCACGCGATGAACTGGGGGTGATGGTGGGGCCTGGTCGTGGTTCGGCAGCTGGTTCTGTGGTGGCCTATTGCCTGGGTATCACGAAGATCGACCCCCTGAAATACGACCTGCTGTTTGAGCGTTTCCTCAATCCTGACCGTATCTCATTGCCTGATATCGATACCGACTTTGACGACGACGGACGTGGTAAGGTCTTGAAGTGGGTGATGGATAAGTATGGTCACGAGAACTGTGCCCATATCATCACCTACGCCACGATGGCCACGAAAAACTCCATCAAGGATGTGGCGCGTGTCGAGAAACTACCGTTGGCTGACTCGAACGCCCTGTGTAAGGCGATTCCTGACCGTCTGCCCGATGTGGATGGCAAGACGCCGAAGATGAACCTCACCAATGCCATCAAGGCCGTGCGTGAGCTCCAGGAGGCTGAGGCCTCTCCCAATCCGCAGATGGCGAACACCATCAAATATGCGAAGATGCTCGAGGGTACGGTGCGTGGCACAGGTATCCATGCCTGTGGCTTCATCATCTGTCGTGATCCGATCTCCGACCATGTGCCAGTCTCGACGGCCGACGACCCTGACTTCAAGGGCACGAAGACCAACTGCACGCAGTACGACGGCCACGTGATCGAATCGACAGGACTCATCAAGATGGACTTCCTCGGCCTGAAGACCCTCTCGGAGTTGAAGGAGGCGTGTGCCAACATCAAGCGCACACGTGGCATCGACGTGGATCTCGACACAATCCCCATCGACGATCCCAAGACCTACGAGCTCTACCAGAAGGGACAGACCATCGGCACGTTCCAGTTTGAGTCGGCAGGCATGCAGAAATACCTGCGTGAACTGCACCCCACGGTGTTCGAAGACCTCATCGCCATGAATGCCCTCTATCGTCCAGGTCCTATGGACTATATCCCTTCCTTCATCGCCCGTAAGAACGGCCGTGAGGAGATCAAATACGACATCGACTGCATGGAGAAGTACCTGAAGGATACCTATGGTATCACGGTGTATCAGGAGCAGGTGATGCTGCTGTCGCGCCAACTCGCCGATTTCACCCGTGGTGAGAGCGACGCCTTGCGTAAGGCGATGGGTAAAAAGAAAAAGGATATCGTTGACGCCATGAAGCCGAAGTTCATCGACGGGGGCGTGAAGAACGGGCACGATCCGAAGGTGCTGGAGAAGATCTGGGCCGACTGGGAGAAGTTCGCTTCCTACGCCTTCAACAAGTCGCACGCCGCCTGCTATTCGTGGGTGGCCTATCAGACGGCTTACCTCAAGGCCAACTATCCTGCTGAGTTCATGGCGGCCATCATGAGTCGTCGTCGCGATCAGATCACGGAGATTACGAAACTGATGGATGAGTGTAAGTCAATGGGCATCGCCACCTTGGGGCCTGATGTGAACGAGTCGTATGAGAAGTTTGGTGTGAACCATCATGGTGAGATCCGCTTCGGACTGGGTGCCATCAAGGGCATGGGCGAGTCGGCAGCACAGGCCATCATCTCTGAGCGCGAGAAGAACGGCCCCTATAAGACCGTCTTCGACTTCGCCCAGCGTGTCAACCTGTCGAATGTCAACAAGAAAGCCTTCGAGTCGCTCGCCCTCAGTGGTGGCTTCGACGGCTTCGGCATTCCGCGTGAGAGCTATTTCGCCACGAACAACAAGGGAGAGACGTTCCTCGATATGCTCGTGCGCTACGGCCAGTTGTATCAGACGGAGAAGGCTCAGGCCCAGAACTCACTCTTCGGTGGGTTCGACGATATCGAGATAGCCACACCTGCAGTGCCCAAGAGCGACATTCGCTGGAGCGACATCGAGCGCCTGAACAAGGAGCGTGAGCTCGTGGGTATCTACCTCTCGGCCCATCCGCTCGACGAGTATAAGATCATCCTCGACAACCTCTGTAATGCGAAGTGTGCCGATTTGGCAGACATGTCAAAGCTCAACGGGCGCGAGGATATCGTCCTGGGTGGCATTGTGACAGCTGTGCGCCAGAAGTTCACGAAGAGTGGGGAGCCCTGTGGCTTCGTCACCGTCGAGGACTTCGAGGGTAGTGGAGAGATTCCCTTGTTTGGCCAGGACTGGGGTCGCTGGAACGGCATGTTCACAGAGGGTGCCTCCGTGTATGTCACTGCCAAGTTGCAGCCACGATTCATGCACAGCAACCAGATGGAGTTCAAGGTGCAGAACGTGGAGTATCTGCAGCGTGTGAAGGAGAAGGCGGTGGAGCGTATCACCATCTCGATGAACACCGACCTGCTCGACAATCAGGTGGTGGCCGACCTCAACGAGATCATCTTCAGCAACCCAGGTAAGACGCAGCTCTTCTTCCAGTTGCGCGACTCGCGTGGCGCCAATCACGTGCTGTTGCGCAGTAAGACTTGTGGCGTCGATGTGCGTCATACGCTGATCGATTATATCGAGAAGATCGATGGCCTCGACTATCATATCAATTAATGGCATACTATTTGCAGAGAACAAGATAAGACTTAGTATTCACTTTTAAATTTAGAAACAATGGAAGTAACAATCACAAAAGAGAACTTTGCGAGTTTGAAGGCTGGCAATCTGCCACTGGTAGTTGATTTCTGGGCTACATGGTGTGGTCCCTGCCGTATGATCGCTCCCATCATCGAAGAGCTGGCTGCTGATTTCGATGGTCAGATCGTGGTTGGCAAGTGCGACGTAGAGGAGAATGATGATCTGGCTGCTGAGTTCGGCATCCGTAACATCCCCACCATCCTCTTCTTCAAGAATGGTGAGATCGTTGACAAACTCATCGGTGCCCAGCCCAAGGCTAAGCTCGAAGAGAAATTCAAGGCCCTGCTGTAAGATGGCAAGCTTTGACGAAGAAATCCGTCTCGACGAAGAGGAGAACAGACGGGAACTGGCATATATCCGCACACAGCTGCCTTCGGATATCAAGAAATTCTATAGCGACAAGGATATCCTCTATATGATGGATCTCATTGTTGACTATTACTACACCAGTGGTATCCTGGAGAGCGACGACGAGGAGGTGGATATCGACCTCGAGGTGATTGCCGAATATGTGTGCAAGCGGGCCAATGACGAGGGCTTCTGTTCCTCGTTCAACCCAGAGGAAGTGTTTTTCATCGTACAGGCTGACCTGGACTTCCAGGAACAGAACGTGTAATAGAATGAGGTGAGCGTCAGGCCCACCTCTTTCTGTTTTATAGCCTGACGGTTCTCGTGCCGTCGGCATTCTCCGTGATGCTCACCTTCACGGCATCCTCAGGCAACAGCTCCTCTATCAGCTCAGGCCATTCGATGAAGCAGAGCGCCCCACTGTAGAAATAATCCTCATAACCCATGTCATACACCTCTTCGAGTTTCTTGATACGGTAGAAGTCGAAATGGAATATTAAGCCATTTTTGGCTTGATATTCATTAATGACTGCAAAGGTGGGCGAAGTGATGACATCTTCTACGCCTAATTCCTCGCAGATCGCCTTCACGAAGGTGGTCTTTCCTGCGCCCATGCTGCCATAGAAGGCAAAAACCTTATGTTCGCCAATCTGGGCGATAAACTGGCGTGCAGCCTCACGAATGCTGCCTAAGTCGTTGATCTTGATTTCCATATCTTATCTTTTCTTTCCTGTCAGTGTAACAATCGGTATGATCATCTCCTCCATCGAGATACCCCCATGCTGGAAGGTGTCGCGATAGTAGGTCACGTAGTAGTTGTAATTGTTCGGATAGGCGAAGAACGTGTCGCCAGTGGCGAAGACGTAGCTCGTCGAGAGGTTGGGGGCAGGCAGGAGGGCTTTCTGCGGCTCTTTCACCACGAAGAGGCTCTTGTCGTCGTAGGCGAGGTTCTTACCCAACTTATAACGCAGGTTGGTGTTCGTGTTCCTGTCGCCCACGATCTTCACGGGCTGTGTACAGCGGATGCTGCCATGGTCGGTGGTCACGATCACCTTACAGTCAGTCTGGGCCAACAGCTTGAAGAAGTCTGAGATCACCGAGTGACGGAACCACGAGAGGGTGATGCTGCGATAGGCGCTCTCGTTGTTGGCGAGTTCGCGCACCATCTTCGACTCCGTACGGGCATGACTCAGCATGTCGATGAAATTGAACACGATCACGTTCAGGTCGTTCTTCGTGAGCGTATTAAACTGTTGCAGCAGTTTGTCGGCATCGCTTGAGCTGTTCACCTTATGATAGGAGAAGGTGTTCTTTCTGCGATAACGCTCCAGTTGGGTTCTCACCAGCGGCTCCTCGTTCAGGTTCTTACCTTCCTCCTCGTCCTCATCCACCCAGAGGTCAGGAAACATTCTGGCGATTTCGTTGGGCATCAGTCCGCTGAAGATGGCGTTACGCGCATACTGCGTGGCGGTGGGCAGGATGCTGTAGCACAGATCCTCGTCGATGTCGAACTGCTCACTGATCTCATGTGACAGCACGCGCCACTGGTCGTAGCGGAAGTTGTCGAGTACCACGAGAAACACCTTCTGTCCGTCGTTGAGCAGGGGGAAGAGCTTCTGCTTGAACACCTCTGGCGACATCATCGGCCGCTGTGTGTCCTGCTTATGGGCACCCAGGTCGGCCACCCAGTCCATATAGTGTTTTTTGATGAACTTCGCAAAGCCGTTGTTCGCATCCTCCTTCTGCATCTGCAGCATCTCCGTCATGTTACTGTCAGTGGCGCTCAGCTCCAGTTCCCAGTGTACGAGCTTACGATACACGTCGGCCCAGTCCTTCCACGTCTGGCAGTCGAGTATCTGCATGGCTATCTGCTGGAAGTTCTGCTGATACTGACTCTGTGTCACCTCCGTCTCGATCTCCCTGCGGTGGATATTCTTCTTCAGCGCCAGCAGGATCTGGTTGGGGTTCACGGGCTTGATCAGGTAGTCGGCAATCTTCTGTCCGATGGCCTGTTCCATAATGTTCTCCTCCTCACTCTTCGTCACCATGACCACAGGGAGGGCTGGCTGCAGCTCCTTGATGCGGCGCAGCGTCTCCAGTCCGTTCAGACCAGGCATCTGTTCGTCGAGCAGCACCAGGTCGAAGTTATGCTGTCTGCACAGGTCGATGGCATCGCTGCCGTTGGTCACAGTCATCACCTCATAGCCCTTCTTCTCGAGGAAAAGCAGGTGTGCCTTCAACAGCTCGATCTCATCATCCACCCAAAGTAACAATCCGTTTGTCATATCTTACCAAAAGTCATCTCCAAATTCAAAATCCTGTACCTTCTGCTGAGGCTTCTCGTTGGGGAAGAGATCATCATCATCTTCCTGCTGCTCCGTCTGCTGCTCCGAGGGCAGATCCTCCACATCAGGCAATTCAATCTCCGCTGGTTCAATCAGCAGCTTCTCTTCACTGATCTTCATCGGCACGAAGGTATCTTCATAGAACTGCTGGTAGTCGTCGTAGCTGAAGCGTGTGCCGATCAGGGCGAGGTTCGTCTCACTGATGATCAGACTGCGACAGTCCTTCAGTTTTTCCGCCATCTGTTGGTCGGCATAGAGCTGACGGGCATACTGCATCGCCTCGTCGTAGCTCAGGAATCCGTTGATGTGCATGCGGTGCATCCCCTCATCCTCGTCGATGGTGATCTCGAAGCTGCGCACGAGGAAATTGGTGAAGTTATAGCGTGCCATCTCAAACAGCAGCTGGTTCTCGTTCACGGAGTCAGGCTCGTAGGCGAGGATGAACACAAAGCGCTCGTCGCGTGCCGCACTCAGCGTGTCGGCCCTTGTCGAGTCGGTCAGCATCGTGATGTCTCTTCGCGACCACACCTCTCCGATATCAAACTTACCACCATAGAGTCGGCGCCCCTCCTGCACGCCCTTGATGATCATACCGGCCAGTTCGCTCACCTCACTCTCTGGGTATTGCTCCACCACCTGCTTGAGCCGTTCCAGACAGCCGTCGCCGTCGCCCTCGTTCAGACGCGTCATACCGTCGATGAAGAGGAACTTCGCACGGTTGGCCCCTAATGGGAAGCGCTCCTCCGAGAGTTTCACGTTGTGCTTCACGATGTCAGCCCTGTCCGTCTTAAAGGCCTCGTAGGTGGCGGCATAGAGCGAGTCTTCGATATGTTCGCCGAAACGGGCATTCTCCTTGAAATAGGGGTCGGAGAGCAGGATGGTCCATTCGCTTTCAGGGAAGTCGGTTTGCAGTCGGCTCAGACAGTTCGTGGCCTGTAGCGTCTTCCCCTGTCGTGAATACAGCAGGAACAGGTGATACCAGGCTTCGTCCAACTGTGGGAAGTCAGGATAGTCCTGGGTGAGCCTTACGAGATACTTCTCGCTGAGACCCAGGTTGTCGAGTTTATCCTTGAAGATGATGCCTGCATGGAAGAGGGCATCCTTCAGGATCTCATGGGCAGCGGCCTTCTGCTCTGCCGTGAAGGGGATCTGTGCTAAATAGTAGGCTGGCTCATGCGGATCCAGTTGGGCTTGCTGGGCCAGACTGTCTGGTTGATCTGCCCCTGCTGGCCCTTCTGGCAGGTCAGAGGCCAAGCTGTCTGCTGGTTCGGCTGGTGCTGCTGGTTCTGTCAGGTCGGCAGGCTCGATAAGCTTCACGGGTTCCCCCAGGTCGATCACCGTCTGGTTGCTGCGCTGCCAGTTATCCTTATTCTCGCGCTTACCCCACTGGCGTTGGAACGTCATCTTACCCTGACTCACGGCCACGGGATTATAGAAATACCACTGCCCGTTGCCCTGTTGCATCCCCTGTGGGGTAGGTGGCAGGGGCTGAGGCTGCCTTTGTCCGAAGTCCGCCTGTTCGAACTGCTCGATCTGCCGTTGTTCGGCTTCCTCAGCCAACAAGGCGTCGCGCTCTTCCTTCTCCTTCTTCTTCAGGGCGTCGATCACGCGGTTAATGGCTTTCAGGCGGTCGGCCTCAGGCATCTCCGACAACAGCAGCAGCGAGTCCTGCAGGTGGATGGCATCCGTATAGGGCACGAGCTCGTCGAGCACCTTCGAGCGCAGGGCCAATGTCTCGTAGTCAGGCCGTTCCTTATCCAGGAGTCCGATGGCCTCGCCGTAACAGCGCTGGGCATCGTTATAGCGTTCCATGTCCCAGTAGAGGTTGCCCAACGTCAGCAACAGCACACCCTTCTCGATACCGTGTCTCACCGACTTCTGGTTACCTTTCTCGTAGGCGGCTATCGCCTGCATGGTGTCACGCTCCGTCAGATACACATTGCCAATGGCGTAATACACCTGATCCAGATACTCCTTGTTATTATCGTTGCGCGCCATCCGTCTCAGTTTGCTGAGCTTTTGCTTGCTGCCCTCTGGCATCACCTCTGTCTGGGAGATGCGGGCATTAAACTCCAACTCGTAGGGCGGGTGGTTCCTGATCACGTGCTGATAGGCCTCGTAGGCTTTCTCGCGGTGCCCCAACAGGGTCTCGATCTGTCCCATCAGATACCACTCCCTGGCGCGCTGCACGCGACGCCGTTCATGACTGATCACTTTCCGCAGATACGGCACCGCTTTCTCATAGTCGCGCTGGGCGATATAATAGTTCGCATAGGTGTAATCCCAGTCCTTCACCGCCCTGAAATCCATCGAGTCGCGGCTCATGTTACGGATCACGTCCTCTGCGTCGTACAGCCAGCCCAGCTCCGTATAGCACTTGGCGAGCCATGCTCTGGCGAGTCCGTACTGCAGGGGTTGGGTGTGGTAGAGTCTGGTCATATAGGTGAAGGTGGCAGCAGCCTCCTCGAAGGCACCCTCCTGGAACTGCGCCTTACCCAGCAGCAGCCACGCTCTCCAGAGGAAGGGGTTATACTCCCTGCGCCCCAACCACTCACGATCCTTGGCAGTCTTCCTGCGGTCTTTGTTCCACTCTGGCTTCACCTTGATGCTATGCTGGCGGATGGCCTTCTCGCTCTTCTCGATGGCACGGTCGTAGAGGCTCTTGCCGATCTCGCGGCTCTCCCGTTTGGCCACAGGGTAGAGGGGCAACATCTCCGTGAAGTTGTCCTGATGGCCTTTCTCCTTCTCCAGGTTTCCCTCGATGAAGGCCTGCGAACCGTTGAAATAGGTGTTATAGCGCGCATTAAACGCGTGCCATCGGCGCGAGCCGACGGTGTTTTTCTTGGTCGAACAGCCGATGGCGGCTGCTGCGAAGATTGCGATCAGTGCTATGTGCCATCTCCTGTGCATGTGCCTCCTTGGTCTTCAGCCTCCTTGCGTTTCTTCTCCTCTAACAGACAGTGAATCTTGCAGTCGCCCTCCTGGGCAGCGGTACAGGTGGCGCAGTCGTGAGCTACGGTCATCGTGTCGTCACCCTTGTCGAAGTGGTTGGCTATCCAGGCTATCACGCCGATGGCCACAATCATACCGATGCACACGATTGCAAAACTCATAACTCACTTCTCACTTCTATCTCAAAGCCTGCTTTTTGCAGGTCGTCCCAGAAATGGGGATACGACTTCGTCACGACCTGTGGGTTGTTGATGATCAGTCCTGGGTGGATACAGGCGAAAGGCGCCATCGAGAGTGCCATCCGGTGATCCTCGTAGGTGTCGATGCCCTGTTCGAAATCAGGCTTACAGCGCTCTCCGTCCCAGATCAGCTCACTGTCGTTGACATCCTTCAGCACGAAGCCCAGCTTCCGCATCTCCGTCTTCAGCGCCTTGATGCGGTCTGTCTCCTTGATCTTCAGGGTCGAGAGCCCTTTGAAATGGAAGGGGATGCCCTTGGCGGCACAGGTCACTACGAACGTCTGTGCCAGGTCGGGCGAGTTCACGAAGTCATACTCCAACTTCGGCACGCAACGGCCGTTCTTGGCCACTGTCACCGTCTGGGGGATGCCCACCTTCTTGGTCTGAAACTTATTCTTCACGCCCAGCAGACTGAAGATATATCTCGTCACGGAGTCGCCTTGCTTCGAACCGTCCATCAGGCCTGACAGCCTGATCTTGGCCTCCTCGTCCTGCGTCAGTGCCATGATCTCATACCAGTAGCTGGCACCGCTCCAGTCGTTCTCGATAAAATAGGGACGGTCCTGATAGGGTTTGGGATTCACGGTGATGGTGTCGGCAGCCGTCCAGTCGGCTTCAGCGCCAAACTCCCGCATCGTCCACAGTGTCAGGTCGATGTAAGGTCTTGAGATGATGTGGCCCATGAGTCTCAGGGTGAGCCCCTTCTTCAGCGTGGGTCCGATCATCAGCAGGGCAGAGATATACTGCGAGCTCACGTTGCCAGGTATCTCCAGCAGGCCGCCTTCCATGTGCTTGCCGCTGATACGGAGTGGGGGATAGCCCTCCTCGCCCACGTACGAGATGTCGGCACCAAGCAGGCGCAGGGCATCCACAAGGATGCCGATCGGACGGTGCTTCATGCGCTCCGTTCCTGTCAACACGTGCGTTCCGTTAGGCACCACACTCAGGTAGGCCGTCATAAATCGCATGGCCGTACCCGCAGCCATGATATCAATCTCCTCAGGCATCTCCTGGAGTGCCTTGATGATCACATTCGTATCGTCACAGTCACTGAGATTCTCGGGCAGATGAGTGCCCCCGCTGAGTGCGTAGATGATCAGTGCCCTGTTGGATATGCTCTTAGAGGCAGGCAGCTCGACGGTAGCGTCAAGCCGTTGTGGTGCCGTAAGTCTATATTGTTCCATTTACATGATTCAGTTTTGCGAATGCAAAGTTACTTATAATAATCGGTATAAGCAAAAATCCGCCCTTGAAATTATGATATTATAACTTAAAAGAAAAAAGTTGGTTAAAAATTTGGCTATTTCGCAAAAAGTATGTAACTTTGCACCCGCATTCGACGAAGAGTCAGTGCTAAGCATACTAATTGGATCGGGATTTAGCGCAGTTGGTAGCGCACACGTCTGGGGGGCGCGAGGTCGCTGGTTCGAGTCCAGTAATCCCGACAGAAACAGAATCTAACTGATTGATTTTCAGTTGGATTCTTTTCTTTTAGCCAAATATTTAGCCAAACAGACCATAAATTTGGCTGTTTTGGTTGCGTTGAAGGTTGCGTATTATCATTTCCTTTATAATCCATTAGGTATCTCTAAATCATATTCATTAATGATTCCTTTTATATCATCTATTATGGTTGGCAGCAAATCGTAACTTTCAAATCTATCTTGTTCTAAGTCCCTTTTCTTGTAGAGCCTTATATACTTGTCGATTGAATTGTTGTTTTTTTGCCTTATCTTTTTATTATAAATAATGTTGCAGCAATAATTAATTATGGCTGATAGCGTATAATTATCTTCAACTTTATCTTTTAGCAGATAATACAAAACTCCACATCTTATTTTTTTGTTATCTTCAGCCTTCGTATCTTCTTTGTTAAGTATTGAGGCCCTGTCTTCCAATTCGTTAATGTTTGCATGTTCTTCTTTCGATATATATAGTTCCAAAAACAGATTTTCATCATAATACCTCTCTGATGCTGTAAATGGTGGGAGGTTAGGTATGAGTTTGAAAAGTCCGTATTTCTCCAACTCTTTTCCGTCTCTTAAATTCCTCCTATATAACTCGTCGAAGATAATCTCATAACAGTCTCCTATCGTTTCCCCTACCACTAATCCATCTTCGTTAATATATGACATATCTTGGTAACATTCTTGAAAATCGATAATGAAGTCAGTAAAAAGAGAGTATATTGAAGGAATAGCTTTCGTTTCATTCGTTGGTTCAGCATCAAGTAAAGTTACATCCTTCTGTAATTCTCGAATTATTACAATTGAGTATTCGTAAATGGATAACGTTAATTCTAAGCTTTCATAATACGTTGTTATGGGCACTATAACCTCAATATGAATATTTTTCTTCTGATATTTTTTTAGTTGATTAACGATTTTGCTTAGTTCCTTTTCCCATAAGTATAGTTTTGCCTTTAACGACAAAATAGATTTGGCTTGTTTAGCCATGAGGACTATTGTGTCGTGTACTCTTTCATAACTTGGGGTCTTATACACTACACTATAGGCTATTTGATATAAGTCCCTATACGTCTTCAAATAACAGTATTCTTTGGGAATGAAATCAGAATCTGTTATATTTTTATACTCCATAATTAACAAATGATTAGAATGATTCTGCAAAGATATAAAAATATTTTGGAATAAGCAATAATTTGGATTATTTAACTTGGATTTTTTATGGATTGTCCAATCCAAATCCAATTATTCTATTAGGAATCTTTTTTGTATCTTTGCAACATGAAAAAATAAATAAAGGGTATGAGTAATAAAGAATGCAACCTCTCACAGTTCTTCACTGACTATCTAAACAATAAGTCAGAGTTGAATGCCACCAATATAACAATGGCTTGCTATAGTGCCTTGAATGACATAGATAGTAGCCTCAACATGGCAGAAGTTGTATTCAATATGCGCAATGACTTTGAATATATTAATAAGGTAATAGATGACCTTGCAAGGAGTATAAATAAAAATGAAAAGTGTTATGAAGGAAATGTCCAAAAGAAGTCCGCCACGTCATTAGAGTATTTGACGATACCTGAGATACAGAGCATTTACAGTATCTCACAACAAGCCATTAGAAAGGCTTGCAATGAAGGTAGGCTGCCCTTCAAAGAGGGTAAAGGTAAGAACAAATACCTTATTGCCAAATTAGATGCAGAGCTGTACATGGCTCATTCAAAGAGTATAAATTTTAAAAATAATTTAAAATGAGAAAAGAAATAAAGAAAATATTTACATGTGCCTACCGCACAGAATGTCTTTTGCTAAAAGAGGATTATAAAACAGTAAAAGATGAAATTATTGCATTTATTGATTCTAAGGCAGATAGTAGTGAAGAAATAAAGAAGGGTGAAATTGAAAACCTTCCCCACTTCAATGAATTACCTTGTAGTTTGGGCTTTGCCCTTGAATTTGAATTTAATATTAATGATGCTTTTAAGGCATACATTTGGGCATTAGTCAGGTCGGGCGATATTGATGTGGATTGGTGGGGTTATTTTGATGATATTGTATATAGTGAGATTGAGCATTTAACAACCCCCTATTAATACAATTTGTCGTTTGACAGACACAATGGGCAGCGATTTCCTAACGTTACTGTGAATAAGTTAAACCTGTGCGCTGAGTTAGGGGCGCACACTTTTTCATATTCTTATGAGCAAAAAACTGACAAGTGAAGATAAGAAGAAGTTCATTGATACATCATTAGTGAAACTCACTGATGGTCAAAAGAAAATAGTCTTAGAGACATCTAACCTTGATGCTCAATATGACAAGGTGCGTAGATACCTCAGACTGCTTTCTGATAGCCACAAGCAAGAGAAACAATTATTACTTGACCTTGCAACTAAGTACCGTACCATACTTGATGGTCTTGATTGCATAGACAACAGACTGTGGACTGATGAGAAGAAAATCAAGTCTTTCAGTGATATGTTGGAGGGCTATTGTGATAAGTGCATTAAACTTGTTGAGGATAACAACCGCAAGCATCTTGAACGTCTTAAACTCCAACGAGAGCAACTAAAGAAGAAGTACGATACAGAGCAAGCACAGCTTGATAAGGAGATTGCAGAGTTTGAAAACAAAATGAAGTGATACCCTTTGTGATAGGTCTTGTAGTTGTATATGAAAAGAGCCTCATCCCTAAAGGACAAGGCTCACTGAACTCGACACTCATCAATGGAGACTTTGGCGTCCCGTATGTATTATATACAAATCCTCATCTCATAAGGACAAGACTCGCATAACTTACTTCACAGAACTTACTTATAAGGATTATATCTATTCCCTTCCTTCAACTTTTGATTATAGTATTCTAATTGGTCCATTGCGTTAATTCCTCCCCCCGTTGGTTTCACCTTATCTGTAGGCGTCTTCAAAAGTGACTTAATCTCAAAGTCTTGTACTATTCCATCTTTATCTACAACGATTTCACGTATAGCATATTCTGTAGTAAAATATTCTCCATAATCATAAAATCTTGCCCAATATTTACCACCATCTTCTTTCTTAAAGTCCTCTATCTTACTTGGGGAGGAAATTACTTCTCTTCCATTTTCTTCATTAATTATTTCCATAAGTTGTTTCTTTATGTTTTCATCTTTATTTATCGCCTCCTGTTCTCTTAATCTTTCTATCGACCGATAATCGCCAAACTCTTCACTACGCAAAGCATATTCTCTCAAAACAATATCGCACCATTTATTTGGTAATTCTTCATAATCATCTGTTTCCGTGATAAGCTTATTGTTAGAATCTAAGAGGGTGTATTTCTTAGTTCTTTTGTAGTCATTGAATTCATTATAGGAATCAAAATCAAATCCTTCACGGAAAAGTATTTCATCAAGATTCTCTTCGATAATCAACTTCCCGTCTTTCCATATATATTTTGAATACCCAAAATCGTATAAACCATTGCCACCACATGTATATATTGCTTTTTCAGACGGACTGAAATATGGGTTTTGGAAAGAAGGTCTATCATCTTCACCATATATCTCAAAAATATCCTTGTCTGAATTCCATAATAGTATTGTATTGGAAGTTCTCCCTTCTCCTGTTCCTATATATATATCTGTATATCCATCATAATTTGCATCTATATAATAAACCATAGAATCGTTAAATTCAGGTGTACCTTGATAATAGGTGTCCCCTTTTAATTCTTGTAAAAGCTCTCCATCTTTTGTGATTTTAATTGTTTGCACATAATCTTCATTCTGAGACAACTCAACATTGAGGTCATCCATCTTTTGAGGACAATCTTTCAAAGCGATGATACCCTTTTCGCAGGAGACTAACCCTACTATAACAACAATAAGTAACAAGATGTTTTTTTTCATAATCTTTTGTGTTTTATGATTAATAATGTTCTATTTATAATTTTGTGGATGATGTTTAAAGAATGTATATGCACTCTTTCTTTGCTCAAATAGTTGTTTCCAATGTCTAATAACCAATCTATCATTTATCACTATCACTTTTAATTTGCTCCTGCTCGCACTATGCTCAAGTCTATTAAATGTAAGAGTCGGATATTACTATCTAAAGTCAATCACTTTAAGATTCCCATTATCATCAGTACCAATTTTTATTCTGACTTTAACAGGTTCCTTGACTACATCCCAATAGTTTATAACTTCGAACCAATCGCCATCAATATTATTTATTTCTCTCTTTACCACCTTATCACCATAATCGGGTCTTTCATATCTAAGAGCACCATCTCTAAAACAATCAATAATATACGATTTGTCATCCTCACCACCATCATAAGGACATTGAATCAATATCCTTTCAGCCACGTTTGATGAAAGATATTTTTCTAAATTAGCGAGGTTTTCAGTGTTAAAATTCATATTTTCAAAGAAATCCTCATACATATCTTTAATGAAGTCCTTTTTCTTCTCAATAATACTTACACTATCAGTTTCTACAGACGTATTCAACGTAGTAGCCTTTTCATTTATATCCATAACAGAATCCTTTACTTCTGCAATAGAATCAGTTTTTTGAGCAATAGAAGGGCTTTCACTTTTATTGCTCATGAGGTAATAACTACCACCTAAAATACCTAATAGAAGTATTGCAGCAATAATATATATCCATATCTTAGAACCATTATTTTTTTCGCATGGTTTTGTGTCAACCAAGTCATTTTCTACAATCTCACTATTTTTTGCTTTTTGTATTTGTGAGGGAACTTCAATTTCCACAGACTCAGTAATCGTATTACTTTGCTTCGTTCCACAATAAGGACAGAAATCAGAGTCGTCATCAAGAGGTTCTCCACATTTCACACATTGTCTGCCATAATTTACAGCATTGCCACAATACGGGCAGAACTGAGCATCCTGCTCAATATCTGCATTACACTTTGCACACTTCATAATTCAAATTTATAATATAAATTAGAGAATTCATCATTCACCTCTGTACCAAACATGAATTTCAAAACTTCTTTCATGGCGGCTTGTATTATTGCTTTCTAAAGTAGTACCCTTGCCCTGCCGATAGTCTTTTTTTATCAAAATCCATTTGATAGTACATTTGACTGCCTGTTTCAGGCATAATCGCATCACCTTGAATATGATAAGTTCCATAATAGGAACTACCATCTCCGGGGATTTCGCGAATATGGTCTCCAACTATCTCAACTTGCATATTGCCATACGGGGTGACACAATACCATGTACCTTGAATCCAAGAAGGGGCTTTATCAGAATCTTCACTACTTGATGATTGCTCATACTTATATGAATCACTATCATCTCCACTTACTTGATAATCACTGTTTAATGGCCCCCATAAGTACAATATACCAAGCATAATTGCTCCTACCCAAGATAGCAAATTAACAAAAGTTGCATCAGTAGAATTCAACCCATTTTCACCATTTGAATTAGGAGTAGCAGTTATCCATAAGATAAAAGCTATAATAGCCATTATTACAAGATAGAGATACCACCAAAAAGAGAAGCCAAATCCTGCTCTAACAAAAGTTAATACAATAGCAATGAGAAGAATCCACATACCTGCTTTTGCTATACGAATCACCTTTTTCTCTTCATTGGGATTTAAAGGACGAGTATCATTATTTTGATTCTCATTTGTCTGCTCTTTTTCAACAGGTTCTTCTGTTTTCTCTCGTATTTCTAAAATGCTATCTTTGTTTGAGCTCATGGCTCCTTCCTGTTCCAAATCAATATAAGGTGTCCCACATTTGGGGCAGAACTTATGCCCTTCTTTCTGTTCCGTTCCACATTTTTTGCAATACATAGCAATATTTTAATAATTGTTAAACGTACTATTACCTTTATTAAATGAGTGATACTTATATCACATAATTACCAATTTAGGTCTTTTATTTGGCCATCTTCATAGAAAGTACAAGAACCTGACCTGTGTTGGCGTATGCCGTATCGGTCAAGATACTCATATTCAAATCTATATGTTGGTGGATTATCACTTGTTTGTTTAATAGTTGTTATATGGGGGTTTGCGTGTACCTTTGAAATAAGGTGTATTTCAATAGCATTTTCAACAGACTCCATGTCAAACCTTGAAGAACCACAGCCATCGCAGCCTCCACACATTTTAAATAACAGATAGATACCAATTATCACTGCCCAACTTTTCCAATCTTTCATAATTTCTTTGTTTTATGTTATATAATAATATATTAGTCCAAAATCACTAAGCTAATAGACAGAAAAAGAAAACGTGGACTGTTCACTTCATCTACGCTTCACCGAGGTATTGGGGATAACCTATGCACACTTCAATGAGTAAAAGTCCACGCAATGAGGCGTGAAACTATTAACTTTACTCTCGTGTGCTCCTTCAAATTCCCCAATTATCGGTGAGCAAGAATATAAGCTAACGCTTCTTATCTATATGTCTTTTGTTTTATGTCATAAGCAATACAATTAATGTTAATACTGACTGCAAATATAAGAATAATTCCTGAATCGCCCAATAAAAATCAAACAAAATCTTCTATAATTGCACATTACATGAATAATGTGCATCTATTAATAATCAAAAGAGGTGGAAGAAGAAATAGACGGCTGCGTATTTCATGGGTAAGCCTTTTGCATATCCAATGGTATGGTTATTGCTATCTCTGACTATACCATCAGCCTCAACTTTACCAAGCAAGGAGTTATTGCTATTTCTTACAATACCATTGCTTTCAACCTTTCCCAAGTATGAGTTGTTACTATTCCTCACATCACCACTACTGCCAATCTTACCTAATAGATGGTTGTTGCTGTCACGTATATCGCCATTACTACCAATCCTTGCAATAACTGAATTATTGCTATTTCTGACCGTTCCATCTGTATCAATTTTAGCTACGATGGAATTATTTGTGTTTCTGATAGTCTGAGCTGAACAAATTACAGCACAAAGCATCATGAGCATAATGAATGTTGTCTTTATTTTCATCTTTATTTCATTTGGTTACTGCAAAGATATAAATTATTTCTGAAATAGCAATCAAACTATTGGTAAATCTATAAAGCAATAATGATGCGCCATGCAGCGCATCATTATTACTCAATATATAGCAAACTCCGTCTTTAATCGTTGGACTGTTGATGTACTCACATTGGTTAGTTTTGCAGTTATCCGCACAGAGTAGCCTTTGCGAAGATATGCAAGCGCCTCTTTATATTGGGTCTCTTTTTGCTCAGTAGTCTTAACACTACCTTTCTTTCGTCCTAAACGACCTCCATTTTCAATATACTGCTTGCGCCCACTGTTGAGGCGAAAGCTGATGCTATCACGTTCCAATTGTGCACATGTTGAGAGAGTAGCAATCATAATCGGTGCAAAAAGTGTCGGTTCTCCCTTCTCATCAAGTAGGGTCAATTGTTCTTTCTGCATGTACAAGTTAATCTTGTTATCTACTAACTCTTTTACGGTTGCAAGCACCTCGAATGCATTACGACCTACACGACTCAACTCACTGACGAGTATCATACCCACATGTTCACGCTTGCAGTATTCTATAGCCTCAACAAGTGTAGGCTTCTGCTTGCTTGCACCGCTCACGTGTTCTTCGTAAATCTTCACCACTTCCATCTGAGCATAGTCGGCATAGGCTTTGAGGTCTGCCACTTGTCTTGATGTGTCTTGGCGATTCTGCTGATAGCCACTTGAACTTGTACGTGAATAAATAACTGCTGTCTTCATATTAATCTTTGATAAATGTAACTACACCTTATTATATATATGCACTTGTTAATCTCTGAATTATTTGATTTATTTCAGTACACCATCTATATTGATTACACAAGTGCATATTGTTTCTTCACTCTCTGCTCATAATCGGCAGTCTTCTCAATAGTGCTGTCAATGGTCTCGACTAACATATCAAAATAGATACCTTGCTGTTCCTTCACTTCTTGCATCTTGTTCGTTAGATAATGAATGTTGAACAAGTCGGCTCCTTCATCATACACCACTTTCACCCATCCTATGAACATATAACCATGAACGTGGAAGATTAACCCTTCATTGTTAGGTAGTGCCATAAAGTTAGAAGTTCCCCATGACCACATTATCATTAATTGAGTCTTCAAAATGCTCATTATATACTTTGCCATTTCCATATTTCCTATTATATAACTGACTGATTATATTATTTGGTGAAGGGTGGGGATTAACCCCAAGCCCTTAGAAAACCTTTATTATTGACTCCCACCTAAATGAACGCCAAGCTCCTTTCTCGACATCAAACACAGCTGTTGTAGCGTAACACTCACGGCTAACCCCCGTATGAGTAAGGTGTCTTGCCACCAAACTTGGGTTGGTTGTGCAGTACATTTCTCTCAAAGAGCCGTCACGTTTTTCAAAAATTATATGTGCAATGCCTGATAACTTAGACTTTAACTGCTCGATAAGCATTGCCTTTGCTATACCCATTTCCAAAGACCCTGTACGCTTAGCAATAACATTTGCTCTTGTCACGGTCATATTGTTCACTGCGATTGTTGAAATAATAGTCTGTGTCATAATCTTATCTCCTATCTTATTAAATTGTTAAACTTCTAATTCTTTATGCAACCTTATAAAAATGCTTTAACCACTCCAATTCTCTGTCACTCTGAATATAAACGAGTTCTACTTTGGTCTTGCCATCGCTATAAGTGAGGATTACACCACAACTACCAAATGAATGACAAACCTTCTTGAAGCCCTTTGCAGTTGCTCTATCAATTAGCTCGTGAAAAGCCTTACTTGCTTCAACACAAGAGCCATTCATATACTCCTTAAACTGACCATTTCCGTTGACCTTGTAAAAAACTCCGTTCATATTGTTTACCTTTATCTGTTATTTCTACTGCAAAGATACAAAAAATAATTGATATAAGTATATACTTTATTCAAAATGTTTGTTTGCTTAACATGATTTAACTTTGATTTAAGTATATATCCATTTCTTTTGCATATCTTTGCACCAAAAAGTGAGAATATGGAAGAATTAAAGAAACAAAGAGGCGGCAAACGTGAGGGCGCAGGTCGTAAGGCTGTTGGTATATCTACGCATCCAATGGCATTAAAGTTAGATTGTGATTTGTTTGAAATCCTAAATCAGTCGGGAATTAATAAGAATCGCTATATCAATGATGCAGTAAGAGAGAAGATGAAAAGAGAAGAGCTTTTGTAGAAACAAATCTCAATCTTCGCAATATACAAGCTACTGTTTCAACTATACGAAAATAGGGCGTTTCAGAAGATTTGTTCTTCCAAAACACCCCAATCACCGGTGCGGAAATCTTTAAAAAAGTGGGATTTCCACTCTCTTTTGTGCAACTCTCATTAGTTCCTCACGTAGTATCTCAGAAACACGCCTTTTGAAGCTCTCACCCTTCAAAAACTCATCCATAGTTACATGTTCTTGGCTATCTCGCCATTTCTTGTAGTCTGCTGCACGTCTTTTGGCAGCTTCACTTTGCTTTCTACGAGCCTCATCACTTTGTTTCCTCCCCCACATGGGATTGTTCTGACCCTCTCTTGATGGGCGTTGCTGTGTGTTTGTAGTATTTTCCATATACATCATTATATTTGTTATTTGAGCTATGAACAGAATTCATTCCTTAATAAATATTCAGAAAATTGTTGTTTCGCTTTCATAATTGAATAATTATTTGTATATTTGTACAAAACACGTAATACAATGAGAAAAACTAAAACTATTACACTTGCATATCTTACTAACGTTGATGTAGATTACATCGTGGATATGCACATCGCATACCATTGCGATTTTGAAGGTAAACCTATGCCATCAAAGATTATCCTTAAACATAAGTATCAATACATGTTGCATCTGATTATAACAAAGTGCAAGTATCATAAGGATGGTATCTGTTATCTCAATGCAAAGTTCTATAGAGACCACATCTTCTACGACCATTTTTCTGATATGGTATCGACACTTAGCAGGCTTTCCATAATCAGTGTTGGGGATTATGTGTCTCAGAAGCATTCTGCCACCATCTGTTTGATGGATTGGAACATTGGCTATAGAACGACCACTAATAAGAGGTTCTTAAAGTGGATGGGAGTTGTGGCAGACGTTAGGAAAATGATAATTTCGGCTCCTAAGTATGAGATTAACAAGTTCACCGACTATTACAATGATTGTTTAAGATGTTTAAGTCTTACCGACAAAAAGGGGGCGCAGAAGTATATCAGCGATAATCTTACTAAAAAATCTGAACATAAGTACCATTATTATAAGTCTTGTGTTGATGAGTTCTGCTCTGATAAGATGGGAATATATAGTATTGATGAACAAGGACGTATCTATCACTTCTTAACCTCGCTCCCAAGGGAGCTGCGAGAGTATTATAATATTAGGTTCGAGTTGGATATTGCCAACTCTCACCCATTATTATTAAATTATTATCTTATTAAATATTATAATATTAATTATAATTTATTATTATTTATGTATAGTAATATATTATATCATTATGATGGGGAATATCTTTCGGAAATACTGAAAACCAACAACTTAGAATTCAATGATATTCCGATAGATGTAATAGAATACATTGCAAAAACTCAACATGGGAAGTTTTATGATGATTTTATCAGTGAATTTGGTAACATCGAGCGTAGTGAAGTGAAGAAGAAGGTGTTTTCTCAGGTCTTCTATTCTCATATTGATGACCCATTTGTTAGTAAGTTCTGTAAGGCTTTTATGATGAAGTACCCTAATGTTTGGAAGGTTATACACAAGTTAAAGGTTGAGACAGATGATAAGCTTCCACACTTGATGATGAAGGTTGAAAGTACGTTATTCAAACCAATCATTGAAGAATGTTGGCGTAGGGGATGGAAGGTGGTTAATCTGCATGATGCTTTAATTGTGTTCGATGTTAAGGAGAATGAGGCTGTAGATGTGAAGGAACTGAAAGCCATTATTGAAGAACAATATAATAAGTATCATTTACTCCCTACGGTAAAACTTGAAATAGGTTCTGAATGAAGCCCTTCTCAGAATATCTGAAAATTTTATCTGCGGAATTTTTTACATACAGACCTTGCTATATGATGAATATACTTCATGGATTTTCTGTGAGGGATATGTACGTTAAAAATAAAGAGGTAGGTCTATTCCTACCTCCTTATCTCAGAACTCTAAAACACTGATTTCATTCTCCGCTTTTGGTGAGAACCTATCAATATATATTTGTAGTGTTGACATTTTGGTGTGTCCTACCATGTGCATTACATGAATAGGTTGAACTCCGTTTTCAATCATCATTGAGATAAATGTACGTCTTGCGGTATGAGCAGTAATCTTTTCCCTTCTTGGCATTTTGATTGGCTGAGGCTTCTGATTAAGGACTTCTCTATATGTCACAATTTCATCTTCAAACAGTTCTTCATCCTTTAGAAGTTCTTTTATAGCTCTATTGAATGCCTGATTAGTGTAACCATTAAACTTATAGTCGTAGCGTTCTGCTATCTCTTTGGCTTGCTTAGTAAGTTTAACTTCTATTCTGATATTTGTTTTTTGAGTGTATAGTGATAGTGTGACAAGTCCATCCTTACCCATAACAAAGTTGTCTCTACTGATAGAGACAAAATCGCCAAATCGTAACCCTGTTAGACAAAGGAATACGAAATAATCACGTATCATGTTCTTGCTATTGTCTTTAAGTTCTCTGTTATATAGGTCTCTTACTTCTTCTTTATCAAGACGAATAATTTCTTTGTTCCTATCATTTCGCAAAATCCTTGATTCAAAAATGAACTGTGCTTTCTCTATGTTTTTATAGAATGAACGTACAAATGCAGACAAACATTCCAAACGTTTGTTTATAGTCTTGTTTACCATACCACCTTTACATTTGTATGTGTATTCCTTCGTGTTTACATGCTCTTCTGCTAAAAAATCCTTGAAGTCATCTAAGAAATCCTCATCGATGTCATTAAGTCTTAGAGTGCAATTATAATCATGCTCAAAATCTTCGATGGCATTGCAAGCACTTATATAGTCTTTGATAGTTGGCGGGGTCTTACGATTTAATCCCCTTTCTATATCCTTCTTAATAAGTGCCTCCTTCTTTCGTTTGTTGAATAGCTTGAAATCATACAGAAGTAATTGTTTATCACTCTCTTCTGCCTTTTCTTTTTCTTTCTTTTCGTTATCAGCAATAGCTTTGTCAATGACGGCACAAGTGATATATAACTTGGGGTTGTCATGCAGAAGTTCTGTGATGGTCTTGTCAACAAGTTCTTCTAAAGCATCTATTTCTTTGTTGAGTTCTTCTGCATTTCTTAATGGGTAGTCAGCTTTAACTTGTAAAGTAGTAGTAAGCCACTTCTTTTCAATCTTTAGGAGCTTATACCTCATTACGGAGCCGTTTTTATACATATATGCAACGACTTTACCTTCTCTGTACCTTCTTTGGACGTATTTATGTGATGCCATAATTATTCTATAAAATCTTCAGGATGTTCATCAATAACTTGTTGGGCAGGTATTCTACGAATAACACCATCATCACTTGCAATTACAACGTATTCACCTCGAAGAGCCTTTTCTTTATACATTCTTATCTCTGCAAGTCTAAGACCTTCTTTTATTTTCTCACTTAAATCTTCCATTTCTTCTTTTTTCATACCTTTCTTAGTTGTTTGTTGCGTTAGCCAAATTTTTAGCCAAGAATTCACGCAACAAAGGTACAAATAGTTTTTTGATTACGCAACTAATTTAGCGCAATTTATGATAATATATCACTGATTTGCAGTTATTTGCATTTGCTCTGTAGTTCTTCGTTGGTTGCGTATGGTTTCTTGTCGGTTAGGTCAGTAATCCCGACAGAAAGGTGAGCATCGTAAAGAGTCTCACCTTTTTTGTTTTCTTATACGTTTCCTAGATACACATGCCGGATGCCTGCTTCCTGGGCTACCCGCTTAGCTTCTTGGAGGGTGGCGACAGGGGTAGGCTCCAGCTGGCTCATCTTGTAACGGGGGAAGAAACGGCTGAAATGCAGCGGGGCTTCGCTGAGGCCGTTGTCCTTCAGCCATTGGCACATCCTGCTGATCATCTTCCTATCATCGTTCACCCCAGGAATGACGAGGTTTGTCAGTTCGATCCACACGCCTGCATCGCGCATGGCGAGGATGGTCTGAAGCACGGGTTCGAGATGGCCGCCACTCACCCGCTGATAGATGTCGTCGCTAAATGATTTCAGGTCGATGTTCGCCGCATCGAGATAGGGCAACAGGTCAGCGAGTGGCTCCTGACACACGTAGCCTGCTGTCACGAGGATGTTCCACAGGCCTGCCTCGTGCGCCAGTCGCGCCGTGTCGATGATGTATTCTATATAGGTGAGGGGTTCGGTGTAGGTGTAGGCGATACCAGGACAACGGTGCTTCCGGCAGAGTTCAATCAGCGCCTCGGGCTGCAGCTCGTAGCTCGGCACCTCTTCTGGCTTCGCCTGTGAGATGTCGTGGTTCTGACAGTTCAGACAGCGGAAGTTACAACCCGTACACGCCAACGACAGACAGGTGGTGCCTGGGTGGAAGTGGTAGAGCGGCTTTTTCTCGATGGGGTCGATGGCCAAGGCGCACGGCTTGCCATATACCTCACTGACCAACGTGCCCTCCAAGTTCCTGCGACTGCCACAGAGCCCCGTCTTCCCTTCTGCAATTATACAGTGGTGGGGACAGACCCCACACTCAACTCTGCCGTCATCCAACTGCTGATAATACCTTGTTGTACTCATCATCACATAATATTAATGTATCAGCGTATCCATCAGATAGACGATGGCGCAGCAGATGATAGCGACGGGAAAGAGACCCATGCGACGCCAGGCGGCTACGATGCCTACCAAGAGGGCTATGGTGCCTGACAGGGGCGACAGGGTGGTCTGGATCATGCTGGGGAAGGTCATCACGGCGAGCGTGACATAAGGCACATAATAGAGGAAACTGCGCAGGAAACGGTTGCTGATCTGTCCTTTGATCAACAACATCGGCACCACGCGGATCAGGTTCGTGGTGATGATCGCCAACAGGATGCAGATGATGATACTTTGCTTATCCATGGGCCTCCTCCATTTCTATTGGTTTCAACCAGGCGACAACCGCCGAGATCAGAATGGTGAGTACGATGGTTCTTGTACCACTGCTCCACTCACAGACCACAGGGGCGACGGTACAGGCGCCGCTCAGCACGAAACTGGCAATGACGGCATAGAGCACATAACGGTCGTCGCGGGCAGGGGGCATGATGATGGCAAGGAACATACCATAGAGCGCTACACTCAGGGCGGCTACGATGTTGGTGGGCAACATCCCGCCAGCCACGATACCAGCCGCACAGCCTGAGGCCCAGAACAGGGTGGAGATAAGGGCGGCAGAATAGGTGTAGGCAGGTGGACAGTAACCCAGACGGGAGATGGAGACGCCGAAGACCTCGTCAGTCACACAGCAGGCCATCAGCACTCGGTGAAACCATGACGTGCCAGGGGCAATCTTCTGGGAGAGGGCGGCACTCATCAACATATACCGCAGGTTCACCACCAGACACATCGCCACGATCTCCACGTAGGTAGCCTGGGCGGCGACGAGCGTATAGACACCATATTCGCCAGCCGAGGCACGGGTGAAGAAACTGCTCACGAAACCGATGATCGCCGTCAGTCCTGCCTGTTTGGCGATGATACCCAACGAGAAGGCCACGGCAAAGTAACCCAAGGCGATGGGGATGCCGATCCGAAAGCCGTCTATGATATCTTTACGCCGCATCAGAACACGATCGCTTCATACACATAGAGGTCGGCGTCCTTCCAACCGTCCCAGCCCAGTCCGGCTTTGTCCTGTGAGCAGTGGCTCACAAACTCCTCCTTCGTCCAGTTCACCTCGTCGGCCACCTGTGGCAGATAGGTGCCACTGTGGAACCCCTTGCGGATATAGATGCCATGACGGTGGAGCTCAAATTCATCGAGGCTGTAGATGCGTCGCATGGGGGTGAGCACGGAGATCTCGATCTCCAGCTCGTCGAACTCCTCACGCGTCACGCTCAGGAAGCGCGGATCTTCAAAGGCGGCTGCCCTGGCCATCTCTGTCACGATCTCATAGAGGGGCACATCCTCACCGAAGTGTCCGATACAGCCCCTCAGTCGGCCGTTCTTATGCAGCGACACGAAGGCACCGCACTGCTTCTGGAGGGTCGGATAGCCGTTGCTCAGCGCTTGGGCATCCACCTTCTGGCCATCGAAGTGCGCCTTGATGCTCTCAGCGGCGATCCGTTTCAGCTGTTGTTTGTCTTCATCCGTCAACAGGAAGTCGTCGCCCTGCTGATCCGTTTTCCTCACGATGGCAAAGGCATGATAGCCCACCACGCGGTCTCGGCCCTGCGGGTCGATGTCGCCAGAGTTCTGGTAGAGCAGGTGCCTCACCTCATAGCTGCTGTCGAGCATGAGCATGAGGGTGACGATGGCGAACAGCCCACAGGCACTCGTGGCCAACCCGCTGGTACCACTCGCCGCATTCGCCTCGACGGTCGAGATCAACTCTCGCACGTCGCCACGCTCGATGGCTTTGCCCGTCATGCCGTCGATGCTGATGGCATCTTCATAACTGGGATAGTGGGAGAAGTCGCTGCTGATTACGAAGAGGTTCTCTTTGTTGAAATAAGGCTTCAGCACCATAGCCATCTGGTTCAGACGGCCGAAGTCGTTGGTGGCGATGATGATCGGTACGATGGGGGGCACCTTGCCCAACTGCTGCTGCAGGAAGGGCAGCTGCACCTCCAGACAGTGCTCCTGCGCGTGGGCATCTTCTTGGTAGGTGAACACGCTGTCGGCCTCTATCAGCGCCTGAGCCGTTTCCTTATCCACTGCTATGTTGCCTAACGGCGTGGCATAGAAGTTGGCCTTCGTATCGACGGAGGCACCGTCGAGCCACGCATGATGACTCGGCCCCAACAGGAAGATGCGTTTGTACTTACGCTCAGGGTTCAGCTGCTTGAAAGCTTTCGCAGCCACATGGCCTGAGTAGTAATAGCCCGCATGGGGCACGATGAGGGCTGCCACATCCTGATCGGTGTCGCCCGCCTGATGTCTGGACAGGAAGTGGGCCACCTCCTCACTGAGTCTCTGGGGATTGCCCTCGTAGAAACGGTTGGCCTGGGTGGCAGGTCTGATGATGGATTCCGTACTCATAGTCACTCTATTGCTTCGTCATTGTCTTATGGTGTGGGTTGGAAGTCGCGGACCCATTCCCTGAGGGGCTCCATGGCTTCGGCATGATCGGGATCGTAGCGCAGGATGACAGTGACCTGACGCAGACTGTCGCTGTTGATCACCTTACTGTAGTACTCCCATTTCTCGTCCTGCCCTTCGTGGATGGAGTAGTCGTCGCCCACATCCACGAGATCGGCTCCCATCGCCATCAGGGTCTGGCCTGAGGTGCGATACATGTTGTGGAGGGAATCGACCATGAAGGATACAGAGATGTCGTCCATCATAAACATTTCCTGCAGACCGGCGTCGTCAGACAGCTCCTGACGGTAGAGGAATGAGGGGTAGTTGATGTCGAACCCCAAGCGGTCGCTGTGGTATTTCAGCAACGTGTAGTTGCCCATCTGGATCGACATGCTGTCAGAGCTGGTGAGCTGGCTGGCGTAGGCTTTCGGCTGTTGCCCGCCCCAGCATCCTGTCAGCGTCAGTGCTGCGAACATCAGGCTGGCGATGAGACTTTTTCGGATGGTGATTGTTGGTGCCATATTGGGTTTATCTGTAGAGCATGACGGACCCTCCGTCGCTCTGGCAATATTTCTTCAGCAGTTCCTGGATGAAACGGGCATTGGCGAGCACGCGTTCCTCCTGGCCGTCGTAGCCGTTGATGAGTACCACGAGGTGGGTGGTCTGGAGCGTCATCTTCGTACGCTCGTTGTCGCTGGTAGGCGTGCCGACACCACCCTGGGCATCGCGATAGACGGGCAGCCCTGCGATGTTGAGCATCCCACGTCCGATGCCTTCGTAGGGCTCGCCTTCACGACCCACACCGAGGGTGAGTGTGTCGCCCACAAACTTGTCGGCATCGAAGCCTCCGATACTGTAGCCATAGGCGATGCTGGCGAGGTTGACGAGATCGACGAGCGTGTCGATCTGATAGAGCTCCTTGCCCTGCAGCATCCGACGGATGAGTTGTTCACTGGCAGGACGGTAGCGCGAAGGGTCTTTGCCACAGGCTTTATAGACACGTCGCGTGGCGGCGATGCCTGAGAGCTCCTTCAGACTCTCGGTGGTGAGCTCAGAACGGAATCGCGCCTCGAGGGCGGGGATCTCGTCC
>JAEEGF010370220.1_pt1 | contig 30514 bp, 26 predicted proteins | sample 9134171 | NCBI WGS metagenome assembly JAEEGF01 (sample SAMN16246542, study PRJNA631951) | gut metagenome | biome: gut microbiome; feature: rumen; material: AP-attached | host: Bos | place: Iran: Karaj | collected 2018-10 | reverse complement strand
AGATCACGACTGACGTCGTCGTGGAATCCGGCAAGCTGGACACCGAAAAATATAAAGCCCTCGGCGACAAGGTCCTTGCGGCCTATCCGGACATGAAAATGATCGCGATCACCCTGCGCGAGTCGCATTCGGCGGACTGGAACGGCTGGGCGGCGTGCCTCAACGACCGCGAGCATTTCTATGTCAGCAAGCATTACGAGATCCGCGACATCGTGGACCGCGTGGGCGGCGGCGACAGTTTCGCAGGCGGCCTGATCCATGGTCTGAACGCCTATGAAAGCCATGCCGAGGCGCTGGAATTCGCCGTTGCGGCTTCCTGCCTCAAGCATTCGATCCCGGGCGACTTCAACCGCGTCACGAAGGACGAAGTCGAAAAACTGATGCAGGGCGACGGTTCCGGCCGCGTGCAGAGATAAAGCCGGTTTTTTCTTGAAAGGGTCAGCACATATGAATGAAAGACTGAGCGGCGTTCTGATGCCGATGAGTTCTCTTCCCTCTCCTTACGGGATCGGAACCATGGGCGTGGAAGCCTACCGTTTTGTAGATTTTCTGAAAGCTTCCGGCCAGAGTTACTGGCAGCTGCTTCCGCTCGGACCGACGAGTTACGGCGACAGCCCCTACCAGTCCTTCTCCACCTACGCGGGCAGTCCGTATTACGTGGATCTGGAATTTCTGATCCGTGACGGCCTTCTCACAAGAGAGGAAGTCGAAGCCTTCGACTGGGGCGTAAGGCCGGACCGCACCGATTACGGCATACTCTATGAGAACCGTTTCAAAGTTCTCCGGATCGCTTTCGAGCGCGGCCGCGACAAATGCAAAGAGGCCTTCGAGGTTTTCCGGAAGGAAAATGCGGCCTGGGTCGAGAATTACGCGTTCTTCATGGCCCTGAAAGCCGAGCAGCAGAGCCGCCCCTGGACGGAATGGCCGGAACCCTTAAAGCTGAGGGAAGGCGAAGCCATGCGGGAAGCCTGGGAACGGCTTCACGACGAAGTGGACTTCTATGTGTTCATCCAGTATCTCTTCGATGAGCAGTGGAAGGCGCTCCGTACCTATGCGCACATGCAGGGCATCCGCTTCATCGGCGACATCCCGATCTATGTGGCCATGGATTCCGCGGACGTCTGGTCCGAGCCCTGGTATTTCCAGCTCAATGAGAAAAATGTGCCCAACGAAGTCGCAGGTGTTCCGCCGGATCAGTTCACCGCGGACGGCCAGCTCTGGGGCAACCCGCTCTACAACTGGGACCTGATGGCCAGAGACGGCTACAACTGGTGGATCCGCCGCGTCGGCGGTGCTTCGCGTCTCTTTGACGTCATCCGCATCGATCATTTCCGCGGCATTGAGAGCTACTGGGCCGTGCCTTTCGGCGAATCGACCGCGAAGAACGGGCACTGGAACCCCGGTCCGGGCCTCTATTTCGTCGAGGTCCTGAAGAACTGGTTCCGCGATCTCCGCTACATCGCCGAAGACCTCGGCTATCTGACACCCGACGTGAAGAAAATGGTGGCGGACTCGGGTCTTCCGAGCATGCGTGTCATGGAATTTGCCTTCGACGGGCACGGCGATTCGATCTATCTGCCGCACAACTGCACGCCGAACACGGTCTGCTACATGGGCACGCACGACAATGACACCGCGCTCGGCTGGGTCTCTTCTCTGGACCCGAAGAGCTACCGTTTCGCGCAGGAATATATGCACATTACGGAAGACGAAGGCTGGTGCTGGGGCATGATCCGTTCCGGCATGGCGACCTCCTCGATGCTGTTCATCGTCCAGATGCAGGATCTTCTGGAACTGGGCGGCGAAGCCCGCATGAACACGCCGGGCACCGCGAGCGGCAACTGGCAGTGGCGCATGCTGCCGGGACGTCTTTCCAAAGACCTCGCGAAGAAGCTGTATCATTACACGGAAACCTACAAGCGTCTCCCCGCACTTTACAGCGAAAGCGCGGAGGAATGACGGCTCGGATCTGACAGAACGGAAAGGCGGCGGCGGGCCGCCTTTCCCATAGAAAGGGTTCACACGGCATGAAGGAATCGGCAAAATTCGGAACCTTTTATCTGGACAAAGAGAAAGACCTCATCGTCGACCTTACACTGGAAGGCGATGAGATGCATTACGTGCTCCGCACCCCCAACCACGGGACCGGAAACCTCATCCGGAACCTGGCCAGACTCTGTAATCTCCCGCTCTCGGAAGGGGAGGACGGCCTGATGGTCGTGAGGGGCACCGTGCCTTGCTACATCGACCGCGACAACCGGAAGATGTACATTTTCCGTCTTCTCGATACAAAGGTCGCCTCGATCTTTCCGGACGGCACCATCGAGATCAAGGCCTCGATTCCCGCCATTTCCAAGACGTTGATGAGCCAGACCAAACACTATGATCTGGACTTCAAGAAGACCATCGTCAAGACCTACATTCTCAATGAATGCAAGTTCCACACGGACCTGCACACGCACATGAACGCGAATCTGGATCCGGACGTCCTGATCGCGCTGGGCATCCGCCACGAGGTCGCCTATCCGCTCTACTACATCCGGAAACTGGGACTCCGGCTCTCGGATCAACAGGCCGAAGCGCTTGAGAAAGCCCGTCAGGAGACTGAACGGATCGTGATGGATGAAGTGCAGAAGCTCCGGGGAGGCGATGAAGCCGACAAACTGTCCGGCGGGCTTCTTCAGGGCAAGCACCTCCGCCGCCGGATCGAAGACCGGACGGTCATCAATTTCGCCGATCTCATTTTGAACGATCCGGAAAATGCAGCCTATAACATTCCCAGGATCCGCGCGTCGCTTGCGGTCATGAAAGACGGACAGGCCGTGTTCACCAATCTGGAGAAGGTCTATCTGTACCGCTATGTGTTCACCAAAGGTACGACGGTTGCGGGCGCCAGGGGCGTCTTCAGCGAGAAAAAGATCGACAGGATCCCCGATCCGGACATTGTCCGTGTGCTGAAGCAGATGCTGAAAGACCGGGAGTCGCCGGAATACAAGGACAATTCCCTCTTCCAGAACGCACTTCTTTGGGTCGCAAGGCAATACCAGCGAAGCGGCATCTCCTACGCGGAGATCTCCGACACCTCTCTGGTCAAGCGCGCGCAGGCCGCACAGCGTCTTGCGGAGATCCATGAGATCATGCCGAAAGCCACCCGTGAGACCGGCGTGACGCTTCGTTTTCTGGCCGCGCTCCGCCGTGTCCCGCTGACGATCATCCGGGACCGCGCGCAAGGCAACGACTATTTCCGTGAGAATCTGCCGGTTCTTGGCGCGATTGCCTGCGATCCTTATGTTGCGGGCTGCGATATCGTCGGTGAAGAGATCAACGACATCCGTGATCTGGCGCCCGTGATCCGAGGGCTTGTTTCCATCGTGGAACGGAATCCCGGCTTTGTTTTCCGCGTCCACGCGGGCGAAAACGATTCGCTTCCGGACAACATCTTAAACTCGATCCGCTGTGTGCGTCAGTCTCTTTCGCCGGGGCAGCCCATGCCCAGGATCCGCATCGGTCACGGTCTCTACACGCCCGGCCTGCATACGAAGAAAGGGCAGCTTCTTCTGGAAGAACTTCAGAGTTCCGGAGCGGTGCTGGAATTCCAGATCACCTCGAACGTCCGCCTGAACAACCTCTCCACCCCTGCCGTCCACCCCATCCGTCAGTATCTGGCGGCCGGTCTCCCCTGCGTCCAGGGTACGGACGGCGGCGCGCTGTACGGCACGGATTCCATCGACGAAGAACTCGCATTGACGAAAATGCTGGACCTTACCCGGGAGGATCTCCTCCTGATGCGGAAGGCGGAAGACCGCATTCTCAAGGAAAGCCTCGCGGTTTTCCGGAAGAAAGCGGCGCAGTTTGAAGCAATGCTTCAGGAAAACGGTCAAAATGCCCGGGACTTCCTTCGGGAACGTGTCGGGCGCGCGGAGCCTGTCACGGAAGCGCTTCCCGCAAACGCCTACAAAGAAGAATCCGCGGAAGTTTTCAAAGACGCGGTCCGTCTGCTTCCGGACGAACTGGTGCCGATCGTCGTGGCGGGCGGAAGTTATAACAACGCACGGCACACGACAAAGCTTCGCGCTGACATCTGCGCGCTTCTGGACGAACTGGTCGAAAAGGCGGATCCGGACAAGGTTTACTTTGTCATCGGCTACCGGCTCTGCGGCTATGAAAAATATCTTCTCACAAGGAACAAGGCGCTTCCGGAAGGCCGGCGGAAACAGATTTTCGCCTATGTGCCCTCTGAGATCTCTCCGGCCCGCATCCGTCCGCTCCTCCGTTCCGGCGTCGGCATCCGTGTGGGCATCGATCCCTCGGGACTCGGTATCTATAAAAGCGTGACGCACGAGATCTTCAAGCGCCGCCCGGCCATATTGCTCGTGCTGGACGGGCATTCCGCGGCCGTCAATCTGATCCAGGACGCCAAGAACAGCGACCATCCCAGAAAGGTCAGAGGCCGCATGTTCCTCTCCGCCCATGCCCGTACCATCCGTCAGAAAGCCTCCTCTCTTCAGGGCTATGCGGAATTATTCTCCGACACCACAGGTTTCGCGGATCGTATCATCGGCGCCGCGGACCGTATTCTCCCGGGAAAATAACGGAAAAACCGGTTTTTCGGGCGGCCCTCGGGCCGCTCTTTTTTGATATGTTTCATCGGACGATTTGACAAAAAGACACAAGTAGGCTATATAATATAGGTCTATTTTCCTGAAGGACAAATCTGACTGATTTTTGAAAGGATCTTACGACATCATGAAGCATAAATTATATCGGATCCTGACGGTGTTCCTTGCGGTGCTTCTCATCGCGGGGGCGGTTTACGCGGCCCGTCTGGTCTATGTTTTCGCAGATGGAGAATCCACGGATGCGCCGACCGAGGCGACCAATCCGCCGACAGAACCCACCGAACCGCCGACCAATCCGCCCACGGAACCGCCGACAAATCCGCCGACAGAGCCGCCGACGGATCCGCCCACAGAGCCTCCGACAGAGCCGCCCACAGGCCCCTCGGATCCCTCCGATCCTACCGATCCGCCCACAGAGCCTCCCACAGATCCGGGACATACCCATTCCCATGCGGAAGGGGATGCCGGAACCGTGATCAAAGAAGCCTCCTGCACGGAAGAAGGCCAGGTTGAGTATATCTGTGCGGTCTGCGGCGAACATTATACCGAATTCATTCCCGCCCTCGGCCATGCATGGGGCGAATGGCAGGAAGTCACCCCGGCCACGTATGAAAGCACGGGCCTTAAGAAGCATGTCTGCAGCCGCTGCGGCGCAGAAGAGACCGAATCGATCCCGACGATCCCCTATCCCGAGGGATCCATCGTTGACGTTGCGTTCACGGTGACCGGCGGCAAATTCTCCGACGGCTCCACGCAGAAGAACGTCCCCGTCATCAAGTATGAAAATGGTGTTCCGAGCCGCAACGGCGTCGGCCATCTGAAACAGGAACAGATCCCGACGGACATGATCCCGGACGAAGGTTATGCCGACGGTTTCTGGGCCGATCCCGCGCCTAGTCCGTCTCTTGACATTACCGCCAACACGACTTTCGCCTACAGTTATACGGGCACTTTCAACTACAACGGTACCTACACCTCCTATAACGGCCCCTGGCGTCCGACAACTCCGACACAGCCCAGACCGACACAGCCGACGCAGCCCAGACCGACGCAGCCGACCACGGACAACCCGACTGAAAGCGAAGTCCCGATCGCTGAGGATGACATTCTTCTGGTGAACGGCGAGGCCGGAGACTACGGCGAGCTGATCCAGGTCGGCGATGAGCAGTTCTGGGCCTATCATCTGCCCCAGGGCTCCTATCTCATCACCAACGAAGGCGATGACGCGGCCAGCATTTCCATTTTCAGCGACGACACGCTCGTGAACGCGGAAGGGAAGGTCGTTCCGGCTCAGCAGTATGCCAATATCGTGCTTCAGAGCGGTGCCTCTTCCGACTTTGTTGTCATGCTTGACTCGGACCGCTATGTCCGTCTTTCGGACGGTGCAAAGGTACGCTTTGTGCTGGGCGAAGAGCCGGTCGAATCCGATTCCGAAACAGAGACCGAGGCAACGACCAGTGCCATAGAGGAATCCACGTCGGATCCGGCATCCGAGAGCGCGGAGGCCTCCGAGACCGAGCCTTCCGATCCCGGCAGACAGTCTATGGTGCTCTGGCCTTTCATCGTCGTTCTCGCCCTGCTCCTCGCAGGACTCGGCGTCCTCATTTTCTTCATCGTACGGCTTCTTAAAAAGTCCGGTTCGGATGAAGGCGGGGATTCCGCAGACGATGAAGAAGAGGATGAGTGATCCTCTCTCGACGCTTTTGATTTCATCGTTCCGTTCACTTTTTTAAAACCCCCAGAGATCTACACGGAGGTTCACAAATGATCAGTATCCATTATGTCGGCTACGACGTTACGGGCAAGAATTATGAGCGCATCTCGCGCCCCAAAGGAAGCGGAGACTATCTGTTCCTGTTCTTTCTCTCTTCCATGCACGTGATGCTGGAAAATGAGATCGGCCTGGCCGCGCCCGGCGCATGCTTCATCTTCGAGCCCGGAAAGCCGCAGAATTACAGCGCCGTCAGAGATTTTCGGATGAGCTATATCCATTTTCAGGCGCCGCGCTCGGAAATGAGCCGCTTCAAGGTCCCGGTCGGCGAGATCTTCTATCCGAAGGATCCGGAACTGGTCCGTGCCTTCATCGAACAGATCTTCCGCGAGTACAACACCCGTGACGTGCAGTTTGAAGACCAGATGGACTCGCTCCTCAGAAATATGTTCGTGCTGATGAGCAGAAACGCCGACCTTCGGGAGAAAGAAAGCGTCGGAGATCCCGCGCTTTACAAGCTCTTCAAGGAAGCCCGTTACACCATGCTCACCAACTGCGAGCGCGAATGGGCGTCGACGAACATGCCCGGCATGGTTTCCCTGAGCCGCAGCCAGTTCTACAAGTATTATCATGATTTCTTCGGTCTCTCGCCGATGCAGGACGTGAACCTCGCCCGCATCGAGAAGGCAAAAGTGCTTCTGACCAACGAGAACTACAAAGTGACCGAGGTCGCCCAGATGGTCGGCTATTCCTCGATCCATCATTTCTCCCGCACTTTCCGCGAGCACGTCGGCATGTCGCCTCTGGCCTATGTGAAGGCTGTCACAGGCGCGTGACCGTATCAGACAATTCAATTGCCTCCGAAGGCGCCGGCCGGTTCTTCCCTGAGGGAGAGCTTACCGGCGTCTGATTTCTTTCAGGAAGCGGCTTTCTTTCATGGACCGTCCGAAGCGTTCCTTGACCGTCATCAGATGAAGCGTGTCTTTCGCCCGGGTCATCCCCACGTAAAGGAGACGCCGCTCCTCTTCCACGGCAGCCCTCGTCAGGGCCTTTTCATGCGGCAGGATCTGCTCGCAGAGATCCGGAATGAATACCTCGGCATACTCGAGTCCCTTTGCCCCGTGTAGCGACGAGATGACCAGCCGGTCCTTTGCCTCCTCCCCGCGGGCTTTCTCCTCCAGCGTGCGTACATACTTTGCGACGAAGGCGTAGAAATCCGCAACGCGCCGGTAGTCTTTTGCGCTCTCCTGCACCCAGTCCAGGACCGCCAATATCCCCTTCGGGTCCATGCCTTTCAGTTCCGCCTGTCCCAGGATGTAATCGTCATAGCCCATGCCTTTCCGGAAATAGTTGATCATGGCATAGGGGATCCGAAGGCGCGCAAGGAGTTCGGTCTGATACCGGAAAAACGCGGCGCGGTCGGCGCGCCATCTCGTCTCGGGGTCTTTGGCAAGCGCTTCGCAGACCGCCGAAAGGTCCACCTGCTCCTCCTTGAGGTCTTCCCGCCGAAATCCTTTGGGCGGCGCGAACGCGAACAGGAGGAGATTCCGGCGCGAGCGGTTCCCCGCTGCCCAGTTCAGGCAGGCAAAGACCGGCCGGACCGCAAAATGTGCGAAGAGGTTGGGCACTTTGTCTTTTGAGATGAAAGGGATCCCGCGCTCGATGCATTTCTGGATCATGGCTTCGGCCCCGAAGGCCGTGCGTGTGAGGACCGCCATTTCATGGAGCGGAAGGCCTTCGTCCAGGCGGCGGAGGACCAGGTCGGCGATGGCATTGCACTCTTCGGGCACATTTTCAAAGCGGCTGACATCCACAAGGCCTTTTCGCCGGTCTTTTTCTTCCGCCCGGGCTGAGCGCAGTTTCTTCCGGTAGCGCTCATGATTCTGCTCCGCCAAAGACAGCGAAGCCTCGACGATCTCCGGCGCGGAGCGGTAGTTGATCCCCAGAAGGATCCTGCGCGTGCCCGGGTAATCTTTCGGGAAGTCCAGCATGATCCCCGGGCGTGCGCCCCGAAAGCCGTAGATCGACTGGTCATCATCCCCTACCACGAACAGGCCCTCACCCATGGGCGCGAGCATTTTCACGATCTCGTACTGCACGCAGTTTACGTCCTGAAATTCGTCGATCAGAATGAAACGGAAGCGCTCCCGCCAGGTCCTGAGGACTTCGGGCCTGTTCTGAAACAACTCGCGTGTCCTGAGAAGCATGTCGTCATAATCCATCGCGGCGCGTTTCCTGAGAAGCGCGTTGTAAGCCTCGTAAAGGCGCTTTAAATCGATCCTTCCGTTTCTCGGCTCATTCTCCCGGATCGTCCCTCCGTCGTTTTTAATCCGCGATATTTCCGCTGAGAGCGCATTTAGATAATCCTGGTCCGCCTCCGCTTCCGGATCTGTGCTGCGAAGCGCCTCCCGAAGGATCTCCAGGCGCTCCCGGCCCTCCACGACAGTAAGTACTTCAGGGAAGGATTCGGCCCTGAGGATCATATAGAACACGGAATGAAAGGTCCCGAAAAGCACCGCGGTCTTCTCCGCGGATACCAGCTTGAGGAAGCGCTCCTTCATTTCCTCCGCCGCCGCCTTTGTGAAGGTGACCACCAGGATCTCTTCCGGCGGCACGTTGTGTGTTTCGACCAGCATTTTCACGCGTTGTGTGATGACTGTGGTCTTCCCGCTTCCCGGCCCCGAAAGCACCATGCAGGGCCCCCGAAAATGTGCCGCCGCTTCCTTTTGCGCGGCGTCGAGCGTCAGTTTCTGATCTCTTTCCATGACAGCTTCCTTTACCATTTTCATCAGTTTTCGGCAAAAATGAAGAAAGGCCGGCGCAGAGCCCTGCGCCGGCCTTATGAAAAAGTTTTCTTATGACAGTTTTTCGATTGCCGCTTTCACACGGCAGATCGTTTCATCCTTTCCGAGGATGGACATGAGTTCCGTCGCGCCGCCAGGCGTTACCGCAAGGCCTGACACCGCCGTACGAAGCGGCCACATCACATAATTGATCTTCACGCTTTTTTCGGCGGCATAAGCCGAAAGCGCGGCGAAGAGCGCGTCGTTGGAGAAATCTTCCATTCCTTCGAGGATCGGAAGCGCTTCCTGAAGCACGAGAAGGCTGGTCGAAGCATCGCACTTGGCCTTCTTGTTCTCATACAGACTGTTGTCGTATTCCGGCACTTCCTTGAAGAAGGCGATCTTCTCGGCAATGTCCTTGAAGGTCTCGATACGCGTCTTCACCATCAGCGCGATGTGTCTGAGGTCCAGTGTCTCAGGGAGCACTTCGCGGACTTCGGGAAGCGCACGCTCCAGATACTTCTCTTCGTCCATGGCTTTCAGATATTCGCCGTTCATCCAGCGAAGCTTCTGGAAATCGAAGACCGCCGGGGACTTGTTGATGCGTCTGTAATCAAACTTCTCCACAAGCTCCTCAAGGCTCATGATCTCCTGGCCGTCCGCGGGCGACCATCCGAGAAGCGCGACGAAGTTCACGACCGCCTCTGCCACGAAGCCCTGCTCGATGAGGTCTTCAAAAGAGGAATGGCCGCTGCGCTTCGACAGTTTCCTGTGCTCTTCGTCCGTGATCAGCGGGCAATGCACGTATACCGGCACTTCCCAGCCGAAGGCATTGTACAGACGATTGTACTTCGGGCTGGAGCTCAGATACTCGTTTCCGCGCACGACGTGCGTGATGCCCATCGTGTGGTCATCCACGACGTTCGCGAAGTTATAGGTCGGGAAGCCGTCGGACTTCACCAGGATCATGTCGTCCAGTTCGGAATTGTCGACCGTGATGTCTCCGTAGATCTCGTCATGGAAGGTCGTCGTTCCCGTGGTCGGGTTGTTCTGGCGGATGACGTAAGGCACGCCCGCGGCAAGTTTCGCTTCCACCTCTTCCTTCGAAAGATGGAGACAATGCTTGTCGTATACGCGGATCTCTTTGCCGTCCTCGCCGACAGCCGTCCGAAGAGAATTCAGCCGTTCTTCGGTGCAGAAGCAGTAGTACGCCTCGCCCTTCTCGATCAGCTCTTTCGCATATTTCAGGTAGATGCCGGCCTTCTGGCGTTCAGACTGTACATAGGGGCCCACGCCGCCGTCCTTGTCCGGACCTTCATCATGAATAAGCCCGGTCTCCTCGAGTGTACGGTAAATGATATCCACCGCGCCTTCCACGAGTCTGCCCTGATCGGTATCTTCAATACGCAGCATAAAATCGCCGCCCTCATGCTTTGCGATGAGGTAGGCATACAGCGCAGTCCTTAAATTGCCGACGTGCATCCGGCCTGTGGGGCTCGGAGCATAACGCGTTCTGATCTTTGTCATTCGAAAACCTTCTCTTCTTGGATTCGCGGCTTCCGTCCGCTTTTCAGGACTTCGGCCCGTCATACAGATAACGAGCACATCTTACACCAAAACCGCTTTCGATGCAATCAAAGGATTCCGCAGTCTCACAAAGAAAAAACGCCAGGAAGCCGGACATTCCGTCCGTTTTCCTGTGCGTTTTCCCTCCTGTCCGCTCTGTTCTATGGACCGGCCTCTTTTGGGCATTCCGCTTTGGCTCAAGCTTTTCCGCCCCGCTGCCATCGCCCTTTGGAACTGCGGAAAACAAATCTCTTTACTGCCGCTCCATCACGTAGACCTCGGCGCTCCAGGCGCCGATGGTGCGCTTCAGCACACCCTCTTCGACAGGAACGTTCAGGCTGCCGACGTTGTAGGAATGCTCATCGGTCTTCATGACGCGCTTCATGACGGCGGTATCCGGCACTTCGATCTCATAGACCGGAACGATGATCTCGCGGGCCTGGTCGGAATGATTGATGACGATCAGTGCACAAGAGTTCTTGTCGAAACGGCCGTAGGCCAGGTAGCCGGTGTCCGCCTCGATGGGCTTATAGGAGCCCTGGCGGAAACAGGACCATTTTTTATGAAGGCGGATCATATCGCGGAAAAACGCGATGAGATCCCAGTTTTCATGGCCCCACGGGAAGGTACGGCGGTTGTCCGGATCGGTCCAGCCCGTCACGCCGGTCTCATCGCCATAGTAAATGGTCGGCGCGCCGGGGAGCGTGAACTGCATGACCACGCCTTCGCGGAAGGTGGCGTAGGACAGCCCTTCCGACGCGGCCTCGGAGCCTTTGTCCTGAAGGCGGCCGACGACGCGGTTCGTCCGGGTCAGGAAGCGTGCGTGGTCGTGGTTCGAGAGCTCGTTCATGGCCGAATACAGCGACTGAGACGGCAGATTCAGGCCGGCACGGGTCATGTTTTCGAAAAATGCCTTTCCGTTGCCCGCAAGATACGCTTCGTAAGAATCGCAATGCTTTTCCAGCCCGGTCAGGAAATAGCCCACCGGCTCCATGAACGCGTCGTAGTTCATGATGGTGTCCCACTCGTCGCCCCTGAGCCAGTGCTCGGGATTGCCGTAGTGTTCCGCGATGATGACCGCGTCCGGATTCTCCTCCTTGACGACCGCGCGGAATTCCTTCCAGAACTGATGGTTGTAGGCGCTGGAATCGCCGAGGTCGGCCGCAACGTCCAGCCGCCAGCCGTCGATCGAATAGGGCGGGGCAAGCCATTTGCGCGCCACGCGTAAAATATAATCGTGCAGCTCTTGAGAGTTCTCGTAATTCAGCTTCGGCAGCGTCGGATGGTTCCACCAGCCGGTAAAATGCCGGTTCAGCGGCCATTTGGAGCCTTCGTCAAAGTAGAAATAGTCGTGATAGGGGCTGTCTTCCGTAATGTAGGCGCCCGGCGCATAGCCGGGACGGCCCTCATAGATCCGCTCCCTGTCCATCCATTTGTTGAAGGAGCCGCAGTGATTGAAGACACCGTCCAGAATGATCTTCATGTCACGCTTGTGGATCTCTTCGCAAAGCTTCGCGAAGTACGCGTTCGCATTTTCCAGATTGGCCTTCGAGGTCACGCGCGTCAGATAGCGCTCCGACTGGCGGTTGTCCAGCTGCCCCCAGGGGAGCGTCTGGCCGCCGTCCTCCACGAAACCGACAAAATGCGGGTCCACGTAATCGTAGTCCTGCGTGTCGTATTTGTGGTTGGAGGGGGAAACGAAAATGGGGTTGAGATAAATGACTTCGACGCCGAGATGCTTGAGGTAATCCAGCTTCTCCATGACGCCCACCAGGTCGCCGCCGAAGAAACGGTAGGAATCATTGTTCTCCGGAAGGCCGTTCCAGTCGGTGATGCCCTCGACGCGGTGGCCGAGATAGGCGTATTCGCCCGTCAGCACGTCATTTGCCGGATCTCCGTTCCGGAAGCGGTCGACGAAGATCTGGTACATGACCGCGCCTTTGAGCCAGCCGGGCACCGAAAAGCCTGGAATGATACGGAAGGCGGTCTCCGGATTCAGGCGGCCGTGAAGCACCACGCCGGTCCGGTCGTAGAGAACCTTCCGGTCTTCGCCCTCGATCTCGAAACCGTAGTAGAAACGCGTCGCGCCGATCTTGACGGTGACTTCGTAATAATCGAACTGCTCGTGGGAATAGACGCGTTTCATCTTGCGCCGGATGGAACGTCCGACGAAATAGACGCTGCACGCATTGTTCCTGAGCGTGCGGAAGCGGAATCGCACCTCATCGCCGGGGTCGATGTCTTCGGGGTAGCGGTACTGGGGCGTCTCGTCCGAAAAGAGGGCCCTAAGGTCCAGTTTCCGGAGCTCGACCCTGCTGTCTTCAAGGCTTCCCGCCTTAGGCGCTTCCGGCTCATTCTCCGGGCGCGATGTCCTCGGTTCCGTTGTCTTCTTTGGGTTCTTTGCTTCCATAATAGACCGCTCTGAATTCGTCCTGGTTCAGCTTTTCTTTCTCGAGAAGGAGCTCGGCGCCGCGATGCAGCACTTCTTCTTTCGCCTTGAGGATCTCCGTCGCCCTCTTGTAGCATTCGTCGATGATGCGCTTCACTTCAGCTTCGATCTCATTCACGATCTCGGTTCCGTAGGTCTTCATATGGCCGAGATCACGGCCCATAAAGACTTCTTCCTGCCCCTGCTCGTAATTGATGAAGCCGATCTTCTCGGACATGCCGTACTTCATGACCATCTGCCGGGCCATTTCCGTCGCCTGCTTGATGTCCTGGGAAGCGCCGGTCGTCACGTCATGGAAGACCATTTCCTCGGCGATGCGGCCGCCCATGGAGACCGTGATCTCTTCGAGCATGCGCGACTTCGTGTAGAACATTTCGTCGTTTTCGGGAAGCGGCATGGTGTAGCCTGCGGCCCCGAGGCCCGTCGGAATGATCGACACGGTGTGGACGGAGCCGACTTCCGGGAGTTCCTCGAAGAGGATCGCATGGCCCATTTCGTGGTAGGCCGTGATCCTTTTCTCCTTCTCGGAAATCACCTTGGAATGCTTTTCCTGGCCGATGCCGACCTTCACGAAGGCCAGTTCGACGTCGTGTTCGGTAATGTAATCGGCGTTGCGCTTCGCGGCGCCGATGGCGGCTTCGTTCAGAAGATTTTCCAGATCCGCGCCGGTAAAGCCTGCGGTAGTCTTCGCGACCTTCTTGAAATCCACGTCCTCGCCGATCTTCTTCCTTCTGGCATGGACCTTCAGGATCTCTTCACGGCCTTTGATGTCCGGCTTTCCGACCGCGACCTTGCGGTCAAAACGGCCCGGACGCAGGATCGCCGGATCCAGAATGTCCGCGCGGTTGGTGGCCGCCATGACAATGATGCCCTGGTTGACCGTGAAACCGTCCATTTCCACCAGGATCTGGTTCAGGGTCTGCTCGCGCTCATCATGTCCGCCGCCGAGGCCTGAGCCGCGGATACGGGCGACCGCGTCGATCTCGTCGATGAAGACGATGCACGGCGCGTTCTGCTTTGCGGTGCCGAACAGGTCGCGCACGCGGCTCGCGCCGACACCCACGAACAGTTCCACGAAGTCCGAACCGGAGATCGTGAAGAAGGGCACGCCGGCTTCACCCGCGACCGCCTTGGCAAGAAGCGTCTTACCGGTTCCGGGAGGGCCTACCAGAAGGATGCCCTTCGGGATCCTGGCGCCCATGTTCAGATATTTCTTGGGATCGCGGAGGAAGTCCACGACCTCTTCCAGCTCTTCTTTTTCCTCCTCAAGACCCGCGACGTCCTTGAAACGGATCTGGTTCTTCTTGGGATCCGAGATCTGCGCGCGGCTCTTCGTGAAGTTGCCTGCCACGCCGGCGCCCGACTGCCCTGCCCGTCCGTTCAGGAAGATGAGCATGACGAACATCAGAAGTCCGATGATCAGGATCGGCAGGATCGTGGTCAGGAAAACGTCTTCGCCCGGCACGTCCAGGACGGCGACCGTAAGACCAGCCTCCTGAAGACGCCGAAGCTCCTCTGTGACGTCCGGCACGGGGGCCGACTTGACCGAAGCCCGCTCGGCTTCCGACGTCGTGTAATAAACGATGCCCGTCGGGACCTCGTTGTTCTGATGGATCTCAACTTTTTTGATGTTGCCGTCCGTAAGGTCACGGATGTAGTCCGTGTAGGCGACCGTTTCCGAACGGTTTCCGGTCCTGGAGATCACGATCGCGCCGATGATCAGCACCGCGATAAAGATCAGGTAGATCAGGAACGGAGGAAATCTTCTCTTCTGGGAATTCACTTATTCGTCTCCTATTTCATCAATGACGCCGATAAATGGGAGGTTTCTGTATTTCTGCGCGAAATCCAGACCAAATCCAATGACAAATCTGTCTTCCACTTCGAAGCCCGTATAGTCCGCAGTCACTTCGCAGACGCGCCTCGAGGGCTTGTCCAGAAGCGTCGCCAGTTTCATGCTCTTCGGCTTTCTGGCCTCCAGGATCTTCAAAAGATAGCTCATCGTGCGGCCGGAGTCGATGATGTCCTCCACAATGAGGACGTTCTTGCCTTCCAGACTCTCGTCCGTGTCTTTGTGGATACGGACGACGCCGGAACTCTGCGTCTGGTCGCCGTAGCTGGAAACCTGCATAAAATCAAGCGTAACAGGCAGATCGATCCGCTCGGCCAGCGCACACATGAAGAATACGGAGCCTTTCAGGATGCCGACCAGATGGATCGGCTCGCCCTTGTAATCTTCCGTGATCTGCTTTCCCAGCTCGTCGATCCGGGCCATAAGCTTGTCTTCCGGGATCATAATACTGATTTTGTCTTTCATGTCAGGCCTCCGCTTCCGGGCGCGCCTCGCGCCCGTATTTGATGTCAATCGTGATCTCCAGAACAGTTCTGGTCTTGGCTGTTACTTTGTGGTCCGCGCTCATCCGGTACCCCAGGATCCAAAGGATGTCCCGGCCGTCCGCGATGACAGGGATCCGGTCTCTTTCCTTCACAGGAATCTTCTCGTCGATGAACCAGTCTTTCAGCTTTTTATGCTGTCCCGGCGCCACGGCAATGAGGTCGCCGGGCTTTCGGAATCTGAGTTCGGGACGTTGTTTGATTTTATCATAATCAAAACATTTCGTATATGTTTTTTTCGGGAAACCGAGCGTCCCGTCGAAGGAAAATGTCCTCGTATTCATGAGGTATTCCACCGGCGTGCGCCCTTCGTCCCGGCTTTTCTCCGAAAGCTTCTCGATCCGCACCACGGTGTAATTCCTGACAGCTGTCCATTCCCCCGGAAGCATCACCTGCTTGCCGACCGTATTCAGGAAGAGCTCGGTCACGGCCTCAAGGTGCTTTCTGCCTTTGTCCTTCATCGGAAGGCCGATCGTCCGGAAGGCTTCCGCCACCATATAGTCCTGAAGCACCCGTTCTTCCTGAAGGAAAGGCTCAACCGGAAGCTCCATCCAGCTGCTCTTCTTGTTGGTCTCGGCATGCGCGCGGATCCATTCGGCGGCTTTCTTTGTGAGATAGGCATCCACTTCACGGATCCAGTCCGAAGCTTCGGCGATCTTGTCCACCGAATCCGCGCGGACTTTCTCCAGTTCCGGGATCACATGAAGACGGATCTGATTCCTGGAAATACGGTCATCCCGGTTCGTCTCGTCCTCGCGCCAGCTCTCGCCCCGCTCCCGAAGAAATTCGAGGATCTCTGCCTTCTTAACGAAAAGGAGCGGACGGACGATCCGGATCTTCTGCTTTTTGCCGTCTGTGTGGATCACTTCCCGGATCTGAAGCGGCGCCATGCCGGAGAGGCCTCGAAGCCCCGACCCGCGGACCAGGTTGAACAATACCGTCTCCGCCTGGTCATTCTCATGATGCGCGAGGGCGATCGTCTTCGCGCCGAAGGTCCGGACCGCACGGAACAGGATCTCGTAGCGCAGATTGCGGGCCGCTTCTTCCACAGATTCGCCGGTTTCTGCGACCCGTGCCCGGACGTCCGCGTGCTCCGCGCGGAACGGTACGCCAAGCCGGTTCGCGAGATCACGCACGAAGGCTTCGTCCTCCCCTGCGCTCTCCCGGAGCCCGTGATTCACATGGACCGCCGCCGGCTCATAGCCCAGTTCTTTCAAAATGATGAGAAGCGCGACCGAATCCGGCCCGCCGGAGCACCCTAAAACAACACGCTCTTCTTTTTTGAAGAGCGCGTTGGCCTCAATATACGTTTGGATTCGGGAAATCAGATCTGCCTTCACTTCTTGGGTTTGAAAATGATCTCGTCAGGGAACACCAGTCCGAAACGGGCACGGGCGATCGCGATGATCTGCTCGTCCGTCAGGACTGCATCTGCACGGGCCTTCAGTTCTTCCGCCTTCTGCTTTGCGGCCTCCAGGCTGGCCTCATAGGCCGCACGCTCCATCTGAAGCTTCAGATTCATCTGATAGTTCCGGACGGCAGGGATCGTGATGGCAACCAGAAGAATGATCGTGACGATCACCACCATCACGACGCTCCTTCGATGCGCTTTTTTGAGCCTTTGCGTGCCTTCCGACATCCTCGCCTCCGCATAAAACCACTTATACAAATATTACTATAACGCGGTCTTTTCCATATTTCAAGAGCAAAAAACACCCCGCGGATTTCTCCGCGGGGGTTTCTTCGGAACATCGCTTATAAAAAACGAATCAATTCTCCTGCATTTTCTTTCTTTACGGTCTCCTGGACGTCAAGGACTTCAGCTTCCACGGTCTTCTGACCGAAGGAAATTGCAATGACGTCGCCGGTCTTGACTTCATAACCGGCTTTTTGAGGTTTGCCGTTCACGGATACCCGGCCTGCGTCGCAGGCTTCGTTCGCAACGGTGCGTCTCTTGATCAGTCTGGAGACTTTCAGAAATTTATCTAGCCTCATTCGTTATTTAACAGCTTCCTTAAGAGCCGTGCCGGCCGTGAACTTCGGGAGCTTCGCAGCTTTGATCTTGATCTTCGCTCCCGTACGGGGGTTGCGGCCTTCACGCGCTTTCCTCTTGGAAACAGCGAAGGTGCCGAAGCCGACAAGCTGAACCTTGCCGTCTTTCTTCTTCAGTTCTGCGGTGACGGTGTCGGTGAAAGCCTTCAGCGCCGCTGCGGAATCCTTCTGGGACAGGCCCGTCTTCTTCGCGATTGCCGCTACCAGTTCTGCCTTGTTCATAGTGTTCCTCCTAAAGATAATTCAAGAATGATATTTTTCATCATTCCTAACGAAAATTATAGCAAGAGTGCCGTGATTGTCAAGTTTTTTGCGGAAAAACGAGGGTCGAGCCCTCGTTTTCCGCATAATTTCTATGAAAATTGAACGAAACGTTCCGAAAACCTTTTAAGAGCGGTCTGCGTGGACTTCGTACTCCGTCACATTCGTAAAAGTCTCGCCGTCGATCTGGACCGCAACAGCCGGGCTGAACTCGACCTTGACGTCGTAGCCTTCGTGGAACTCGATGTTCTTCGTGAGCTTCTCGGCATTGCCCATGAGGATGGACAGGAACAGGAACACGCCCTGCAAGCGGTTCTTCGCCCAGGCCACGACGTTGGTCACTTTGTGATCGGGGTTCTTTCTGTCCTGAGAGGGCGCGATCTTGATGCCGCCGCCGTAATAACGTCCGAACATGACCGGCGCCATGTAGATCTTCTTGTACTCGCGGGTCACGCCGTCCACGGTGACCTTGGCGTCCACGGGATTCCATTTGCCCAGAAGACCCTTCACGGCGATCATCTGGTAGGACTGGTGCTTTCCGATGGATTTCAGGCGGTCGCTCTCCTCGCAGCAGTAGCCGTCGATGCCCGCGCCGACATTGTCCACGAAATACATGGTCTTGCCCTGCACCGTGACGCTGGGCAGATGATCGACGTACTCATTGATCTCAAATGGGGCAGGATTCTTTTCCCTGCCGATGTCTCTGCAGAAATCGTTGCCGGAACCGGCCGGGAAGAACCACACCGGACGCTTCGTGCCGGACTTCTTGATCGCATTGACGACGAAATTGACCGTACCGTCGCCGCCGGTGAACACCGGGATCACGTCCTCGGGGAGCTTCTTGAGGAGTTCCGCCTCATCCCCTGCCTGGGTCGCGTCTTCATAGGTGAATTCCGAGTTCTTCAGGAACTCTTCGATCTTCTGAGCCTCTTCCTTGCCCTTGCCGTTCGCGGACAGGGGGTTGTAGTACACAACGTATTTCTGCATAATCTATTCCTTTCAAATGAATTTGGTGTCCACAAAAAGACCGGCGCCTGAACGATCAGGCGCCGGTCAGATGCTGCTTACTCTTCGGAGATCGCGCCTGCCGGGCAGTTGTCTGCGCAAGTACCGCAGGAAACGCACTTTTCCGGATCGATCACATACTGGCCATCTCCCTCAGAGATCGCGTCGGCCGGGCAATTGGCCTGGCAGAGACCACACATAATGCAATCTGCAGAAATCTTGAATGCCATCGTTTGTCCTCCTTCTTCTTCGGACGGCTCGGCTTCCTCGACCGTCTCTTCCTCTTCTGCTTCCGCTTCGATAATCGCACCCGCGGGGCAGTTCTCCGCGCACGTGCCGCACAGAATGCAGGCTTCCGGGTCGATCACATAACGGTCTTCTCCCTCGGAGATCGCATCCGCCGGGCAGTTGGCCTGGCAGAGGCCGCACATAATGCACTCTTCAGAGATCTTGTACGCCATATTCCGTCCTCCTTTTTTCCCTTGCCGCAAGGATGATCCCGCGGGCCCTCCATGAAGCGGTCCCTCCGCTCCAACTAATTGAATGTAACATTTACAAAATGGTTTTGCAATCTTTTTTCACAAAATGTTCGGAAAGCTTGCGAAAAGCATTTTATGCCGGAAGTTTTAGCCCTAAAGCCGTCCCTCCGCGATCTTTTTCAGTTTCTCTTTGGTATTCAGTTTCGGGTCTTCAATGACGGCTTCCAGAAGCTCGTGGAGGAGGGCGCCCATTTCGCGGCCGGGTTTCATGCCCATGGCGGTGAGGTCATTGCCGGTGAGCGCCAGTTCTTTGAGGCTGGTGCATTCTCCTCGTGCTTCGATGCCTTTGAGTTCCCGGCGGACTTCGGTGAGGTCGGTGCCGAGAATCTTCTCGCGGAAGAGAAGGAGCTTGTCGACGTCTTCTTTGCCGAATACGGAAAGGAACTTCCGGAGGCTCTTCGGTTCGGCTTCTAGCGCGGCGTCTTTGTGGCGGATGAGGTGCAGAACACGGTTACGGGTGTCGTTATCGAATTTCAGGCGGTCGAAGAAGGCTTCCGCAGCTTTTACCCCGCCCTGATAGAGGAAGGCGGTGAGACGGAGGACTTTGTCCTCGGGCGCCAGAAGGATGGCGCGTTCCGATTCGTTTTGAATCTCCCTGTAGGAAGGGTAGATAAATGGCATCGCGCCGATCTCCTGAAGCTTTGCGGTGTAGTCCGGATGGGCCGAAAGCAGTATTTTCAGGAACTCTTCACGGATGCGTTCCGCGGAGATTTTACCAAGATTCCGGGATAGTTCTTTCGCGGCGTCGTAGGTTTTGGGGTCGATGGAAAAGCCCAGCTGGGCGGCGAAACGGACACAGCGGAGGACGCGGAGCGCGTCTTCGGTGAAGCGCTCGACGGGTACGCCGACGGAACGGACGATCTTCTTTCGGAGGTCTTCCTGACCGCCGAAGGGATCCACGAGACCGCTTTCATGGCTGTAGGCCATGGCATTGATCGTAAAGTCACGGCGGAGCAGATCCTCGCGAAGGTCAGAGGTGAAGACGACATTGTCCGGATGGCGCGCGTCGCCGTACTGGCCGTCTATGCGGAAGGTGGTGACTTCATAACCTTTCTTCCGGATCATGACGGTCACGGTGCCGTGGGCGATGCCGGTATCGACTGTGCGGCGGAAACATTTTTTGACCTCTTCCGGACGGGCGGACGTCGTGATGTCCCAGTCGTTCGGCTCCCGGCCGAGGATCGTGTCGCGCACGCAGCCGCCCACCGCGTAGGCCGGATAGCCTGCGCGGCGGAGGATATCGAGGATCATTTCTACCGTTTCCGGGAGTTTCATAGGTTGTTTCGGGAATAATGGATCGTAGCTCCGAAAGGGCTCCAACGCTTATTCGAAGCTGAATTTGTCACCGATCCGGAAAGGAATGTTGTTGTTTTTGGCTGCCTGCCACGCGAAGCTGCCTTCCTGCACGACGAAGACCTGTCCGCTTGTGTAGTCGAAGCAATGCGCGCCGAAGTAGATGACAGAGGGCGGGATAATGATCTCCTGAATGAGGCCCATGTTCGAGAAGGCGTAATCTCCAAATGCGGTCACACTGGAGGGGATGCGGATATTCTTCACGTAGGTGTTGCCGTTGAAGGCGTTGTCGCCGATGGTCCGCACCGGCCAGCCTTCGATCTCGGCCGGGATCTCCACAAGCGTCGTCTTGACCTTGCATTTTGTGACGATGGCGTATCCGTCCTGTACGTGATAGGTGACATCCTGAATGGTTATGTCATATTCCGCGTAGGTCGTCTCTTCCGCCGGCGTCGATTCGGTCGGCGGCACCGTGGTTTCCTGCTCTCCGGACGGGGGCACGGTCGTCTCCTGTCCTTCGCTCTCCTGGCTTTCGGGCGGCGTCTCTGAAGACTGGACCGGAAATTCCGTCGCGCTTTGGGTGGGGATCACGGTGCGTTGATTGCTCTTCAATACCTGATAGAGGAAGACCGAAACGGCGGCGATCACCAGACCGCTTGCAAGAATCGCAACGATCACCAAGGGGTTCTGCTTCGGCCCCTCGTCTTTCGTTTTTTCATTGTTCTGCACGCCTCTGCCTGCTTCCGGAACGTCAAAGTTCTCGTCCTTCGGCCGGACGAACGGCGTCTTTTTTTCGTCACTCATCTCATTTCCTCAACTGCATAATAAAGATTCAACACGGATCGCTCCGCGCTTCGCGCTCCCGCGATCCTCCCCTCATTCGCAATCCACGGGGCCCCTGCCCCGTTACTTGCTCATTGAGGGGCGCATCCCAAGACCATGCTCCACATCTCGTGCAAGCACAGTTGTGGAGATGGTCTTGTTATGCTGTTGAATCAATAGGCCCTTCCCCAGTAGAGCATCTTCTTCGCGGGCTTTCCGCAGCAGACGCACACGTCGCCGACGTGTTCCTGCACGAAGGGGATGCAGCGGCTCGTTGCGGAGAATTCTTCCTTGATCTTGTCTTCACAGGCCTGATCGCCGCACCACATGGCTTTGATGAAGCCGGGCTTGTTCTCGACCGTGTCCTTGAACTCCTCATAGTCACGCGCCTCGTAGGTGTGCGCGTCGCGGAAAGCGCGTGCGCGCTCCAGCATGTCATGCTGAATCGTGCCGAGAAGCTTCGTGACTTCTTCTTCGATATTTTCAAGCTGCACTTCGATCTTCTCGCGGGTGTCACGGCGCACAAGCACCGCACGGCCGGCTTCGATGTCCTTCGGGCCGATCTCGACGCGTACCGGAATACCGCGCATTTCAGCCTCCGCAAACTTGTAGCCGGGGCTCTTGTCGGAAGTGTCGAACTTCGTCCGTGCGACCTTGCCGAGGCGCTCCGCGATCTCTCCGGATTTCTCCAGGACGCCTTCCTTATGGAACGCGATCGGGATGACGACGACCTGCGTCGGCGCGACGGCCGGCGGAAGCACAAGGCCTTCGTCGTCTCCGTGTACCATGATGATGGCGCCGATCAGGCGGGTCGTGACGCCCCAGGACGTCTGGTGCACGAACTTCAGCTGATTGTCCTTGTCGGTAAATGTCACGCCGTAGGCCTTGGCGAAGCCGTCTCCGAAGTTGTGGGAGGTGCCGGACTGCAGCGCTTTTCCGTCATGCATCAGCGCTTCGATCGTATAGGTCTCGATCGCGCCGGCAAATTTCTCCTTATCGGTCTTCTGCCCCTTGATCACGGGGATCGCCAGGAATTCTTCGCAGAAGTCCGCATATACGTTCAGCATCTGAATGGTGCGCTCCTGCGCCTCTTCGGCCGTGGCATGAGCCGTATGGCCTTCCTGCCACAAAAATTCTCTGGAGCGCAGGAAAGGTCTCGTCTCTTTCTCCCAGCGGAGCACCGAGCACCACTGGTTATAGACCTTCGGCAGGTCTCTGTAGGAATGGATGTCCTTGGCATAAAAATCGCAGAACAGGGTCTCGGAGGTCGGGCGCACGCAGAGTCTCTCCTGCAGCGGTTCCGAACCGCCCATCGTCACCCAGGCCACCTCCGGCGCGAAGCCGTTGACGTGATCCGCTTCTTTCTGAAGCAGGGATTCCGGAATGAGCATCGGCATGTAGACGTTCTGCACGCCGGTCTCCTTAAAGCGGCGGTCCAGCTCTTTCTGGATATTTTCCCAGAGCGCATAGCCCGCAGGCTTAATGACCATGAAGCCCTTCACGGAAGAGTATTCCATGAGTTCCGCCTTCTTGACGATGTCCGTATACCACTGCGCGAAATCCACGTCTCGCGAAGTGATCTGTTCCACCATTTTCTTGTCTGCCATATCTGATGTCTCCTCTTTGTGAGTTCTTTTCAAAAATATCCCCGCATCCTGCAGGTTTTCACCGGCGCTCCGGCCGTCCCTTCCGTCCTTCCGAAGCGCCGGGTCTTTTTATGCCTTCCTGAGTTCATCCACCTTGTCCAGGCGTTCCCAGGGAAGATCCACGTCTGTGCGGCCGAAGTGGCCATAGGCTGCCGTCTTCTTGTAGATCGGGCGTCTGAGGTCCAGCATTTTGATGATGCCGGCGGGCCGGAAGTCAAATACCTTGGTGATCTTCCGTACGATCTCCTCGTCCGATACCGTTCCTGTGCCGAATGTGTCAACGGTGAGGGATACCGGTCTCGCAACGCCGATCGCATAAGAAATCTGGATCTCGATCCGCTTCGCAAGGCCTGCCGCCACGGCATTCTTCGCCGCATAACGGAGCGCGTAGGACGCGGAACGGTCCACCTTGGTCGGATCCTTGCCGGAGAATGCGCCGCCGCCGTGGCGTGCCATGCCGCCGTAGGTGTCGACGATGATCTTCCGTCCGGTAAGGCCGGAGTCGCCCTGCGGGCCGCCGATGACAAAGCGTCCGGTAGGGTTGATGAAGTAACGTGTGTGTTCGTCCAGAAGCTCTTTCGGCAGCACCGGCTCAAACACTTCGCGCCGGATGTCTTCCTTCAGTTCTTCCAGAGAAACGGTCTCATTGTGCTGTGTGGAAAGCACCACCGTATCAATGCGCACAGGTTCGTGATTCTCGTTGTACTCGATGGTGACCTGGGACTTTCCGTCCGGACGGAGGTACTTCAGCGTGCCGTTTTTACGGACTTCCGCAAGCCTTCTCGTCAGTTTGTGGGCGAGCGCGATCGGATAAGGCATGTACTCGGGCGTCTCATCCGAGGCATAGCCGAACATCATACCCTGGTCGCCTGCGCCGATCCGGTCCAGTTCCTCGTCGTCCATCTCATTTTCCTTGACCTCCAGCGCGTTGTCCACGCCGAGGGCAATGTCCGCGGACTGTTCGTCGATGGCGGTAAGCACTGCGCAGGTACTGCCGTCAAAGCCGTATTTCGCCCGGTTGTAGCCGATCTCGTTGACCGTTTCGCGGACGATCTGCTGGATGTCCACGTAAGCCTTGGTCGTGATCTCGCCCATGACCAGCACAAGCCCGGTCGTCACGCAGGTCTCGCATGCAACGCGGCTCATCGGGTCTTCCCGGATGAGTGCGTCCAGAATCGCGTCGGAGATCTGATCGCAGATCTTGTCCGGATGACCTTCCGTCACGGATTCCGAAGTAAATAAAAAGTGTCTGTCTTCCATGAAGCTCCTTTGAAAGCGGGCTTTCCGTCCGCTTTATTCTAAAGTCTTCCGCTCCTCTATGCAGCAAGCTTCCGGCTTGTTTACTCTCTGTCGTTGTCTGTATATTCCAGGTTGGCGAACTTGGTCAGTTCCGCGATCCAGCTGAGTTTGACCTTGCCGATCTCGCCCGCACGGTTCTTCGCGATGATCAGTTCCGCAATGCCTTTGTCCGGCGTATCGGGATCATAGACCTCGTCACGGTAAATGAACATGACGATGTCGGCATCCTGCTCGATGGCGCCCGAGTCACGAAGGTCGGAAAGCACCGGCCGGTGCGCGCCTGCGGGACGGTCGTCCGGTTTACGGCTGAGCTGCGCCAGCGCGAGGACCGGCACGTCCAGTTCACGGGCAATGCCCTTCAGTCCGCGGGAGATCTCGGAGATCTCGGATTCGCGGCTTCCGTTGCCGCGTCCGGAGCCGGACATCAGCTGCATGTAGTCGATGATGATGCACTGGATGTTGTACTCCAGTTTGTAGCGTCTGCAGCGTGTGCGGAGTTCCGAAAGCGTGATGCCGGAGGTGTCGTCGATGATCAGGCTGGATTTCGAAAGCATTTCCGCGCTGTTGACCAGTTCGTCCCACTCTCTCTCGTTCAGGTCGCCGCTTCTCAGCTTCGTGCTGGAAATGTGCGATTCCATGGCGAGAATACGCTTGCAAAGCTGCTCCCGGCCCATTTCCAGTTCGAACAACACGGTCGGATAACCCTTCTTCACGGCGAAATGCGCCGCCATGTTCAGCGCGAACGCGGTCTTGCCCATGGCGGGACGGCCGGCCAGAATGATCAGGTTGGACTTCTGGAAGCCGTTCGTAAAATGATCCAGCCTGGTGAATCCGGTCTCCAGGCCCGTAATGCCGCCCTTGACCTTGGAGGCTTCCTGGATCTCGTTCAGCGTATTCACGACGATCTTGTCGATCGGCTCCGTCGCGTTCTTGATGCGCTTTTCGAGAAGGTCGAAGATCTGATGCTCGACATTCTCCGTGATCCGCTGCGCGCTGTCCTTGCCAAGATAGATCTGGTTGGTCAGGCCTTCAAACGTCGTGACCATGCGCCGCATCAGCGCCTTGTCCGCCACGATCTTGGCATAGGAGCCGGCATTTGCGGTGGTAAAGACCTGATTCGCGAGTTCGCGGAGCGTGTCGATGGAGTAGACTTCAGGCGCGACATCTTTCTCTTTCAGCGCATTCTGAAGCGTGACCGGATCGATCGGCAGGCCCTTCTCGTTCAGTTCCAGGATCGTATCATACATGATCCCGTACTGATGCTGATAAAAGTCATCTGAAGTCAGGATGCCCGCAACGTCGCCGATCGCGTCGGCCGAATACAGCATCGACGCGATGACGGACTGTTCGGCCTCGATCGAATGGGGAGGCGTACGCGGCACAAGCATTTCACGTTCGTCCATGTCAGGCCTTCTTTCCGTTTCCTTCCACATTGACGTGCAGTACCGTGGACACTTCGGGGTGCAGCTTGATCGGAACGTCGAACTTGCCGACTTCCTTGATCGGATCGGCCAGGATGATCTTCTTCTTGTCGATCTCGATGCCCAGCTGGTCCTTGAAGGCTTCGGCGATCTCCTTGGAAGAGACCGACCCGAACAGTTTGTTGTCCTTTCCGACCTTGACCCCGACGTTGATGAACATGCCGGCAAGCTTGTCCTTCAGCGCAAGCGCCTCTTCATAGCGCTTCTGCGCCAGTTTCTCCTGATGCTGCTTCTGAAGGCGTATGTCGTTCTTGACCTTCGCGGTGGCTTCCGCCGCCAGTTTCTTGGACACAAGGTTCCGGCCGTAGCCGTCCTTCACCGTGACGGTGTCGCCTTTTCGTCCGAGTGCACGGACGTCTTCGAGTAAAATGACTTCCATGTATTTCTCCTTATCGCGCGCCGTATGCACGCACATTCCATTACCTTGGGGGCTAGGGGCTTAGGCCTCCGTCTTCTTCGCGCCGGTCTCTTCGAGGATCACAGCCTTCAGTTTCTCGACAGCCTCGTCCATCGTGATGCCGGTGAACTGCACGCCGGCCACGCTTCTGTGCCCGCCGCCGCCAAGCTTCTCCATCATGACCTGGACGTTGACTTCGTCGATCGAGCGGGCGCTCAGATAGATCTTGTTCTCAAACTCGGTCAGAACGAAGCTGGCCTTGATGTCTCTGATCTCCAGAAGCTCATTGGCCGCCTGCGCTGCGACAACGGTCTGGTTGGGGTTTGCGCCCTGCGTCGGACAGACGCTGATGACGAAATAGTTTTCAAATACTTCCGCGCGGCGGACGGTCTCCGCCCGGAGCACGTAGTCTTCCATCGTGTCGCGGAACAGTTTCCTGACACGCGTCACGTCCGCGCCGCAGCGCCTCAGATACGCGGCCGCTTCGAAGGTCCTTACGCCGGCTTTGTCCTCGAAGTTGTTGGTGTCCATCACGATGCCTGCCAGCACGGCGTCTGCTTCCGCAGGCTTCAGGCGCATGTTCTCGCCGTAATACTGGACCACTTCCGCAACCATTTCCGCAGTGGAGCTCGCGAATGGCTCGACGTAGGAAAGCATGGCGTTCTCGATGATCTCGCGGCCCTGACGGTGATGGTCCATGACGACCACCGAGGAGATCCGCTTCAGAAGATCCGGACAGACCGTATAGGACGGACGGTTCGTGTCGACGACCACCAGGAGCGTGTTCTTGCCTGCCATGGAAAGCGCGGTCTCGGGATCCACGAAGAGGTCCGCGTTGTAATCCGTGTTGGTCGTAAAGGTCTGAAGGAGCGGCTTCACGCTGGACGTGACTTCATCGAGCACGATGTGCACTTCCTTGCCGCTCGTCGCAGCCACGCGGTAAATGCCCATGGCGGCGCCGATGCAGTCCAGATCCGAGATCGGATGACCCATGATGATCACGTCGTCTCTGGCCTCGATCAGCTCTCTGAGCGCCTGCGCCTTGATCCTGGCCTTGACACGTGTGGAGCGTTCCGTGCTCTTCGCCTGGCCGCCGAAATAACTGATCTTCGAACCGTCCTTCACGACGACCTGGTCGCCGCCTCTGCCGAGAGCCATGTCGATGGCCATCCGCGCGTAATCGTAATTCTTCTCGTAATTCCCGCCGGAAAGGCCTACGCCGATCGACAGGGTCACCGGGATGTTGTTTCCGATGTTAACCGTCTTGATCTCCGACAGGATGCTGAAATTCGAAGCCTTCATGCTCTCCAGCGCCGCGTTCCGGAACACCGCGATGAAGCGGTCCTTCTCCAGCTTCCGGATAATGCCGTGATACTCGCCGATGTACTGGGAAAGCTTTCTTTCCAGAAGCGCCGACAGAAGAGAACGGCGGATATTTTCCACGTCCGCCAGGACTTCCTCGTAGTTGTCAAAATAGATGACGGCGACGATGGGACGTTCGTCTTCCAGGGTCTTCTGATAGTACAGAAGGTCTGTCTTGTCCGTCAGGTAGCCGATGTAGAGGCCTGTTCCCTTAAGGTCCGAAAGGTCCGACAGCTGCTCGGCTGTCTCCTCCGGGAACGGTGTGATGTGGAAATCATAGGTCCTGCCTTCATTTTCCACTTCCAGAAGACTGTCCTCGTCAAAATCCGCGTTCTCCAGACCCGGGAACAGATTCGAAAGCATTTTCACTTTCTTCTTCTGCAGGAACTGTTTTTGAAACGCAACGCTGGGTCTCAGGATGTCCCCCGACTGATTCGTGATCACAAACGGAAGATCGATGTTGTTGATGAGGTTTCTCTGCGCTTCGGAGAAGTTCTCTCCATAAGCGATGAGGTCCTTCTCGATCTTCTTGCGGAGGACCAGGTAAAGGATGAGTGCGGCAAGAAGAAAGACCGCCGCGGCGATCGCGAGCACGATGCCCGCGTTTGTATTCACGAAGAGCATGACAATGGCCAGGACGGCCAAAAGCCCTCCCAGAATAAACGGCCACCGAAAATAATATCTCAGATCCGTCTTTCCTCGTTTCATTGCTTCCTCCGTATGTCATTTCCCGCTTCGGGGCGCAAAAAGAGAACACTTCCCAAAGTATTTTGATATTATACCAAAAGAGCGGGGTTCTTTCAATCGGTGTTTCAAGAGCGGCTTCTTAAATAAATAGACGATCCGTGCATAAAACCCTTGCATTTCCTTGCACCGCGTGCTAAACTACCCGATTGTGACGCAATATCATTTCCTTGCTCCCGGCACACCGGGGGCCAGAGACCAAAAGGAGGCAAAGCGATGAACAAGTACGAACTGGTCGTTGTTCTGGATGCCAATCTGGAAGACGACGCAAGGTCTGCTGCCATGGAAAAAGTCAACGGCTACATTGAAAGAGCCGGCGGCAAAGTGGAAAAGACCGACGAGTGGGGCAAGAAGCAGCTTGCTTACGAGATCAAAAAGGCCACCGAAGCGTATTACACCTTCATTACCTTCGAAGCGCCCGAGACCGCTCCCGCCGCGATCGAGTCGGACATCCGCATCATGGAGCAGGTTCTCAGATTCCTGATCGTGAAACAGGAAGCATAAGAACCGGAGGTAAATTATGAATTCAGTGATCTTATGCGGCAGATTGACCAAAGATCCTGAGGTCCGTTATTCATCGGGTGAGCGTCAGATGCCTATCGCGCGTTATACGCTCGCGGTGGACAGAAGGGGCCGCAGGGGCGCGCAGGACAATCAGGGACAGACCGCGGATTTCATTCCGTGTGTTGCCTTTGACAGAGCTGCTGAATTTGCCGAGAAATACCTGAAGCAAGGTACGAAGATGATCGTCAGAGGCCGTATCCAGACCGGCAGTTACACCAACAGAGACGGTCAGCGCGTCTACACGACCGAAGTGATCATCGAAGACCAGGAGTTCGCGGAATCCAGAAACACGTCCTCTCAGGGCGACAACAGTTTCTCACAGAGTTTCCGTCAGAACGAAGAGAGACCGCGTGACAATCAGTCGTTCAGCCAGAATACGGCGGACGCTGGAGACGGTTTCATGAATATCCCGGACGGCGTCAGCGACGAAGGACTGCCGTTCTCGTAAAGATTTTTGGAGGTTCATCATGGCATTTGATAGAGAAGCAAAGGCCGACGCGCCGTTCAAGAAACGCCCCATCCGCAGAAAGAAGAAAGTCTGCGCGTTCTGCAGTAGCACCGAGGGCGCCGGCGTCATCGACTATAAGGACGTTGCGAAACTTCGGAAGTATATCTCCGAAAGAGGAAAGATCCTTCCCCGCCGCGTGACCGGTACCTGCGCGCAGCATCAGCGTGCGCTGACCACCGCGATCAAGCGTGCCCGCCACATTGCTCTTCTGCCTTTCATGGAAGAGTGATCGAAGCGATCTGAAAAACCCCGCCACAGTGATGTGTACCCTCTTTACTGGACAACCAGTAAGGAGGGTATATTTTTATGCGTTACAGTTACGAGTACAAGCGGAAATGCGTTGAACTGTACCGGGCCGGAAGGTGGCCGGAGACTCCTGGCGGGATAAAGGATCCGGAGAACTTCCACAAAATGATCCGACGATGGGCTCGGATGGAAGAAGCAAACAGTCCGGATGTTCTGAGGCACAAGGGGCAGAATAAGGAATGGAAACCCGAAGAGCGGTTGGAACTGGTATCCAGGGTTCTTGCCGGGGCATCCGTCACGTCGGTGTCTATTGATGCAGGAATCAGTAGCGGATTGTTATATCAATGGGTTCGCAAATATAAAACAGAGGGGTATAATGGTCTGGTACGCTTGAAGAAAGGCCGAGCACCAAAGGAGCCCCAGATGAAGAAACTCAATTATAACAATCCGAGAAAACTCGATGAATCCGAGTATGAAGAACTTCTGCGGCTGAGAGCAGAGAATGCATACATCAAAACGGAGATCGAAGTCATAAAAAAAGAGATCGCCTTGAGAGAAGAAAAGGAAGCTGCGCGGCTCAAGGCGAAAAAGCAGCGATCGTCAAAGAACTCCAAGAGAACGGATATCAGCTGAGAGATCTTCTTAAAGCGATGGGCCTTTCCAGATCCACATACTACTATGAGATCTCAAAAGAAGACGCCGTAGCCAAAAGAAGCGAAGAGTTGGCCGGCATGATCAGGGAGATCTTTAAACACAACAAAGGACGTTACGGT
>JAEEGF011152687.1_pt1 | contig 30527 bp, 26 predicted proteins | sample 9134171 | NCBI WGS metagenome assembly JAEEGF01 (sample SAMN16246542, study PRJNA631951) | gut metagenome | biome: gut microbiome; feature: rumen; material: AP-attached | host: Bos | place: Iran: Karaj | collected 2018-10 | reverse complement strand
GCTGCCGATCCGCCGAGTGTCGTCGCCGAGAAGCCGGCTTCTCACGTCACTCCCGACCCTCTCGCCCCTCGCGTCGCAGAGGTTGCCGTCGAGCGCCCAATTCCCGGCTCGCTCCCGACTCACGCGGCAGATGTGCCGCGCGAAACACCGGCCATCGTCGAAGCGCCGCGTGCTGCCGAAACGCCGCGTGCCATTGAGACGCCGGCCATCGTAGAAACGCCGCGTGTTGCCGAAGCGCCAGTCGCTGTTGAGGCGCCGAATGTTGTCGCCGAGAAGTCGGTTTCTCACGTCACTCCCGACCCTCTCGCCCCTCGCGCCACAGAGGTTGTTGTCGAGCGCCGCGAGACGACAGACGAGCCTCATGTCTCGCGTCCAACGTCGCAAGACTCTCGTCTCGCGTCTGAAGTCTCGCTCCCAACTGCCGACTCGCGCCCGACTCCCGCGGCGGATGTGCCGCGCGTCGCCGAAGAGCGGTCCATTCCAAAGGAAGTCGTCGATATGCGAATCGAGGCGACAACAATCGAGCTGCGCGGAAATCCGCCGGTCAAGGTCCAGATACTATCGTCCGCCGGACTCGCTCCGCTGCCGATTCCTCGCGCGGCCGCGACGCGCTTTGCCGCCGCGATGGAAGATGACGCGCGCGGAACGGAGACTCCGCTTGTGCACAGTCCGCTCGTCGCTCCGCCGCCGATAGACGCCGGCATGGTGGCGCGACCCTCGGAGCTCGCGGCCTCCGCGACCTCGGCGCGCACCGAGGCGATCGTCGAGACGGTGAACGAGATAGTCGAGACGGTTGTGGACCGGATATCCGTGACGCCGGCGCTTGCGCAGGGCGAAGGGGAGATACGCATCACGCTTCGTCCGACGGTGCTCGACGGATCGACCGTCAGCCTTTCCGCTAAGGGCGGAGAGCTCACCGTCGTCGTCGCGCCGGCGACGCCCGACGCCGCGCATCTCGCCTCCGCAGCGCTGCCGCGCCTCGAGGCGGCGCTTGCGGCGCACGCTCCGGCGTTCCACCACGTCGCGGTCGTTCTCGCGACCTCGAAGAAAGGGAAATCTGATGAAATCGCTTGAGATCATATCTTCGCTTCCGCAGTGGGCGAAGGCATCGCCGTCGGCGATCCTCGACTCGCCGGCGTTCATGATGCCGTGCCGGATCGGAGACGAAACGTCCGAGCTGCGCCACGCGCAGGTCGAGCCGGCGGAATCGGAATTGCTCGCGCTCTCGGTAGAGTTCGGCGGGGAGCCGCACGAGCTTTTCATCGCTCGTTCGCCGCGCTTCCCGGAGCTTGACAAGATATGGGACAGCCGTTCCGAACTGCCCGAGCCGATTCTCGTCGCGCTCGTCGAGAAGGAGTGCGGTCCGCTCTTCCAGATGCTGGAGAACGCGGTGCGCAAGCAGATGAGGCTAATCGGATGTTTGGAAGTTTCGAAGTTTGGAAGTTTGGAAAAGGACCAAACCTCCAACCCTCCAACCCTCCGACCCTCCAGCTTTCTAGCCCTCCAGACCTCCACCGATCCTGCGATTGTGTTTTCCCTGACGCGCAGCAACGCGGTCGTCTCGGTTCTCGGGACGCTCCGCAACCTCGACCTTTCCCACGAGTCGATACGCTCGCAGACGCTTCCGGCGGAGTGCGAGTACGCGGCCTTCGCGGCGGCCGATGCGGATCTCGCGACGCTTGCGCCGGGCGATGCGGTGCTTGTGCAGGAGGTCGGCACGGTTCCGCCGAAGCTCGTCGTCGACGGACGCTTCGTGGTGGACACGAACGGCGTCGCGCCGGTGGAGAAGGACGCTCTTGTGCACGTGCGTGCTGCGGAGGGCAGGGCGGTCTCGCTCGGAGAGGCGTTCGACGCGGTCGAGAATCCGCTGTCGCTTCCGTCCGCCGAGCAGGGCGCGCAGCTCAAGCTCGTGAAGGACGGACGCCTCGTCGCGTCCGGCAGGCTCGACAAGCTTGCCGACCACCTTGCCTTCATAGTGGAGGGATAAAGCCATGTTTCAAACAGATTCACTTTCGCTGATAGTTCTGTTCGTAGGGCTTTCGCTCCTGCCGTTCGTGGCGATGGTGGCGACTTCCTACCTCAAGATCGTCGTCGTGATGTCGCTCATCCGCAACGCGCTCGGCATACAGTCGATCCCCCCGAACATGGTCGTCAACGCGCTAGCGATGATCCTCACGTTCTACATCATGGCGCCTGTCGCGTCCGAGTCGTGGGACATCGTCACGGCGGAGCGCGCTAAGTTCGTCTCCGCGCAGCAGGCGCCCCAGCCTGCCGCCGGTGCGCAGCCTGCGGCGGGCGGACAGGATGCCTCGGCAGTTGTGTTCGAGTCCGACATAGCGGCGAAGGCCGCCGAGCCGTTCCGCAAGTTCCTGTCCGAGCACACCTCCGCGCGCGAGCGCGCGTTCTTCATCAGCACTGCCGAGACGCTCTGGGGAAAGGACGGCGAGCCGGCGACGGTGGATCCGGAGAGCTTCTACATACTGCTTCCGTCGTTCTGCGTATCGGAACTCACCAAGTCGTTCCAGATCGGCTTCCTCGTCTACCTGCCGTTCATAGCGATCGACATCATCGTGTCGAACATCCTTCTTGCGATGGGCATGATGATGGTCTCGCCGGTGACGATATCGCTTCCGTTCAAGCTGCTCCTCTTCGTGATGGTCAACGGATGGACGCTGCTCATCCAGGGTCTCGTGAGGGGATACGCTGTATGAAGTTGAAAGGTTGAAGGTTGAAAGGTGAAAGGTTGAAAGGTTAGAGAGGCGAATGATATGAGTCAGGCTCAGATACTCGACTATGCCAAGATGTGCCTCATACTGGTGCTGCAGCTGTCGCTGATCCCGATTGCGGTGGCGACGGTGATCGGCATACTCGTCTCGCTCCTGCAGGCGCTCACCCAGATACAGGAGCAGACGCTCGGCTTCGCGGTCAAGCTGATCGCGATATCGCTCACTCTTCTCATCTGCGCGTCTTGGATGGGCTCCTCGCTCCTCCTCTACACGCAGGACATCTTCTCCCACTTCGCGCTTTTGAGGTAAATGCCATACGTCGAATTCCATAGATGGATACTTGCCGCGGTCCTCGCGATGGCGAGGATCGGCGGGGCGTTCGCCATCTGTCCGGCGCTGACGGATTCGATGATACCGGGCGTCGCGCGCAGGGCGGCTGTACTGGGGTTCTCGTGCCTGGCGATTCCGTACGTACACGCGGGGATGCCTCCGGGCGAGCCGAACGTATGGATGTTCGCGCTCCTTGCGTTCAAGGAGGCGATCATCGGGTTCCTCATCGGGTTCTTCGCGGCGATTCCGTTCTGGGTTGCGGAGAACGTCGGCAACTTCATCGACAACCAGCGCGGAGCGACGATGGGCGAGGTGTACTCGCCGCTCTCCGGCGCTCAGGTCTCCACGACCGGCATCTTCTTCACGCAGGTCGTCTCTACGATCTTCTTCACCTCGGGGGCTGTGCTCATCTTCCTCGGGGCGCTCTACAAGAGCTACTCGATATGGCCGGTCTTCGGAGAGGCGATCAGCTTCGCGCCCGACGCGCCGGTGCAGGTTCTCGGCGCTCTCGACGGGATGCTCAAGACGACGGTCGTCATCTCTGCGCCGGTCATCATCGTGATGTTCCTCGCGACGCTGGGGCTCGGACTCGTCAACCGCACGGCCCCGCAGCTGAACGTGTTCTTCCTGTCGATGCCGGTGAAGTCCGCGCTTGGCGTCGCGATGCTGATAGTCTACCTGCCGTTCATCATGGACATGCTGATGTACACGAAGGAAGGCGCGATCCTGGGACCCGTGAGGAGGCTGCTGAGTGGCTGAGTCGTCAGGAGAGAAGACAGAGATGCCTACCCAGAAGAAGCTGCGCGACGCGCGGCAGAAGGGACAGGTGTGCACGTCGAAGGACATCGTCTCGACGGCTATACTCGTCGTGCTCTTCGCGCTTCTCGGGTGGATGGGCGTCGCGCTGGTGGACGACGGGACTATGCTCCTCTCCTACGTCGGGCAGCGGCTCGAGGGTGATCCGTTTGCGGCGACGCGTCCGGCGATGGGCATGGCGGCCATCGTCATCTGCAAGCATTCCTTCATCTTCGTGGTGGTCGCGGCCATAATCGGCATCATAGCCAACACGGCGCAGATCGGCTTCCTCTTCACCTTCGAGCCGATCATCCCCAAGCTCGAGAAGCTCAACCCCGTCGAGGGCGCGAAGAAGATATTCTCGATGAAGAACCTATTCGAGTTCCTCAAGAACATCGCGAAGGTCTGCTTCCTCGGCTACCTCCTCTACAAGATAATCTGGGCGAGCGTGCCGGAGCTCCTCACGATGTGCTACGGTACGATCGACGACATCTTCCCGTGCCTCAAGCTCATGCTCAAGCGCCTCGCCGTCTACACCGCGTTCGGATACATCGTGATCGCCGTGGTAGACCGAATCTTCCAGGGCCGCAACTTCACGAAGCAGATGATGATGACGAAGGACGAGGTCAAGCGCGAGTACAAGGAGATGGAGGGCTCGCAGGAGGTGAAGCAGGCGCAGCGCCAGTTCCGCGACGAGATCCTCAACGGACCCGACCCGCGGCGGTCGGTCTCGAAGGCGAACGTCGTCGTCACGAACCCGACGCACATCTCGGTCGGGATCCGCTACGCGGCGGAGGAGGCGCCGCTTCCGCGCATCTGCGTCATGGGCGCGGACAGGATCGCGAAGATCATCCGCGAAGAGGCGCTTTCGCTTGGCATACCGATCATCGAGGACGTCCCGCTCGCCCGTTCGCTCTATGCGAAGGGCAGGGTCGAGGACTTCGTGCCAGAGGATTTTCTTGAGCCCGTCGCGGAGGTCCTGAAGTGGGCGAAGCAGCTTCAGGACGCCAGGAAAGAGGAGGCGGAACTTGATTCCGTCACGCTTGACGAGCTCCCCGACAATCAACATCTTAACAACCAGCAAACCTCCTCCCCATGAACATCGAGGAAATATACAAGACGATAGCGCCGAAGCTGACGAACTGGCTTGTCTCGACGGGCAGCAGCTATCACGAGGCATGCGACCTCGTGCAGAGCACCTTTCTCAAGATATGGAAGATGCGAGACGACCTTCGCGGAGACGACTCGAACGTGTCTGGTCTCGCGTTCACCATCGCCCGCAACCTGCGAAAGAACCTCGCGCGCGACGACTCGCGCATCACATTCGTGGAGGAGGTGAGGGACGAGGATGGCGGCTCGACTGGTCCCGCAAACTCCCCGTCCGACGCCGAATACCTGCGCCGCCGCCTCTCGGCCGCCTTCGCGAAGCTTCCCCCGGTCCTTCGCGACGCGTACACGCTCTACCAGATCGCCGAGCTTCCCATCCGCGAGATAGCCCGCCAGACGGGCGTTTCCGAGAGTCTCGTCAAGGTTCGCATCTTCCGCGCTAAGCAGAAGCTCCGCGAAATCCTCGCCGACCTTGCTTGCTGAGCATAGATCCAACGCAACGGGGCCAAGATTCCCGACCCACAGGTCGTCGCTTTGACAACCGAAGCCATATTTGATAAAATTTCCGCATCTTTTGCAAAAAAGGGACAGATGGAAAAATGAAAGAAATAACGGGAGACCTCTCGGCGGCAGGCCTGAAGATTGCTGTCGTCGTAAGCAGATTCAACAGCTTTTTGACGGAGCAGCTCGTGAAGGGCGCGGAGGACGCGTTTCTGCGCATGGGCGGCGCAGAGAAGGACATCGTGCTTGTGAGGGTTCCCGGTGCGTACGAGCTTCCGCTCGCGGCCGCGAAGCTCGCGGCGAAGAAGTACGACGCGGTCGTCTGCCTCGGCGCGGTGGTGCAGGGCGCGACGGCGCATGCCGACCTCATCAACCAGGCGACGGCGAAGGCGTTCAGCGAGATTTCGATCGCGACGGGGGTTCCCGTGCTTGACGGCGTAGTCGCCGCGGAGAACCTCGAGCAGGCCGTCGAGCGCTGCGGGACGAAGCAGGGCAACAAGGGCTTCTCCGCCATGCAGAGCGCCATCGAGATGGCGAACGTGATGAAAAAGCTCAAGGTTTGAAAAGCCTGCGGACTCAATCCTTGAACCTTTGAACCTTTAAACCACAACTTAAACCACACCAAGGGAAAAAGACAAAATGTCGAAAGAAGTGAAGAAAGTCGCGTTCCTGACGGCGGGCGGCCTCGCCCCGTGCCTCAGCTCCTCCATCGGATTCCTGATTGACGAGTACAACAAGAAGGCCCCGAACGTCGAAATGATCGGATATGTCAACGGCTACATGGGGCTACTCAAGGGCGAGTCGATTCCGGTGACGCCCGCGGTTCGCAAGAGCGCGCTCATCCTCACGAAGCACGGCGGCTCGCCTATCGGCAACAGCCGCGTCAAGCTCACGAACGTGAAGGACTGCGTGAAGCGCGGTCTCGTCAAGGAGGGGGAGGATCCGCTGAAGGTTGCCGCTGACCAGCTCGTCAAGGACGGAGTGGACGTTCTCCACACGATCGGCGGAGACGACACGAACACGACGGCGGCCGATCTCGCGGCCTACCTCGCGAAGAACAACTATCCGCTCATCGTCGTCGGCCTTCCGAAGACGATCGACAACGACGTCTATCCGATCAAGCAGTCGCTCGGCGCGTGGACCGCTGCCGAGGAGGGCGCGAGGTTCTTCATGAACGTCGTCAAGGAGAACAGCGCCAACCCGCGCGCGCTCACGATCCACGAGGTCATGGGCCGCAACTGCGGATGGCTCACGTACAAGACGGCGCAGTGCTACCGCAAGATGCTCCGCCGCGCGAAGTTCGTGCCGGAGTTCATGCTGACGCCTGAGCGCCAGGACGTGCACGCGGTCTACGTGCCGGAGTCGAAGATCGACTTCAAGGCGGAGGGCGAGCGCCTTCTCAAGATCATGGACAAGTGGGACTCGGTCAACATCTTCGTGTCCGAAGGCGCAGGCGTCGCGGACATCATCAAGGAGATGGAGCACCGGGGCGAGCAGGTGCCGCGCGATGCGTTCGGGCACCCGAGATTGGACAAGGTCAACGTCGGGCAGTACGTCGGCAAGCGCTTCGGCGAGATGCTCAAGGCGGAGAAGGTGCAGGTGTTCAAGTCCGGCTACTTCGCCCGTGCGGCGGCGCCGAACAAGAAGGACCTCAAGCTCATCGAGAAGTGCGCGCGCTGCGCTGTCGAGTGCGCGCTGAACGGCGAGTCCGGCGTCGTCGGACCAGATGAGGACCAGGGCGCGAAGATCCGCGCGTGCGAGTTCCCGCGCATCAAGGGCGGCAAGCCCTTCAACGTCCGCAAGGGCTCGTTCCGCAAAATGCTGTCCGAGATCGGACAGCCCAACCCGCGCAAGAAGCGCACCGCCAAGTAAGCGGCGCGGCGCCGACTGCAACGGACAGCAAAAAGGGAGTGATATGGCTGAGATCGTTAAGAAGGGCGTGATCGTCGAGTTCGACTTCGCCGCCATGGATGGCGCGGGGCTTCTTTTCGACGTAACGAAAAAGTTTCTCGAGGGGCTCGACAAGATCCCGTTCGACGAGCGTATCGAGGCGCAGCATCTTGCCGGCGGCAACTACCAGGGCGGACTTGCTGAGTACTTTGCGGTGGTGAAGACGAAGAAGCTCGCCGCAAAGGCCGCGAAGGACCTGGCGGCGGCGTTTGGCGCGGCGCTTCTCGAGGCCGTGCCGAAGTCTGTCACGCCTGCGTTCCGCAAGTTCGTGCAGACGCTTGCGGCGAAGGGCGTCAAGGTCGTCATCTCCACGCGCGCGGACATCGAGAAGGTCCGCCCCGCGTTCGAGGGGCTGCTCGGCGAGAACGTCGTCCTGCACCAGGAGACGAGCGCCACGTACGGCAGCGTGAAGTGGGACGCTTGGCGGCGCGCCTGCGCGATGAACAAGCTTCGCAACTTCTCCACGATCGCGGTGACAGGCTCGGGGTTCGGCGTCAAGTCGGCTCTTGTTGCGGGAATGGGATCTGTCGCCGTCACGAGTCCGCACGTCGCCTACCAGGACTTCGGTGGCGCGGACGAGGTGGTAACGGAACTTAACGCGTCCACGGCGAAGTCCGTCCTCGAGATACTGAGGGTGTGATGACAGGCATAGAGCGTCTCCACGAGATAATGACCCGTCTCAGGGACCCCGAGAAGGGCTGTCCGTGGGACAGGGAGCAGACCCTCGAATCCCTCAAGCCGTGCGTGCTGGAGGAGACTCACGAGCTCCTCGCCGCGATGGATCGTCCGGACGACAAGGCGAACTACGTTGAAGAGCTCGGCGACGTCCTTCTGCAGGTGATGTTCCAGTCCGTGATGGCCGAGCAGGAGGGGCGGTTCACCTTCGACGACGTCGCGAACGCGATAGCGGACAAGCTCGTCCATCGCCATCCGCATGTCTTCGGCGATGTCGACGCGAAGGATTCCGCCACGGTGCTTCGCAACTGGGAGCAGATAAAGCAGATGGAGCACCGCAAGGAGGCGCGGCATTCCGCGCTGGACGGCGTTCCGGCGGCGCTCCCGGGGCTTCTCAAGGCGCAGCGCACGCAGGAGAAGGCGGCGCGCGTCGGCTTCGACTGGAAGGACGCGAAGGGTCCGATGGACAAGATCGAGGAGGAGCTCGGCGAGCTGAAGGCGGAGATCGCCGCGAGAAAGAGCTCGAAGCCAGCGGACTCCGTCCGCGTCAAGGAGGAGCTCGGCGACCTGGTGTTCGCCGTGTGCAACCTCGCGCGGCACCTCGGCGTGGACGCCGAAAGCGCCGTCGAGCTGACGACTTCGAAGTTTTCCCGCCGCTTCCGCGCCGTCGAGCGCGGGGCGAAGGAGGGCGGACGCAGCCTCAAGGAGATGACTCTTGAGGAAATGGACGCGCTCTGGGAAGAGGCAAAAAAAGGGGAGTGACATGGTCAGGTTGTGTTTTATCGCGGCGGCGGCCCTTGCGGCGGCCGGCTGCAGGACAAATGTCGTCCGCCTTCCGGCGGGCGACATCGTGCTTACTGAGACGATGCTCGTCGGAGCAGATTCGTCGGGGAAGGTGTTCCGCGGCGCGCCTGACGGGACCACGCGCATCACTGGCGCGGTGAAGGTCGGACCGTGGGAGGACCGCGGAGGCGGCGTCTGGGCGGCGAAGCTTCCGCTCGGCGCCGACGGGAAGCCCGTCTACACGGAGACGCTGTTCGTCAACGGACGCCGCGCCTCGCGTGCAAGGCTCCCCGACAGCGGATACTTCAACCCTACGGTTAACGTCGAGGAGACGTCCTGTCCCTCGTCGCGCACCGGCTGGCGGCATACGCTCTCTCTCCCGCCCGAGGTTGCGGAGAAGGTCGCCGCAGTGCCCGCGTCGGAGCTTGCGTACGCCCAGCTGCTGTTCCACGTGAAGTGGGATGTCGCGAGGCATCCGATTGTGTCGTACGCCGACGGACGCATCGCCGTCGACGGAGGAAAGATGGCGGAGTGGAGCAAGTGGGAGAAGGGGGATATCTGCTGCATCGAGAACCTGCGCTCTGCGTTCGACGCGCCGGGCGAGTGGTTCTGCGACGCCGCGGCAGGCGAGATACTGTATCGACCGCTTCCGGGCGAGGAGACGCTGGAGGCGTTCATTCCGCACGAGGGGCTCGAGACCCTCGTGGCTGTTGACAGGGCGTCCGACGTGACGTTCGAGAACGTCACGTTCGCCATGTCGGCCCCGGTCGCGGCCAAGGGCCCGACGACGCTGTTCTCGTACCAGGCGGCCGCGTTCGCGAGCTCGGCCGCTGTCATTGTCGACCGCTCGACGAACGTCGTGTTCAGGAACTGCCGCTTCGAGCGCACCGGCAACTACGCCCTCTGGTTCCGCGAAAAGGTCCGCTGCGGCGGCGCGTACTCGTGCGAGATGCACGACCTCGGCGCGGGCGGCGTGAGGATTGGCCTCCACAGGTGGAAGAAGGGCGAGGAGGTGACGTCCGGCGTCTCCGTCGACGACTGCCTCATCGAGGACGGCGGCAGGTTCCATCCGGCGGGCGTCGGAGTCCTCATCGGCAACGCCAGCGACTGCTCGGTCGTCCACAACGAGATTTGCGGACTCTACTACACCGGCGTGTCGGTCGGCTGGTCCTGGGGATACGCCGAGAGCCCGACGCAGCGCAACACGGTGGCCTTCAACCACATCCACGACATCGGCAAGTCGGAGCTTGCGGACATGGGCGGTGTCTACACGCTCGGCATGAGCTTCGGTACGTGCGTCTCGAACAACGTCATCCACGGCGTCCATTCCTACTCCTACGGCGGATGGGGGCTCTACACCGACGAGGGCAGCGAGGGGATAACGCTGGAGAACAACCTCGTGTACGACACGGACGACGCGTCGTTCCACCAGCACTACGGACGCGACAACGTCGTGCGCAACAACATCCTCGTCGACTCGTCGAGCGGACAGGTCGCGGTGACGCGTGCGGAGGACCACCGCTCGCTCACGTGCGAGCGCAACATCGTCATCTGGTCGAAGGGCGACGCCTTTGTGAAGTACGGCGGCACGAAGTCGGAGCGCGCGAAGATCGACTGGCGCCGCAACCTCTGGTGGCGCGCCGACGGCAAGGAGGAGTTCAACGGCACGTCCTTCGCGGACTGGCGCGGACGCGTCAAGGACGAGGGCAGCGTGTTCGCCGACCCGCTATTCGCGGACTGGAAGGCACACGACTTCACCCTGTCTCCAAAGTCCCCCGCGCTGAAGCTCGTGTTTGTCCCGTTCGATCCGTCACTTGCAGGACGCAGGAAGCGGTGAAGGTCACGGTAATAGAGCCTCACGGATTCTGCGCCGGCGTCACTGCCGCGCTGAGAAAAGCCGTCGCCGTCGCGGCGACGGCGCGCCCTGTGTTCTGCCTCCACGAACTCGTCCACAACGAGCTTGTCGTCGCGGATCTGAAGAAGCGTGGCTTCTCGTTCGTGGAGTCGATTGACGATATTCCTGCTGGCGCAACGGTCCTTTTCTCCGCGCACGGCGTTCCGCCGTCCGTCAGGGAACGCGCCGTGGAGCGCGGGCTCAAGGTCGTCGACGCTACGTGTCCGTTCGTCGAGCGCGTCCACCGCTCCGCGCGCGAGTTTGCGGCGAAGGGGCTTCCCGTCGTGGTCATAGGCAACCCCGCGCACGCGGAGGTGCGCGGCATCGTAGGCGAAGTCAACGGTGCGCGGGTGATAGACCCGGCGGGGGCGCTTCCGGGAGATCTGCCGCCGAGGTTCGGTCTCGTCTCGCAGACGACTATGAACGCAGACGAGGTCGACGCGCTTGTCGCTTCGCTGCGCGCGCGCCACGAGGTGGAGACGATGGCCGAGGTGTGCAACGCGACGAAGGTGCGGCAGGACGCGGTCAAGGCGTTCGGTGGCGACGCGCTCCTTGTGCTGGGCAGCGCGAATTCGTCGAACACGAAGCGCCTCTGCGAGGTCGCGAGGTGCCGCACTTTCAGGGCGGGGACGATATCCGAGGTGAAAGCGCTCGACTTCTCCGGCGTGCAGGAGCTCGGCGTCACGTCCGGCGCTTCGACGCCCGAGACGTTCTTCAGGGAGGCCGTCGCCTGCCTGAGGGCCATTGCGTAGCGCACAGGCCGCTGCGCCGAGACTCATTTTTCCACGGCGGATGGTTGCGTGGTACAGGTTGAATCTGATATAATTTAATCCAAAGCCGGGCGCGCAGATGCAGTTCGGACAGAAACGGATACAAAAAATGGAAAGCAAGACTTTTAACGGTGATGCTCTTGGAAAGCGCGACATAGCCATCGCGGCAGCGGTCGGCGTCGTGTTCACCCTGGTATACCTCGTGTTCTCCGCGAGGGGGATTGATCCGTCGCTCTGGAGCGACATGTGCGTGTCGGCGGGGCTGCGTCCGCCGCAGGCGATATTCCCCGGGCTGTGGCGGCTCTTCGCCAAGGGGCTGCTCTCGCTCGTCGGCCCTTCGCACATCTCGGCCGCGCTCAGGCTTTCGGGTTCGCTCCTCGGCGGGTTCTGCGTGTTCCTCGTCTATCTGGTCATGCGTCAGACGCTTGCCTTTCTGTCCCGCACGAAGGAGGCGAAGCCGTGGAACGGCATTGCGATGCTCTTTTCGCTCCTCGCGACAGTGTGCTTCGGTGCGGGCGACGCCATGTGGCGCATGGTCTCGCCGCTTTCCCCGGCTGCGATCCGGTTCGTCGCTCTTCTTGTCGCGCTTCATCTCTTCTTCCGCTGGATACGCAAGGCGAGCATCTGGCGCGTCGTGGCGCTTATGTTCATCTCCGGCGCTATCGCGGCGGAGTCGACGTTCGGCTTTGTGCTGCCTCTGCTTGTGTATGTGGGGTACCGTCTCGCGCTCAACGCCGTTATGGACGGACGGTTGATGGTCTACGGAGAGATCCCCTCGCTCGTCACGCTTCCGCGTTGGCGGATGTTCTTCTCCTTCGTCGCCGGGCTTGTCGTTGTCGCCGCGGTCAACGTGTGGTCGTTCGCCATGTTCGGCGGGCTTGACGCCAACGGGTGGGGCCCGATGGACGTGTCGATCCACTACGCCATAGGCTACATCTCCGCAGTCCAGCAGGCGGCGACGCCGATTGGATGGCTTCTCGCGATCACGTTCTCCGTCCTCCCCCTCGTCGGCGCACTCGTCCTTTTCCCGATGCTCTGCCGCGACACGGAGCCGATACGCTTCAAGTTCGGGCTCGTCCTGTTCTTCGCCGGAATCCTGGCGCTTGTCCAGTGCGGCGTGTTCCCCTACGCCAGGCTCTGGTCGTTCTCCTCCGGCGCCGCCGAGGTCTCGTCGGAGTTCCTCGAGTGCATTCTCTCGCTCTCCATCGCGGTCACCCTCGCGCTTTCGGCCTCGTGCTTCGCCCTCGGAAGCCAGCGCTTCTACGAATACGACGCCGACGAAGGCGTATTCCGTCCTGTGGACAGCCGCAGCTTCGGAATGCGGTATCTCGTCCTGACGGCCGTAGTCCTCGGCATGGTCCCGTGCCTTTTGCGGATATACCGCCCCGCCGAAAGCGAGATGCGCGCCATAGTGCACGACGCGCTCGTCGAGACGGTGCGCGAGTGCGGGGACGCGAAGTTCATCTTCACCGACGGAAGGCTCGACGCGGGGCTCGAGCTCGTCGCCAGCCAGATGGGCTCGGCCCTCAAGCCTCTCGCGATGATGAGCGGCACCTCGCAGTGGGAGACGTTCATCCGCACGCGCCACTTCGAGGAGGGCACGCCCGACTACGACGCGGCCAAGACCGGCATCCCCGTGCTGCTGCGCGTGTGGGCAGGCGAGAAGAAGAACGGAATGGACGAGTCGGCCGTCCAGCTCGGCTTCGAGTTCTGGCGCCGCGCGAGGAAGCCGCTGCCCGCGCAGTCCGGACTCGTCGCGCGCGAGAAGGGATTCGACGACGCCGAGATCGAGCGCGGCGCATCCGCCGCGCGCAACCTTGCGGCGCGCATCCTTTTCGTCGCCAAGAACTTTCCGCACGCGTCCGTCTCTCCCGCCCTCAGGCGCGCTGTGTCGTCCGTCTCCTGGCGCATCTCCCGCTTCGCGCGCATGCGCGACGAGGAGGATCTCGCAAACGAACTGGACGAGTGGAACGACACTGTCAAGCAGCTTATGCGGCTCGTCGAGTACGAGCGCATGCGCACGTTCATGCAGATGACGCCCTACGAGGGGCTAAGGCTCGCGCTCAGGCGCGCAGACTTCGCCGAGGCGCGGCGCTACGGCGCCACGGTCCTGCAGATCGACCCGGAGGATCCCGAGGCAAACTTCGGCACGGGCATGGCCTACCTCATGGAGGACAAGCTAAAGGAGGCGGAGATGTACCTTGAGCGTACGCTCACGAAGCGTCCCGAGGAGCCTGCGGTCCTCAACAACCTGTCCATCATCTACCGCAAGACGAACAGGCTCGAGAAAGCACTGGAATACGTCAAGAAGGCCCACGAGCTGATGCCCGCGAACGAGGAGATATCGCGCACGCTCAAGGATACGGAACGGGCTATTGAAAACCGCAAGTCGACGCTCAAGTCCGCGTTCGAGAAGAAGTAGTCCCGGGAGGCGCAATGAAGATCGAGAACGCGTGGATGCTTCTGCCGGGCCGCAAGGTCGGCTTCGGCACGGTCGAAACGGACGGCGACACGATTTCCGCCGTCAGCCTGCGCGAGCCGGGGGAGTCAGACCGTCTCGTCCTTCCCGGACTCGTCAACTGCCACTGCCACGCGCCGATGACGCTGCTGCGCGGCGTCGGCGGGGGGCTTCCGCTGAAGCGCTGGCTCGAGGAGGCGATCTTCCCCGTAGAGGCGAAGATGACCCCCGAGGACATCTATGCCGGAGCGCTCTGGGGCGCGATGGAGATGCTTGCGGGCGGAACGACCACCGTCGCCGACATGTATGACTTCCCGGCGGACTCTGAACGCGCCTTCGCCGAAGCGGGCATGCGCTCGAACGTCTGCAGGGTCGGTCTCTCCTTCGTCCCCGGACGGCTCGCCGACTGCATATCGTTCACAAAGGGCCCAGGCGATCCGTCATCCATCCGCGACATCTGCATACACTCCGAGTATCTCACCGACGAGCCTTTCTGCCGCGATCTCGCGGCGGCGAACCGGGAGCTCGGGCGGAGGCTCCATGTCCATGTAAGCGAGACGAAGCGCGAGCACGAGGAGTGCATCGCGCGGCACGGGAAGACGCCGATTGCGTATCTCGCCGAAACGGGGCTTCTCGACCGCGGCGGATACGCCGCGCACTGCGTGTGGTGCACCGACGACGACTTCAGGATCATGGCCGAGAGGGACGTGGCGCTTGTGCACAATCCGACGAGCAACATGAAGCTCGGCAGCGGCTTCGCGCGCATAGTCCGCGCGATGGAGCTCGGCGTAAACGTCGCGCTAGGGACGGACGGCCCGGCGTCGAACGACAACCTCGACATGTTCGAGGAGATGCACTTGGCCTCCCTCATCCACAAGGGGCTCGCGAACGACCCGACGGCGCTGTCTGCGTGGGACGTGATCGAGATGGCGACGAAGAACGGCGCGAAGGCGCTTGGACGCGGCGACGTCGGCGAGATCGCGGTCGGCAGGAAGGCGGACTTCTGCGTCGTCGGCCTTGACAGGCTGCACCTCCTTCCCGCGCACGACCTCCCGAACCTCGTTGTGCACTCGATGCATTCGTCCGACGTCGTGCAGACTGTAGTCGGAGGGAGGACGGTCTACGACGCGTCGCTCGGGAACGAGGCGTTCCCCGCCTGCCCGATCTCCCGCGCCGCGGCGAAAAATGCGCTCCTCGCCTCCGCCGCGCGGCTCATGGGGTCGAACCCGTGAAAAGCCGCCGTATTTTTGGTATAATCTTCTGTCAATGAAGCGATATTGGTTTTTGGCGGCCTTCGGCTTCGCCGTGCTTGCGTTTGCGGCGGTGTGGATGGGCTCGCTCAATCAGGACGAGGGATGGTATCTCTACGCGGCGCGGCTTGTGTCCGAGGGGAAGACGCCGTACCGCGACTTTTTCTATACCCAGGCCCCCGTTATGCCGATTTTGTACTCTTCCTTCGCGTCCGTGTGGAAAAGCCAGGGGCTTCTCGGAGCGCGCGTCCTCACGATGCTTTTCGGCGCCGCGGGCATTGCTTTCTTCTGTGCCCTTGCCGCGCGACTCGCCGCGCCCGGACGCCGGAGTGCGTCGGCGCTTGTGGCGTTTCTCCTGCTTGGATCCAACCTCTACCACCTGTACTACGTTGCGATTCCGAAGACATACTCGCTTGCGGCGCTCTTCGTCTCGGTCGGATTCTTTCTCCTGTCGTTCGCGAAGGACGGCGGATGGAAGGGCGCACTTTTTGCGGTGGCTTCCGGCATTTCGCTCGCCTTTGCGTCTGGAACAAGGATCAGCCTCGGCATTCTCCTTGCCGTGGTCGGCTTCGGGCTTCTCTTCTCGTTCCGCACCTGGCGCTGGTCTTTCCTGTGGTTCGGGATCGGCGGCGCGCTCGCGCTCTGCGTCGTGTACGGTCCTTTCCTGATCGACCCTGTCGCAAGGTCCGGACTTGTCGCGGCGCAGATGTACCACGCCGCGCGCGGCGGATTTGATCCCGTCTTCACGATTGGCTCGCTCTCGCGTCTCGTGCGTTGGTACGTTCCGCTATTCGTCGTGCTGGGCATGGGGATTGCGTTCATGGTCAACAGGCGCAGGACCGACTTCGGGGCGTCCGTGCCAGGCGGGGGAACGCCTCTCGTCGCGAAGCTTGCCGCGGTCGGATTTCTTGCCGTCTTCGCCGTGCAGATGCTCGCGCCTTTTCCGTACGAGGACTACCAGGTTCCGGTGATGGGGCTTCTCGCCGTCTTCGCTGCGCTGGCGTTCGTCGGGGATGCCACTTCCCCCTGCCACGGGCTTAAGCCGCTTCTCGTCCTCGGGCTCGCTTGGGCGTGCGCGTTCGGGAGTCCGCTGCTCGAGAAGTGGACGACCAACGGGCAGGACAGGTTCTGGTCACTCAAGAAGGAAAAGTTCGAACTAGAGCAGCTTAGGGACGTTGCAAGGGAGATTGAGTCCGCCGACCCAGGCGGCGACACGCTCCTGACGCAGGACCTCTATCTCGCTATCGAGACGGGGCGCAGGGTTCCCGAGGGGCTTGAGATGGGGCCGTTCAGCATGCTTTCGGACGAGCGCTGGCGCGAGCTTCTGGAGTCCGCGCCGTGTCCGGTCGCCGCTCTCTCGGGCTACTCCTTCGCGATTGCTCCGCCGCGGTGCGACGAAGTGGACATCGAGAGGCAGCTTGAATACTGGAGCATCCTCAAGAAGAACTACGACCTCCTCGCCAAGGAGGAGATGTTCGGACAGAACGCGACCACGCTTCTGGTCCTCAAGCGCAAGGCGGAGGCGAAATGAACGCGCTTGAAGTCAGACAGAAGATACTCGAGACCGTCTCGAAGAACGGCGGGCACCTCGCGTCGTCGCTCGGGGCGGTCGAGATAGCGATGGCGCTCAGGGAGGTGTTCGATCCGGAGCGCGACCGCGTCGTGTGGGACGTCGGACACCAGGCGTACGCGTGGAAGCTTCTGACGGGCAGGTGGGACGACTTCGGGACGCTCCGGAAGATGGGCGGGATATCGGGCTTTCCGAATCCGAAGGAGTCGAAGGCGGACGCCGCGATCGCAGGGCACGCGGGCGTGGCGCTCTCCGTCGCGGAGGGGCTTGCCGCCGCGCGCGACAGGAAGGGGACGGACGAGAACGTCGTCGCGGTCATAGGCGATGCGTCCATCGCGAACGGCACGAGCTTCGAGGCGCTCAACAACTGCGCGGCGGCGACGCGCAGGATAATAGTCGTCCTCAACGACAACGACATGTCCATCGCGAAGCCGACGGGCAGCTTCGCTCGGACGCTCGGGCGCCTCACGTCGGGCGTCAGGTACAACCGCGTCAAGAACGCCGCGAAGAAGGCGGGGCGCGCGCTGCGGCTCTCGTTCCTCTATGGATTCGTCCACTGGGTGAAGAACCGGCTCAAGACGATGATGCTCAAGAACGTCTGGTTCGAGGAGTTCGGTTTCCACTATCTCGGTCCGGTAGACGGACACGACCTCGCGGCGCTCGTCTCGGCGCTTACCGCCGCGAAGGAGGAGGACCGTCCGGTGCTGCTGCACGTCGTTACGAAGAAGGGTCGCGGATACGGCCCCGCGGAGAAGAATCCGACCGCGTGGCACGGAGTAGGGCCGTTCGCATATCCGCCCGGGCCGGACACCGTTGACCTTGCGCTTCCGACCGACGCTCCGCCTGCCGCGAAGGCTCCGTCGTGGAGCGAGGCCTTCGGCGCGGCGCTTTCCGAAATCGCTCGCGAAGACAGCCGCGTGGTGGCGCTAACCGCCGCGATGCGCGACGGCACGGGGCTAGCGCCGTTTGCGCGCGAGTTCCCCGGACGCTTCTTCGACGTCGGCATAGCGGAGGGGCATATGCTCGCGTTCGCCGGCGGACTCGCCGCAGGCGGGATGCGTCCGGTCGTCGCGATATACTCGACCTTCCTCCAGCGCGCCGTGGACCAGGTGATGCACGACATCGCGATAGCGAACCTTCCGGTCGTCATCTGCGTCGACCGTGCGGGCGTCGTGGGTGCGGACGGAGTGACGCACCAGGGGCTCTACGATCTCGCGATGCTCAGGTGCCTGCCGAACCTCACCATCTGCCAGCCCAGGGACGCAGACGACCTCAAGGCGCTTATGCGCGAGGCGCTAGGGCGCAACGGCCCGACGGTTATTCGGTATCCGCGCGGCAAGGCACCCCAGCCCCAGACGCCGGGCGCAATCGGCTCCGCCGCGCAGGCGCATCACGCCTCCGTCGCCATCTGGGCGACGGGCGACTGGTACGGAAAGGCGCGCGAGGTCGCGGAGCGCGTGGGAGGCGTGGCGGTGCACGCGCGCTATCTCAAGCCGTTCGACGCCAAGATGCTGGCCGAGCAGAGGGCGAAGGGCATGAAGATCGTCAGCCTCGAGAACGGCGCCGTTGCCGGAGGGTTCGGCGAGGCGATCGGCGCGGACGTGAAGTTCGGCTGGCCGGACGAGTTTGTTCCGCACGGGACATGTGCCGAGCTAGAAAAGCGCTACGGCCTTGACGTTGATTCGATAGTAGGTCGGTTGCGTTCAACTTTCAACTTTTAACTTTCAACTTTCAACTACGATATGGCAAAGATACATGGAGTTGCGGGCGAGTGGGCCCGCGTGAAAGGAATGGTGACGGGGCTCTGGCCTCTGTTCCTCGGCGTGTTCGCAGCGGGCTTTTCGGTTGCGGCGCTCGTGTTCGGGGAGATTCCGTTCGGCGTCGCGCTGCTGGCGGCGTCGCTTGCGTACTGCGGGTGGAGCCTCATGAAGGGGCTCAGGCACGCAGAGCGCTTCTTCAAGGGCGCGCGCGGGGAGGAGCGCGTGTCGGGGATCCTTATGAACCTTCCGAACGCCTACCACGTCTTCAACGACTTCGTCGCGGGCGGGACGCATGTCGACCACGTCGTCGCGGGGCCCGCCGGCGTGTTTGCCGTTGAGACGAAATACTGGCGTGGACAGGTGACGGTCGAGGACGGGCACATCCTGCTGAACGGACAGCTCCCCGACCGCGATCCACTTTCACAGGCGCGCAGGGAGGCGAACCTCGTGAAGTCGACGCTCGAGCGCGCGGGATGGAAAGGCGCCGTCACGGCGGTGCTTGCGTTCGCGTCGGACAACTTCAGGCAGCACATCGCCGAGATAGGCGGTGCCGTCGTCATAAATTCATGCGAGCTCGAGAGGAGCTTCGCGACGGAGCGCGTGGTGATTCCGCCGGAGGAACTGGACCGGCTCATCGCGCTTATGGAGAGCAACTCATGAAGACTATGAAAACCAGGGCGGCGCTTGCAGCCGTGTTCGCGGCATCGGCCCTAGCGGCCTTCGCCGACGTCGAGCCGCAGGACTACTACGGGAAGATCGCGAAGCGCCTCGGCGACATGCTGCCGAAGTACCACGTCCTGCAGAAGAAGCTTGACGACGACATATCGCAGAAGGCGTGGACGAACCTCGTCACCTACTACGACTTCGACCACTCGGTGTTCCTGAAGTCCGACCTCGACGCGCTCGCCGCCCGGGAGAAGACAATCGACGACGAGATCCACGCCGGCGACGCGTCGTTCGGCTTCGACGTATACAACCTCTACTGCAGGAGGCTCTCGGAGCGCATGGACTTCGTCACGAACTACCTCGCGGCTGCGGAGTGGGACTTCTCGACGAACGAGACATACCGCATCAAGCGCAAGGACGCGCCATGGCCCGAGACCGCCGAGGAGGCTAACGAACACTGGCGCAGGAGGCTGAAGAACGAGGTGCTTGTGCAGATCCTGGGCGCGGAGCTGGACAAGTCCACGAACACTGTCGACGCGGCGGACAGCCTGCTCAAGAAGTACCGCCAGTACTACACCGTGCTCACCGAACCGGACGAGGAGGCCGTGCTGCAGCACTACCTCTCGGCCGTCGCGATGGCGTACGATCCGCACTCCGACTACATGTCCCCAGCCTCGAAGGAGGACTTCGACATGGAGATGAACCTCACGCTCTGCGGCGTCGGCGCGGTGCTGCAGATGGACGAGGGCGCGCTCAAGATCGTCGAGGTGATGGCCGGCGGACCGGTCGATCGCGACGGACGCATCAAGGAGGGCGACAAGATCGTCGGCGTCCAGCAGGAGGACGGCGAGATGGAAGACGTCATGTGGAAGCCGATGAAGAAGACGATCAAGAAGATACGCGGCAAGAAGGGCACGCGCGTCACTCTCGAGATCGTCCCGCGCTCCGACTCTTCCGGCGCGACAAAGAAGCGCATCGAGCTTGTCCGCGACGAGATCAAGCTCGAGGATCAGGCGGCGACCGGACGCGTTGAGACGGTTTCGCGCGGAGGGTTCGAGAGCAAAATCGGCTACATCTACCTCCCCGGCTTCTACGGCACGATGGACAAGCGTCCGTCCGACCCCGGCTTCCGCAGCTGCGCGAAGGACGTCGCGGAGTACCTTGCGAAGTTCAACGCGCAGGCGGTCGAAGGCCTCGTCCTTGACCTGCGCGGAGACGGCGGCGGCTCGCTCCGCGAGGCAGTCCTCCTCTCGGCTCTGTTCGTGCCGAGCGGCCCCGTCGTGCAGATCAAGGACTCGCGCAACGTCGGGAGCCTACCGATACCCTACGGCAATCCCGTCGCCTTCAGGAAGCCGATGGTAGTCCTGACGGACCGCGCGAGCGCATCCGCCTCGGAGATCGTCGCAGGCCACCTTCAGGACACCGGCCGCGCGGTGGTGCTGGGCGATGGCAGGACGCACGGCAAGGGAACGGTGCAGACGGTGTTCGGAATGGGTCCGTCGCAGTATGGTTCGATGAAGATAACGACGGCGCGGTTCTATCGCATCGACGGAAGGTCCACGCAGCTCGAGGGCGTCGAGGCGGACATCCGACTGCCTTCGCTCCTCGACTCGCTGGACATCGGCGAGGACAAGCTTCCGAATGCGCTTCCGTTCAGCCGGATCCTCCCGGCGGACTACGCGCGCTGCTGGAACCTGAACAAATACGTCCCGGAACTCAAGCGCCTCGCCGAGTCGCGCCTCGAGACCGACGAGCGCTACCAGAAGCATCTCGAGAACGTCCGCGGCATGCAGGAAATCAGCGAGCGCGAAATCGTCTCGCTCGAACGGGAGACGAGGAAGGCGCAGATGGCGGCTGACCGCGAGCTTCGCGAACTTGATGACGACGATGAAGACGGCGATTCCGATGGCGAGGAGAAGGTCTCGAAGCGCCGCAGGCGCAACGAGCGCGCGAAGGACGACGTGGTGCTCGATTCCGCGTTCGACATCCTGTACGACCTCATACGCCTCAGCGGCGGCGCGGAGCTTCCGCGTCCGCGGACGAACGGCGGATGGCTCAATTCCATAATCGGGGGAGGATACTGAAGATGAAGCCCATAAGATTCGTGAAGATGCATGGCGCCGGGAACGACTTCGTTCTCGTTGACGACCGCGACGGAGGCTTCCCCTGCGAACACAGGCTTATCGCGGCGATGGCGACGCGCCCGGGTGGAATCGGCTGCGAGGGCGTTATCCTCGTCCAGACGTCCGAGACCGCCGACTTCAAGATGCGCTTTTTCAATCCGGACGGCTCGGAGGCGGACCTCTGCGGAAACGGCGCGCGCTGCGTCGCGGCGTTCGCGCGCGAGGTCGGCGCTGTCGCGGGCAAGGTAATGCGCTTCGAGACGGCGGCGGGATTCGTCGACGCCGAGATTCTCGACCAGGACCTCGTCAGGATCGCGATGCCCGATCCGAAGGGCCTCGACGGCGACTTCGTGATCGCCGGCGTCCCCCACAAGATAGTGCCCGTGGAAAACCTCGCCAAGGCGGACGTTGAAGGCGAGGGGCGCAGAATCCGCCTGAGCGACGAGTTCGCACCGGACGGAACGAACGTCGACTTCGTAACCTATCGTGCGCCTGACCGCGTGGCGATACGCACGTACGAGCGCGGAGTGGAGGCGGAGACGTTTGCGTGCGGAACTGGATCCGTCGCGGCGGCGGTAATCGGCGTCGCGTCGTACGGACTCAGTTTCCCTGTCCGCGTCAAGACCGGCGGCGGCTACGAGCTCGTCGTTGGCGGGGTGAAGACCGACGATGGTTTCAGGGAGATCACCCTCACCGGCCCCGTCAAGCGCGTCTACGAGGGAGTTATCGACCTCGACGCGCTCGATGTCATTTCGGAATAACCGTCGTTCGTTTTGCAGATGAAGAACAAGGCAATCATACTCACGGACGGCAAGGCCGGGCATGAAAACCAGTCCAAGGCGTTCGCCCGCGCGCTCGGGCTAGACTTCGAGCTGGTGCCCGTGAAATTCAAGTCGCCGTTCCACAAGGCGCTTAGCTATCTCTTCGACCGGCTTGGCGTAAGGACCGTTGGTCTTTTGCAGGGACTGGATGGGTTGTCCACCCAACCACCAAACCACCAAACTGTCATCGGTACTGGCTCTGGGACTTTCTACGCTGCGAAGGCGCTCGCGCGGCGCATCGGAGCGAAGTGCGGCGTGGTGCTGTATCCGCGCGGCTACGACCTTGCGTCGTTCGACTGCATCCTCGCGCCGTCGTTCGACAATCCGACAAAGAGGCCCAACGTCGTGGAAATCCTCGCGAACCTCGTGGCGAACGATGCGGCGTTCTACGAGAAGGGCGTCGCGGCGTTCTCCGAGCGCCATTCCGGTCCGACGGACAACCTCGTCGGGGTGATCGTCGGCGGACCAAACAAGTGCTCCACGATGACTGCGGAATGGACGAAGGCGCGGCTCGACGAGATATTCGCCGCGAACAAGGGCGCGCAGCTTTGCGTCACGACGTCGCGCCGCACTCCCGCAGACGTTGAGGCGGTGGTCGATTCATATCCGTGGGACTACAAGCTTCTCTATTCTAGGGATCATTTCAATCCGATTCCGGCGTTCGTGAAGCTCGCCAAGCGGCTATATGTGACGGCAGAGTCGACGGGGATGCTTTCCGAGGCGTGCACTTTCGGTTCCGCCGAGGTCGTCGCGTTGGACAACCTGAATCCGGGTCCGCACAAGTTCCGGCGGTTCGTCGAGAACCTGCGCGCCGGCGGATATGTCGACGGATGCCGCAAGATTGATCTCTCCGCGCAGTTCGCGCGCGCCAGGGAGCTGATGGGGATATGAGGCTCGGAGGGCTCGACTGGCGGACAGTCCGAAGCGCTTTCGTGCTCAGCCTGCCGACGCTGGTTGTCGTCGGGGTGGGCTGTTACTTCCTTGCGAGCCAGGTTCCGTCCATAGTAAAGAACGAGCAGCTTCGCGTAAGGTCCGTCTACCGTCAGTCGGCCGACGAGCTGCGCACATCGCCAGAAACTGGATTTCCCGTAATTCGCGGAAAAGGACAGTTTTGGACAAAAGACATGAAGTTGCGCCCCGGATATTGGGGGACTGTCCCCGCCGGCAGCGAGTTCAAAACACCGGGGACAGTCCCTAAAACACTGGGGACAGTCCCTGAAAATGTGGGGACAGTCCCTGGCGAAACGGGGAAAAATACGGGGACAGACCCCGAAAATGTGGGGACTGTCCCCAATGGAATGATGCTTGTCTGGTATGAGGGGAGCAAGGGGAATTGCGTCGCTAAGTTTGTAAAAAGCGAAAAAGAATATGATTATTTTCGGATTTTCTGGCTTGGAGTGCCGCTTTTTCTCTTTGTCCTCTGCGGAATGACGTTCATAGGCATAAGATACTTTGTCGAATACATAAAGGCCCGCGACGATTTCCTTGCGGCTACGGCGCACGACCTCACGACACCGCTAGTGGGCATGAGGATGTCAATCGGACGCAGCGACGCGGATGCGAAGGCGCTGAACGAGCGGCTTATCAGGATTGTCGAGAACATCAAGGATTTCATGCGGCTCGGCGGGAAGCGCCGCGAGCCGGAAATCTCCGAATTTGATATTATTAAAGCTTATAATGAGGCTTATGCGCTGTTTCGTGAAGACTACCGCGATCTCTTCGACGGCGAGGATGTTCAGGTCGAAGTGACGGGGACAGTCCCCGAAAACGTGGGGACAGTCCCTGAAAAAACGGGGACAGTCCCTCAAAAAGCGGGGACTGTCCCCAGTGGTCGGGGGCTCAAGGTGCGTGCGGACGAGACGATGACGGTGCAGATGATGTGGAACCTCCTCGGAAACGACCTCAAGTATGCCGCGCCGTACGGTCCGGTGCGCGTAAGATTCTTTGTCGATGGGAAGTTCGTGAAGGCGGAGTTCGTCGACGAAGGCCAGGGGATGACTCCGCGGCAGATGCGCCGCGCGTTCGACAGGTACTACCGCGCGAAGACCGTGCTGGAGTCCGGAAAGGGCGGCTTCGGCATAGGACTCTGCACCGCGCGCGAGTTCGCCCGCGCGATGGGCGGAGACCTCTCCGTGCGCGCGAATTCCCCGCACGGCTGCATTTTCACGCTGTCGCTCCCCGCCGCCGGCGTCAGTTAGCCGGAAGCCACTCGCCCTGTTCCATCAGACCGCGGACTATGTTCGGCTCCAGCGAGGAGTCGCTGAGCAGGATGGCATCCTGGCGAGAGTTTATCCACGAGTTCTTGAAGAACGCCGGGCGCTCCACCGTCTTCCCGGGTTCGAACGGATTGTCTACCGTGCGCACCTCGCGGATCTGCTTGCTGCGCTCTTCGCGGATTCTGTCGAGCATCGCCGACGTGCCGGCGGCGGACTCCCACCAGAGCTTCCAGCCGGCTTCGCGTCCCTGCCTGGTGCCTTCGAACAGCGCGGCAAGCGTCCTGTCCCTCTGCTGCGCCCATGCATAGTTCACGAAGGCGGAGGCGAACATGCGTCCGGCGTCGTGAAGCGCCTCGGACATCTTTCCGACGGGCGCTATGGCCAGTACGGGCGCCACGCGCGTCCAGTTGCAGATCTTCGGCACGCGCGGATTAGGCACCGAGCTGATGGCTACGGCGTAGGAGGTGGTGTACCTCGCTTCGCATTCGACTCCGCCGTAGGTGCACCTGAACGTCGCGACGAATCCGAAAGCGTTTGCCTGCGTCAGCGTCGTGCCGTATGTAGCCGCGGCGGCTATGAGGCGCGTGATCTGCGGGACGTCCTGCGTAAACTGTCCGCTGGTTGCGACAAACGAGGTGAGTCCCGGCTCCACGATTCCCTGGTTGAGCTCCATCGCTATGTCGTTCGCGAGAACCTCGGGATTCTGGAACTCCGCCAGTCTCTGGGGCGTGAGGCCTTCGTGCACCGTCATCATCGGCTCGCTTGTCTGGACCAGCATGTGCTTCGACGGGGACGAGAGAATGGTGGATGTCATGAACTTGTTGTCGCTGCGCATGTTCCAGGCGATCGCGCCCTTGCCCTGCCATCCGTCGTCGAGCCTGTAGCAGACCGCGGGGAGCTGCAGTCCGGGGTCCCACAGGACGAAGGTGCGCTGCGCCGCGTCCGACTCCTGTGTGCATCCGGCAAGAACGGCGCCGGCGAAAGCTGCCGCCGCGAGTCTCCTGAACATTGCATTCATCATTTTCTCATCTCCTGTTTGAGGCGCACAGCCTTGTTCAAGCGGTTCGCCATACCTGCATTATAGCATAAATCATCGCGCGGGAACAATCACCAGCGACAAGGTTTTCTCCGCTTCGACGCGCAAAACCTGCAAACTCGGCTGTTCGGCGGCGAAGTGACGTCGGCGAATCTGCGCAGACCGCCGCATTTTTTGATATAATATTCCCTTTAAAGAAAGGAAATACCATGCACATTGCCAAATTCGCCTCGCTGGCTGCGCTTCTGGCTGTCGTCGGATGCGTCTGCTGCGGTTCGTTCGACGCGGAGAAGAACTCCGCCGTCTCGCCTGACGGAAGAAACGAGATCAGGCTGTATTCGAATCCCCTCGCCTATGAGATCGTGCGCGACGGAGTGGTCGTCGCCGCGCGCTCTGAGATCGGGATGAAGGTGAACGGCACGTGCCTCAAGTGCCTTGCAAAGGTGCCGGTCGACGTCACGAAGAAGTCCGTCAAGGGCGTTGCGGAGGCGCAGGTCTACAAGAAGGACAAGGTCTGCCTCGCGGCGTCCGAGACGTTCGTCGACTTCGGCGAATGGGGCGTCAGGCTCACCGCGCGCAACGACGGCGTCGCGTACCGCTTCGAGACGAAGTTCCCGGGGCGCGTCAAGGTCGACTGCGAGAAGGCGTCGCTCGCCCTCCCCTCGGCCGACGTCAAGTGCTGGGGCAACCAGACGGGCGCGGTCGGCTGCGAGGAGACGATTCCGTTCTCCAAGAAGGCGTCCGAGATCGACTTCTCCCGCGAGATGGTCTATCTTCCCTTCGCCTATTCCGCCGGCGGCAAGTTCGTCGTCGTGACGGAGTCCGACGTGCGCGACTATCCGATCTGGAACTTCGGCTCGTCAAGCGACGGCACGCTCGAGTCCAAGTTCGTCGGCGAGCCGAAGAAGACGAGCCACGTCGGCGGCTGGGGCAACGAGAAGCTCGAGAAGGGCGGACGCTGGGTCAAGGTCGAGGAGCATGAGGATTTCATCTCCGAGACGGACGGCACGCGCACCTTCCCCTGGCGCACGTTCATCCTCGCCGACACGCCCGCGAAGGTGTGCGAGGCGGACATCGTCTGGGCGCTCGCGCCTGCGCAGGACAAGGGGGCGGACTTCTCCTGGGTCAAGCCCGGCAAGGTCGCCTGGGACTGGTGGAACTGCTTCGACAACATCGGCGACCCCCAGGGCTGCACGACGAAGACCTATGAGCGCTTCATCGACTTCGCGGCTGCGAACGGCGTCGAGTACGTGATCTTCGACGAGGGCTGGAGCGAGAAGCTCAACATCTGGAAGTACAGCCCCGTCGTGGACGTGCCGCACCTCATCGAGTACGGCGAGAAGAAGGGCGTCGGCATCATCCTGTGGATGGCGTGGGCGCAGGTCTACGGCGACGAGGAGCATGTCGCGGAGCATTTCGCGAAGCTCGGCGCTAAGGGCTTCAAGGTCGACTTCATGGACCGCGGCGACGCCGAGCTCGCGAACTTCCTCGAGAAGTTCGCGGCCGCCTGCGCCAAGCACCACATGCTCGTCGACTACCACGGCGCGTACCGTCCGACCGGACTCCACCGCCGCTTCCCGAACCTCCTCAACTACGAGGGCATCCACGGCCTCGAGCAGCTCAAGTGGTTCGACGGCAACGACAAGGGCCTCATGTACAGCGACGTCGCGGCGTGCTTCCTGCGCATGTCCGCCGGCCCCATGGACTACACGCCCGGCGCGATGCTCAACCACGGCATCGGCTCGTCCTACCGCGGCAGCCCGAAGACCCCGGGTTCCGTCGGCACGCGCTGCCGCCAGATGGCGATGATGGCGCTCTACGAGGCGCCGCTCCAGATGCTCTGCGACTCCCCGACGCTCTACGAGAAGAACCTCGAGTGCTTCTCGTTCATGGCGAAGGTCCCGACGGTGTGGAAGAGCGTCGTCGCGCTCGGCGGCTGCCCCGACTCGATGTTCGCCGCCGCCCGCCAGACCCGCGGAGGCGAGTGGTACGCCGCCGGAATGACGACGGTCGACGCGCGCGACTTCGAGGTCGACACGTCGTTCCTCGGCAAGGGCGAGTGGAAGGCGGAGCTCTTCCGCGACGCCGGCGACGCGAAGGAGGACGCCGCGAAGTACGTCCACGAGACGAAGTCCGTCAAGGCCGGCGACAAGATGTCGTTCCACATGGCCCCCGGCGGCGGCTTCATCGTCAGGTTCACGAAGTGAGGGATGAAGGGTAGAGGGTGCCAATGAAGATAGCGATTCTAGGTGCTGCGGGGCGCATGGGGCGGATGCTCTGCGCCCTCGCCGAGGGCGCGGGGTGCGAGGTCGTCTCGAAGGTCGACGTCGCCGAAGGCTACGACCGCGAGTGGTCGCCGGACGTTGAGGGCGTCGTGGACTTTTCGTTCCACGCCGCCGTCCCAGCGGCGATCGCGAAGGCGGCCGAAAAGGGCATCCCCTACGTCATCGGCACGACGGGCCTGACGGCGGAGGAGCAGAAGGCGGTAGACGAGGCGGCGAAGAGGATTCCGGTCGTGCAGAGCGGAAACTACTCCCTCGGCGTCAACCTCCTCCTCGAGCTCGTCCGCAAGGCGGCCGAGGTGCTGGGGCCCGAATACGACGTCGAGGTCACGGAGATGCACCACCGCCACAAGAAGGACGCGCCTTCGGGAACGGCCCTCATGCTCGCGAAGTCCGTCGCCGCCGGACGCGGCGTCGACTTCGGGGAGAAGACGATCTACGGACGCCACGGAGAGCCCGGGGAGCGTCCGTCCGGCGAGATCGCGATCCACGCGCTCCGCGGCGGATCCGTCGTGGGCGATCACACGGTGATGTTCGCGGGCGACGTCGAGCGCGTGGAGCTCACGCACCGCGCGCAGTCGCGCGAGGCGTTCGCCGCCGGCGCGCTGAGGGCGCTTGTCTGGGCCGCCCGCAAGGCGCCCGGCATGTACAACATGCGTCACGTCCTCGGATTCGAGTAGTGTTGTAAACGGAAATGAAGAAAATGAAAAGAGCAACAATGGCAGTGGCGGCGCTCGCGGCCGCGCTTGCGGCGGGCGGGGCGTTCGCCCAGGCCGCGAGCACGGGGCGCGACGCGTTCCTCAAGGAGCAGGCCGTGGCGGAGATGCAGCGCGTGTCTGCGCAGGTGGACATCCTGTCGTCCAACCAGGAGGAGCTTGCCGAGCGCCTCCGCAAGGCGGAATCCGCAAAGGCGGAGATCGAGAGCCTGCGCGCCGAAGTCGCGGCGCTGAAGGGGACCATCGCCGAGCTCAGGCGCGAGATGCAGAGCGTGCGCGGCGAGATCGTCCAGGACCTTTCGAAGAAGATCGCCTCCATGCAGCCTCCCGCCCAGCCGAGGACGGCTCCGAAGGCGCCCTCGCGTCCCGCCTACTCCGGTCCCGTGTACGAGTACACCGTCCAGCAGGGCGACACGCTCTCCCTCATCGCGAAGGCGTTCGGCTCGACCGTCCAGAAGATCAAGGAACTGAACGGCATGAAGAGCGACGCGCTCAGGATCGGCCAGAAGATCAACGTTCCGAAGGAGTGACATGAAGATTCTAGTTGTTGGCAGCGGCGGAAGGGAACACGCGATAGCCTGGAGGCTCGCGCAGGACGAGGAAGGGCACGAGCTCTACTGTGCGCCCGGCAACGCCGGCACGGCGGAAGTGGCAACTAACGTCGACATAAAGGCGGACGACATCCCGGGCATCGCCGCGTGGGCGACGGTGAACCACCCCGACCTCGTAGTCGTCGGACCCGAGGCGCCCCTTGTCAAGGGACTCGTAGACGCGCTTGCCGGGATACGCGTCCCGACGTTCGGACCGGTCGCGGCGGGAGCGCGCATGGAGGGCTCCAAACGCTTTGCCAAGGAGATCATGGACGCCGCTGGCGTTCCAACGGGCAAGGCGGAGGTCTTCACCGATGCAGCGGCCGCGAAGGCGGCGCTCCCGGCGTTCGGTCTCCCCGTCGTGATCAAGGCTGACGGACTCGCCGCCGGAAAGGGCGTCATCGTAGCGGAGACGACGGAACAGGCGGAAGCGGCAATCGACGACATGCTCGTCGGCAACAAGTTCGGCGCCGCCGGCGCGGAAGTGCTCATCGAGGAGTTCCTCCACGGCGAGGAGTGCTCGATTCTCGCGCTCGTCGACGGAAACGACGCGGTGCTTCTTCCGTCCAGCCAGGACCACAAGCGCATCTTCGACGGTGACAAGGGGCCGAACACGGGCGGAATGGGCGCATACAGCCCGGCGCCCGTCGTGACGGCCGACAAGCTTCCGATGATCAAGGAGAAGATCATCATGCCCGTCGTCCGCGAACTGAAGAAGCGCGGCATAACGTATCGCGGCGTGCTGTACGCGGGGCTGATGGTCAACGACGAGAACGCGAATCCGCACGGACCTCTCGCGAAGAGCGGCTCGACTGTGAACGTCGTCGAGTTCAACGCGCGCTTCGGCGACCCCGAGACGGAGGCCGTTTTGCCGCGTCTCGGCGGAAGCTTCGCCACGGCGCTTCTGCATGCGGCGCAGGGATGCCTCAAGCCGGAAGACGTAGTCGTCAAGGACGAAGTCGCCGCGACGGTGATCGTTGCCTCCGGCGGCTATCCCGGAGACTACGAGAAGGGCAAGGAGATTTCCGGGCTTGCGGATGCAAAGCCCGACACGATCGTGTTCCACTGCGGTACGAAGCGCGTGCCGAGCGACGAAGGCAGCGAGGTCGTGACGTCCGGCGGACGAGTCCTCTCCGTCACCGGGCTTGGATCGAACCTTCGCGAGGCCGTCGACCGCGCGTATGCGCGCATCGCGGGAATATCCTTCGACGGGATGTTCTACCGCAAGGACATCGCCCACCGCGCCTTCGAGCGCGGCTGATGGCCGAAAACTTACAGTTGCAGAAATGAAAGACAGATTTTTCGACAAGATCGACTGGTCGGCGTTCTGGACGGCGACGCTGGTTACGTTTGCAGTCTACTTCTTCACGCTCGGTCCGTCCGTCGGTCTAGAGGACTCGGGCGAACTCGCCACGGCGGGGGCGCACCTCGGCGTGCCGCATCCGCCGGGGTATCCGTTCTGGACGTTCTGCAGCTGGCTGTTCTGCAAGGCCTTCTTCTGGGTGAAG
>JAEEGF012422537.1_pt1 | contig 30546 bp, 17 predicted proteins | sample 9134171 | NCBI WGS metagenome assembly JAEEGF01 (sample SAMN16246542, study PRJNA631951) | gut metagenome | biome: gut microbiome; feature: rumen; material: AP-attached | host: Bos | place: Iran: Karaj | collected 2018-10 | reverse complement strand
TGCCGCCTTTATCTCGTCAGAGCCTACTATGATCTTGTTTTTGTAGGTTTCGTCGTTGAAACGGTCCCACTGCATCATCCAGTTCGAGCAGAGTGACGACCAGTCGGGCCCGGAGCGCGCATGCGATGGAAAGACCATCTTGTCCTTGTCATAAAAATCGCCGAGCGGATCACGGTTCAGGAAGGTCTCCTCATTGTCCTTGAGTTCGTCAAAAATGTCTTCAAGCCTTCTGTCTCCCGTAAGGAAATAAAAGATCCTGTGGTGTCCCGCCATAGCGATACGCGCTTCCTTGCAGGGGCAGCCCCAGTGACGCACATTGTGGCGTGATCCCATTCCCTTGTATTTCCCGATATGGTAAACATCCACCTCCGATGTGTGTCTTGACAGTTTTTCCGCAAGCCTGTATACATCCGCGCGGCCTGTCCGGATAAAAAAGAGCCACAGCCAGAGAGTCGGCACGAGCTCGGTGTTGTCCCACGCATATCCGCCCACATCGTAACGCCATACATGACGCGCGGGATCGTAGGTGTGCATGAAGTCACCGTAATTGAACATGCCGTACCACTTGCGCTGTTCCACTTCGTTCTCATAAAACTTAAAGGCTTTGTCAAGCTGGTCCTCTATCCATTTTCCGACTTCCGTGGAAGTGTCGGGAAGAGACCAGTAGCCGAACGCGCCCATCTCATGATAAAATTCAGGTGAACCCACATAGACCGCGGGATCGTTGTATTTATCGGCATATGCAGTGAGCACACTGTCCTGAACGATCATATCATCGAAAAACTCCAGGCAGAACTCGTTCGTGCACGCCACGCCGTAAGGATCCGCTCCCTTGTAATCATAGCCTTCATAGCAGATGCTGTTGTAACCGCGTCTTGCGTAGTGCCTGAAATCCATTACAGGCGCTGACGGGCTCCAGAGCCATACGCTGCAGACTGCCTCATCCTCGGAAAGTCCCGACACCGTATAACCGCTCGGATATTTTTCCCAAAAATCCCTGATGCCCACACAGACACAGCCGCTTTCCGATCCGAAGCAGAGCGCGCCTTTTGTGCGGTTCCCGTGAAAACTGTCAATGTAGCATAAGTCGTCACCCGCAAGCTTTTTACGGACGGCAAAATGATCCGCGCTGTCCTGGCAAACATCATATGTATCCCAGTAAGGCGTGGCCTCAAGTATCTTCTCCATGTCAACGAGATCCTGGCCTTCGGGCCTTAAGATCTCTCCTCTTACCTGAGCATCCGCAAATCCCTTTGGCACTCTCGGTTTCCAACTGCAGAGCGTTATCATGCCCTCATGGAACACTCCGTTGTCGGTGGTGAGTTTGATGTGCCTGTTGTAAAGCGGACCGCTCATCGGCTTTTTAAAGCTGATGCCGAGACCTTTCAGGAAATCCCTGTTCTCGTCACCGTCGTAAACAAAAGTATGTGTGAACTGCAATGTTTCACACATATACTGCACCTTCATCCTGATGATGAACGGCAGTTTTCTGTTTCCGTCCCTGTCCGCATGAGATCCTGTAAACTTGAAAATATACTGTAAGCTTCCCGCTTCCTCGATTTCAACGTGATCCGAGACACCCTCGTAGGTGTGGTCAAAACGTGCTTTGTAGCCCTGTGTTTCAAAAGGTTCTTCGAGCGTGAGCACCGGAACCGCGTCACGCGCGGTGATGCGGCCGTTCTTTTCGATGCTTTTAAAAATGTGTTTGCCGTCTTTTTCGATGGTCACGGTGACGCATCCGTTGTATACGGTAAACTCCCTGTCTGTTTCTGTGACCCTGATCCCGTCACTGAAAGCGTCCGGACCGCTGCCTTCGAAAACGGTGATCTCAGCTTCCCTTCCCATAAGAGCGGCATCTGCTGTATGCGCGGTCCACTTTACACTCCCGTCGGGCCAGTAAGCGGTGACTCTTGACTGGACCGGGATCGACTGTCCCTCAGAGTTTTTCAGTAAAAACGAAGAATCACTGCGGCATTCTCCTTTTTTCCAGATGCAGCCGAAGGAAGCATAGCCCTCCCCGCTGGTCAGCTTATACAGTTTCATATCATTTCTCCTTTATTCTCCCACGAACGGAGTTCGTGGGCCTAGTCGTCTATCTCTTCGGTGTGTCTTGCGGATCTTCCTCTCCAGAAGCGGAGATCGTTGTGCCTTACAGGTATGTCGCCCGTAAACATGATATTAAGCTCTGCGACCTGAAGATACTGCGGATCTTCTCTTTCTTCCCTGAACCACCCTTCGCGCTCTTTCCTGTAGCGTACGGTCTTCCCTCTTCCGTAGGTGCTCAGGACTTCAAGATAAAGAATATCCGTCTCAAATGCATTGCACTCGATCTTCTGCTCTTCAAAGCAGTTTTTGAGCGTTCCCTCGGAAAGCAGTTTTTCCTTTCCGTCGCTGTTTTTTCCATAGAGGCGATAGTCCTTTATCACGCCGAGGAAATGTCTGTCGGACTGCGGTGCTAGATAGCGGATCCCTGTGACAGCCACAGGATATGTGAGTTCTATCTTTATCCTTGCGGGGAGCTTCAAGTTCTTTACAAAACAGGATGTGTTCGGATTTATGTCGGCCATCGCCATAAAGCCTTCGTTTTCCTTGATCGGAGTGTCGGGCTCAAATCCGGGCATGCTGATCTCGGAAATGATGTCAAAGCCCTTGTAGAGCGGAGCGATATGGTCCGAAACAATGCTGAAATCTATCTTCTGCTTTGGCGAAAAAGCATCCGATGCAGCATAGGAAAGAAGCGATTTCTTAAGTGCATAGGCTGCCGGCCTGTCGTCGAAATTTCCTTCCAGATTTGCGGAGACGAACAGGAGTTTTCCTTTGTGCACCTTTGCTTCAAATATCAGCCCGAGGCTGTAATTACGGTTCCAGTCGTCAATGGGACGCGCTATGCACTTTATTTCCGGAGGGATCTGAATGCCTCTTGCCGACGAAAGGATATCGTCCCATTCCCAGCCGCCGTATTCCTCTGTAGGAAATCCCTGAAAAGCCGGATGTGCGCTGTCTGTCACAAGCCCCATGGACCTCACCCAGTTCGGTCCCATCTGGGCATTCCAGAAGGAATTTCTGAAGCTTAAACCCGGGCAGTCATAGTCCATGTCGGAGAGGAACGGACAGAACACTACGCTCATGCCGCGTTTGAGCGCATCTTCCGCTTCGGTGACATCTCTTGTGAAAAACGCCTTGGACTCGGTGTTGTCCTTCACAAAGATCGAAATATCCCAATGGTTCTTTGCGATGATCTCTTTTCTCTTTCTTATACTCATCTCCAGCACGAACAGGCCGCTTTTTTTGACGTTTGAAAGTCCGCGTTCTATCCTTCCCACCTTGGTGTTCCCACCCTTAGGGATCCTCGAAACGCTCATGACGCCGCCTGCGATATGAGTATGCTCACCGTATTTTTCTTTTAATTCCCAGAAAACATCAACGTCGGTGAGGTCCTCTTTTCCGAAATGGCAGACCTCTATGCTCGTGGAGATGCTCTCGGTGTTTTTGTATACATAGCTCCTGAGCCTTGTGAGGATCACGGTCTCAGAGCATATTTCCTTAAATTCGTCCTCGGTGACGTAGCCCTTGCTGTCCCAGAACGCATCAAGAAAGCCTATTAGCGCGCCGCCCTGCCCAAGATAATCGTGCGCGTCAAGGTATTCATAGCCATACATACCGTCCGTCCTGTAGTTGGCTTCAAGGTCCTCTTTTATGAACATCATCTGGCGTTTTCCTGAGCAGCGTGTAAATGTCTCGTTCATCGAGAGCACTCCGTGCGCCTTTGCGCTCTGCTTAAACACCTTGAAAAGTCCGGGACTTAAATAGCCTTTGAACTTGTCGATCACGCCGAAGTCCGGATAAACGCACCACTGGCCGAGTTCATGACACATGCAGGGGATCTTTGCGCCTTCTATCGAAGAATTGTAATCCCTGCCGTTCCAGCCCTGCGGGCCTCTTACGATGCCCCCGCCGAGTTCGCCAAAATTTGTCTTGTGAAGATAGAGGAAATCAGTACCTGTGGTCTCCTGGGGAATGGTATCGTAATGCCAGCCGGACTGGGCTGTATAGAGCCTTCTGTGCTCATATCCAAGCTTTTTGTCGGTCTCCCGGGCATATGCCACCCACTCGCGGAGGACATTGTGCCACCCGCCGCCGGGCTCGTTTGAAGGGGAAAACAGCACAAAGGATGGATGATGTCCGAACGCTTTAAGGATGCGCTCTGTCTCGGCCTTTAAAACATCGTTCATCTCGATGCCGTCGTTGAACACATTCCACATGTCGCATTCGACAAGGATGTAGACATCTTCCTCGTCCGCCGCCTGAAACATTGCGTCGGGCGGACAATAGGAATGGCATCTCACAAAGTTGAAACCGTACTTTTTTATGGTACGGAGCATTTTTCTGTAATATTCCCCCGTCGTATCGGGAAGCGCGGTTAGAGGATGATCTCCGCCGTAATGCGTGCCCCTGAAATAGGTGGGTTCGCCGTCCACAAAGAACTTTCCGTCCTCCACGCATATCTCTCTTTTATGCTTTGCGGCGTATTTCCTGCGGTCTGCGGCCTTTTTTTCATATTCGGCGCGAGTGAGGAGCGATACTTCTCCTCCCATGCCGTTCCAGGATGCTCCGAGCGCATCTGACACACCGTGTCCGTCAGGACGGTAGGGATACTGCATCGAAGTATCTGCTTCGACCGTGATTATATGCTCTCCCACATCGAGTTTTCCGAGATTGAACTCAAAAGGCGCAACAAGAGAAACGATCTCGCCTTTCAGCACACCGTCAACATACGCTTTCACTTTCCATCTTGTGATCTCGATAAAAAGGAAATACTCTCCCTGCTCTTTTATCGAAACCTTTCTCTGATAGCGCGCGAGCCCGTTGAAAACAAAGGGAGGCTGTGCGAGAAAAGGCACATTTGTCCCGTGTTCCTGAGCATAGGAATATTCGCTCCGCTCATACCAGAAGGTATTGTGAAGCCCGCTCACCCATTCGGTATCCTTTGTTATCTCTCTGCCGTAGCCCTGTTCCTGAACGGCCCCGGGGATATTTACCGTCCCCTTCTTTTTTACGAATTTTCCTTCGCCCAAAAGCTCGACATTCCAAACACCGGAAAGATCCATCATATCGTCCGCCTTTACAAAAAAGTTTTCTAGTGTCACCTGTTGGCGTTCACTTCGTCGATGATCGCCGCACCGCCCATCTCAAGCCATTTCTGCTGAGTACTTATGAGTCTCACTTTGCTTATCTCACCAAGTATATACTGCGTCCTTGCTTCATCCACCATTTCCTGTAACGATGCTCCGACTTCCGCATAGGTCGCGGAATTTACAAGATATGTCGCTGCGGGATTTATCACTGCGTGTTCGAGCGCCGCTGCATATGCATCGTTTAACGCCTCCTGACGCGCGGAAGTCTTCACATGAGGCTCCGGTACATGCTCCGCCGAAGGAAGATATGCCAAAAGCTGGTTAAAACCGGCATAGTCATTGTGCAGAGAAGGCTTTTCCGGATCGATCTTCTCAATGTAGCCCTCGTCATCTATCACATAGTGTATGCCTTCAATGCCGTACTGTGTGAGCACCAGCATCTCATCGTCGCAGAGCCTGTCGAGAAATGTGAGCGCGGCCTCTATTTTTTCAGGCGTGTCACAGGTCGATGATGACAGAGTAAAATATCCGTTGTAGCCCGATGTCGCGAGAGTCCTTCCGTTCACCGCGCCGTAGAGCGTCATGGAAGCTGCTGTGGACGGATCCGTAACGGATGCCGTCCAGGTTGCGTCATTGTTGAAATAGTCCCATATCCTTCGCCCCGAATCCATGACATCGATGAAAACGCCGTTTACACCTGACTTACAGCCATCAGACCATGTCTCTGTAGGTCTCACAGCCCAGTCGGCAGGCATCAGCCCGTCATCGTAGAGCTTTTTGATATAGTCGAGCGCATCGATGTATTCCATCTGCATATGGACAGGGATAAGCTTTCCGTCCACTTCCGCCCAGCCGTTCCCGCATCCGAACCATGTCTGGATGATATCAAACACGCCTGTGTAAGAGGTCATCTCAAGACCTATCGTGTCGTCGAGTCCGTTTCCGTCGGGATCGTCATAGGTAAAGGCACGGAGCATCTCATATACCGCTTCCGGTGTGGACGGCTCCTCTAATCCCAGTCTCTCTGCCCAGTCGGTCCTGTAGCACAGGCCGTAACGCCCGACTACTCTGGTCCTCGGGATCGCTATAAGTTTTCCGTCGACCGAAAGGCTGTCGGCCACATCCTCACGTATCTTTGAGAGATTGGGGTATTTTTTTTCGTCATGGATATATTCGTCAAGGTTTACAAAAAGCCCTTTTTTTGCGGCGGATACGACATCTCCCGTCATCACGCCTCCGTATGTCATGATCATCGGCATGGACTGAGGTGACGAAAACGCAAGCGTTCTGTAGTCACTGAGTTCGTCATTGTTCACCCATTCGATCGAGAGATTGCAGCCGCAGTAATCTTCCACGCGCTTCATCACTTCTCTCGCATGCTCTCCGCTGTTTGATTTTCCAGAGTTGAACTCGATGGTCATGACAGTCACAGTCTGCCTGTTCCCGGGTTTTAAGTCATTTTTTGCGCATGCTGAAAAGAGCGCAAGGAGAGCCAGCGCGCCTGCTGTGATGATTTTTCGTGTTGTCTTTGATCTGAAGTCTTTTAAGATCATATCAGTTCAGCTTTCTGAATTTTCCGGGCGTTACGCCAGTGACTTTACTGAAGAAGCGGATAAAATTCTGCGCATTTGAATAATTCAGCGCTGTCGCGATCTCCTGCACCGTCATGTCCGTGCGGAGAAGAAGCTTCTTTGCCTCGTCCGTCTTGTATTTTTCCGTATATTCCGTGAACGACATGCCCTTTTCCATCTTCATTATCTTCCAGATGTAGGTCTGATGCACGTTCAGCTTTTCCGCGCATTCCGCAAGCAATATGTCGCCCTTTGTCTCTTCGACGAGTTCTTCTATGGATCTCATGATCTTATAGGAATCATCCTGCATCCTTACTGACATGCCGTCAAGTATTGGATCGATGAGGCTCGCTTTTATGTATCTTCTGATGCGCCCCGGCTCCATTCCCGAAAGCAGCTCTCTGTATATCTTTCTCAGGTTCTCCTGCGAGATCTCTTCGAGATTTATATTGGCTTCAAAGGCCGTGAGCAGGATGCTGTTCACGTAGCGCATGATGTAAAGTATGGAAATGTCTACCGAAGCCACTGTCTGAAGGTGGGAAGCAAAGCGGTTCGTAACATCATATGCTTTTTGCTTATCGCAGGCTTTGAGTGCTTCCATTATCTCATTTTCAAAGCTGTTTGCATAGGACTCACCGCGATCCGATGTATTTGAAAAGAAAAATCTGCACTGTGGAACGGTGCTCTCGGAGCTCTCTCCAATGCCCTCCGGCGCGCTGTTTGTAAGAGCTTTGATGCTCTCTCTGTAGGCTCGTCTTATCCTTCTGTGCTCCGTGCACGTGTTGCTCACGCCCATGATGACATGAAGGCCGGCTTCTTCAAAGGTGAAGCGCTGTATCTTTTCGTGGAAGGTCATTATCTTTGAAAGAAGCTTTGCCTCGTCGTCATCACCGAAAAGACAGAAAATGGTGCACGAGTTGTACACAGGCTGCATCCACAGCAGTTCCCGCAACTCCGCAGGCATGGAATCCACGATACGAAGGCAGATGACGTCTTCGCTCAGTGATGACTGCACTTCGGTCTCGCCGCTCAGGTCAAGCACCATAACCGCAGTCGCAAAATATCCGTAATTCGGAAGATGGAGTCCTTCAAAATAGTCGTTCCACTCATCTTCCGACTTTATGTTCTCATTTATCAGGTGAAGTTCAAACATCTCCTGCAGTCGCGATGTCTGGCTCATCACCATTCTCTCAAGGTGTTCCTTGTCTATCTTTAAGCCGGACACATGTCTGCTTATAAGATTGAACTCGTTTCCTCCCTGAACTTCCTTTTCGTTCCCCACTATGTTTTTTACAAGGTTGTTCACCGGATTGTAGGCGATGCGCGCGAGCATCATGAACATTACCGATGTGAGGAGAACAAAGAACAGGAGTATCACCCAGGTCGCAACATTTGCGAGGTACACTCCGGTCTTAAATCTGCTGAATACATGATATGTGAAAGAGCCCACAGCAGAGCTTGTGCCGGCTGCGATAAAACGCTTTCCGTCGGCCGCTCTTACCACCTCGCGCTCACTTTTCTTAAGCGCCGCATCGTTCAGCGCCTCATACGAAGAATAGACGATATCCCCGGCAGGGCTTGTCACAACTATCTCCTCATCATCCTCGAGAAGGCTCTGTATGCGGTTTTTCCATGTATTCATGTTTATGCTGACTACAGCCAGGGCATAGGTGTCGATGGAGTTTTCCGGCAGTTTTATCACAAGACTCAATCCGCTGTTGTCAAAGGTCTGCCGGAAATTTATGTCAACTCCCGGAACAGGCTCGGAAACTGTAGTATGAACATAGTTCCAGAAGCGCCTCTCTCCCGTCACGCTCCTGTTGTATAGCGCCTTCAGCTCCTCTTTGTTCTTCAGTTCATCGAGCGTCATGAGTCCTCTGTCGGAAAGCACCCACCCGTCTCTCAGATCGCAGAGGATATAACCTCTGACATGTTCAATGAACATCTGGCTTCCGCTCATGATATCCGCAACAGCCTTGTATCTGCTGTAGTCACGCGCCGTAAAGCTGTTCTGTAAAAGCCAGTCGACCTCGTCGTCGTCAAGTGAAGCTATATAATACTTTTCAAAAATACCATAATTCTCGTCCACAAAAGAAGCTATCTGCTGTGAACGAAAGACCGTCTTCTGTCCGGTCTCGTCGGTGTACTTATTTCTCGAGTACACGCATGTGACAATAAAGAAAACAATGGCGAGAATGGTAACAAAAACCGCAACACCCGCCGAAAGCATGTACTTATACGAGGTTTGTTCGATTTTGCGTTTAAACCAATCCGCCATTGTTTTTTTGTATGCTGTCCTTTTAAAAGATCTTATTTGTCAAGCTCGGGAAGAACCTCTGCAAAATCCATGTCCGATGCGTAGTAGAACGATGTATAGCAGGGCTGGTTGTAGCAGTTGTTCTGCCATGCCACGCCCGTACGGTACATGGGATCGTGGAGCAAAGTGAAGAGCTTGTGCTTTGTGATCTCAGTGTTGGTATAGATCCTTACAAAGCTGCTGTCAGTTGTGCGAAGGACAAGTTCTTCTCTGAAATCTCCGAAAAGATCCGCAACCAGGCAGGGATTTCCCTTGGTGCCGTTGTTTGTCGACGTGTTCTCGGGCTCGAGCATGAGGCCGTGAGTGTTGTCCGCAACAAGACCGATATGTCTTCCTCCGATGTAATCGACACCGTCAAGTATCTGTGTGGAAAGGTCTCCGGCCCACCTGATGCTGAAATTGGTGCCGAGGAGCTTGTCGGGAAGGACATTTCCTTTGCAATCCTGTATCTTTCCCACCCATACCTGAAGGCCTCTGACATTCGGGTTGATGTCTCCTATCATGCAGCGTCCCAGGTCTCTGTCGGCGCGTTCTCCAAAGAACACCTTTCCTGTTTCCGCGTCTCTTAATGCATATCCGTAGGGGACTCCCGATGCGCCCTCAAATACATTGAAGATCTGGAAGCCAGGTCTGTCGGGATCGATATGCGCAACATGCATGGAATCGCCGTGTCCGAGTTTTACAAGCGTGCCGTCGGGCATAGGTTCCTTTGAGGAATAGAGGACGTTTCCGTCATGATCTATCGCACAGGCGCCGTAGATGATCTCCTGGCAGCCGTCGCCGTCGATATCCGCTACCGAAAGGCTGTGATCGCCCTGTCCGCTGATGATGCCGTATTTCTCATCGGTGCCGTCGGGCGAACAGTGATGAGCAAAGGGATTGTCCATCGGAACATAACCCGAATCCACCTTGAAATACAGTTCATGCTTACGCTTTGAGAAATCATAAGCTGTGATGGTAGTTCTTGTATAATATCCTCTGCAGATGATGAGGTAAGGATGCTTTCCGTCAAGATATCCCACAGCTGACTGGAAACGGTCCACACGGTTGCAGGGTTCTATCCTCTTCCATGCGTAATCGCCCCAGCGAAGACCGTCATCCTCACGCGGTACGGGGAAATCGATCGTCTCGATCTCTTCGCCGTCTCCGGAGAACATCGTGAGATATTCAGGACCCTTAAAGATAAATCCTTCAAACTCGCGGAGGCGGTTCTTTTCCGAAAGACGAGGCGCAAAATCGTCGATGAAATAGTCGGCGAGGGCCTCTGCGTCCTCTTTTGACAGAGGATAAGTGTATCTGGGTCTCATCCTTATGCACTCTTCGATGGTCTTCGGCCATTGTCCGGAGCGCACTTCCTCATAATTCTGCCAGTTCATGAAGTGGCTTACGAGGTTGTCATAATAGTCCTTGGAAGAGCAAACGTAATTGTCTTCGTTTGTGATGCCGTTCTTTAAGTCTCTTTCGGGAATAGTGATATATTTTTCCGAGATCACGTTTCCTGCTTCGTCGTATTTTATCATCTTTGTGCCGGGAGCGGTCTTAACGGACATCTCCGCTTTTCCGTCACCGTCAAAATCATATACGATGAACTGCGTATAATGAGCGCCCGCACGGATGTTCACGCCCATGTCGAGACGCCACAAAAGCCTTCCTGAAAGCTTGTAGCAGTCGATGTAGCACTTTCCCGTATATCCTCTGTGAGAAACATCATGAGCGTTTGAAGGATCCCATTTAACAAAATACTCAAATTCTCCGTCGCCGTCAATATCTCCGATCGACATGTCGTTAACCGAATAGGTGTAAGGCTGCCCGAAGGACTCGTTGTGTCCTCCGTCGTCTGAACGCGCAACATCGCCTGTGATTCCGCCTTCAGGCTTTTTCATGGGTATCTCGATATAGTTCTTTCCGTCAGCCCACGCGGAGACTTCAGGAGAACGCTCTCCTTCTTTACCCTCGGAAACGGGAGCCACACTGTATTTATCGCTCTCTTTTCCGTCTTCGTCAAGGTAGTTTGTGCTGTCGCACACGGTCACAAGCTTTGCGCCGTTTTTATAGATGACATAGTCGGTACCGGTGAGACCGGTCTCGTTATGGCCCTTTACTTCGTCAAGGAACATCCTCCATCCGAGGAAAATGCCGTTGGTTGTTTTTACCGCTATAAGACCCCTTCCGAGTTTTTCAAGCTGGGGAGCCTGTTTATATGTTACGCTTGTCTTAAGCTTTTCGCTTCTTTCAAGTAATTTTCCGTTTGAATAGCTCTCCGCATATACATAATGCGGGATATGTGTGGATTTGTTCAGTACATATTCTGTTTCGGGACCTTCGTATCTTTTTACGAATTCCATCCCTTCATGATCGCGGTCAGCCCAGAAAAGCGCATAGGAATCGGCACCTTCTGACTTGTCCCATACAAACTTTATGCTTTTTTCGGATATCTCTGCTGTTTTAATGTTCATGCGTATCCATCCTTTTTAAATAAGCGGCGCACGAGCCATAATTGCCCGTGTGCCGCTCGTTTTTTGATCTTTATTTGCCTTTTAAGCAGAACAGATTGTTATTTAAGAGATCACTTCTTGGATTCCTTGAAGTACTTGTTCATCTCCTGAGTAACGGTCTTTCCGCCTGCATCCCACCACTGCTGGATAGCTGCGTCAAGAGCTGCCTCGTCGATCTCGCAGCGGATGTAAGCCTGCTGAGCATCGTTGATGATAGCGTCAAGATCTGAGCCCTTAGCCATGTAGAAGTAAGATGTGTAGGAAGCGCCGTAGTTAGGTACGCAGTACTGAATGTCTTCTGCATAGAGCTTCTGCTCAAGATCGGTAACAGGTGTGCCGCCAACCTGAGTGGAAACGGGTCTTGCATTAGCTTCAGCTGTGAAGTAAGGGATAACCTGGTTGAAACCATTCTTGTACTTAGCAGATGCAACAGGCTCATGAACTGTGCCGTCGTCATCTGTTGCAGGCCAAAGTCTTACATAACCGTCGCTGTTAAGATCGTAGGTCTCGCCCTCCCAGCCATACTCGATGAGGTTGAGGCAAACACCGTCGTTGATCTTGTTGAGAACATTGAGAACCGCACGAAGCTGCTCTTCTGTCTTGATGTTCTTTGTGGAGATAGCGATGAGGTTGTTCATACCGGTTGTAGGATAGCAAAGTGCGCCAAGACCGGTGTCAACATAACCCTGAAGGGTGTAAACAAGGCCGCCCTCTTCATTGGTAGCGCCATAGAGACCCTGATCAACGAAGTATGTCTGAACCTTTCTCTGATCGTCAAGAACCTGAACGCCTGATCCTGCAAGACCGGTTCTTAAGATGTTGTCACGAGCCTTACCTGCTCTTACATTGATGAAGTCGTAATCAGCGCCGCCGATTCCTTCCTGACCAATGTTGATAACGCCGTCTTCATAGAGTTCACGGAAAGCCTTGAGGGCTGTCTTGTACTCAGGAGTCATAACCTTGTAGATAAGTTCGCCGTTGGCATCGATGCCCCACTCATTGGGAACGCCGAACCAGGTCATCATGATGTTCCAAACGCCTGTCCAGGAGTCGATACCAAGACCTACTGTATCGTCAACACCGTTCTGGTCGGGATCGCCGTATGTGAACTCGTGGAGCATCTTTGTGTATGCATCCCAAGTTGTGGGCTCCTTGAGACCAAGGTTGTTGAGCCAGTCAAGACGATAGCCGAGACCGTTACGAGCGAGCGTTCTTGAACGAGGAAGACCATAGAGCTTGCCGTTTGCGGAAGCGTTCTGACGAGTAGCCTCAGGAATGGTAGCGAGGTTGTCATAATCGTCGATGTAAGGAGCGAGATCCCAGAAGAGACCGTCCTCAGCTGCGGAAAGGAAGGAAGCATCCTTACCTACTACAAGAACATCGGCAACGTCGCCTGTGGAAAGCTTAAGTCCGAGATGCTCTGCATCATAGTAAGTAGCCTGATCCTGCCACTGCCATGTGATGTTTGCATTGAGGTAGGTGTTGAGCTCTGCAACAAGCTTGTCATAAAGCTCATTTGCCTCAAGATGCTCTTCATCGGAAGGAAGAGAAATGGTGATAGCGATGGGTGTAGGAGCAGGAGTAGCTGTAGCATCAGGAGCCTTTGTCGGATCCGGAGCCTTTGTAGCTGTAGCCTGTGTAGCTGTTGCACCCTGAGTAGGCTGAGTGTCAGCCGGCTTATCACCGCATGCTGCAAGGCTGAAGATCATGGTGCCTGCAAGAACAGCTGCGATAACCTTGTTAACGAGTGTTTTTTTCATAGATTTCCTCCATTCATAAAATGAATATTTATAACAACGCTTATGCGTGTGTTATCGGATAATAGTATTTTAACTCATAAAGCAAGCCCCGTCACGTTATTTACGAGTGACTATTGTGCAATTTCGATCATTTTTGCCCCCGAACCTTCGGTTCGGGGGAGCCGCTCGGCTTTGAGCGCATCAAGGCTCTGCGGAGCAGAGCTTTACGCTTATTCGCCTGTGATACCGGATCTCTCGATACCCTGCATGAACTGTCTCTGTGCGAATGCAAAGAACAGGAGAACGGGAGAGCTGATTATCGTGGCACCTGCCATAACCACCGCATTGTTAAGAGTGTCTTCACCGTCAGAAAGGCCGAGGTTTCTCAGCATCTCCTGCTGCTGGTCGGGAAGCGCGTTTGCGGCTGCTATGATGGAGTTGATACGAGGTGGTAAAAATTGCAATGTCGGACTGTTGATATAGAGTCCGGGTTCGTAGGAATCGTTCCAGTGCCATACGACAGAGAGCACGAGCGCTACTACCAGGGTCGCTCTCGCAAGAGGGAAAACGATCCTCCAGTAGGTCATCATGAATCCGCAGCCGTCGATACGTGCAGCTTCCTCAAGGCTCTTCGGGACAGTAAGATAAAACTGTCTGAAGAGGAATACATACAGCGCGCCTCGTAATCCAAAGCCGAAAAAGCTCGGAAGGATCAGCGGCCAATATGTGTTGATCCAGTGAAACTGGTTGTAAGTCAGGTAAAGAGGGATGATGATCGTCTGTGTGGGAACGATGAATGCAAGGATAACTATCGCAAACAGTATGTTTTTGAAGGGGAAGTTATATCTTGCAAAACCGTATCCTATGAACGAGCATGCTATTACATGGCCTATCGTCGCAAATACAGTCACTATCGAGGAATTGATGAAATATCTCTTTCCGTTTATGAGTTGCAGCGCGATCGAGTAGTTTTCAAACTTGAACTCGGTCGGTATCCAGTGTACGGACGAACTGTTGAGGTCCGAGTTTGTCATCAGCGAGTTGATGATCATGTAAAGGAACGGATATATGAACACGAACGCAAGTCCGATTATCAGAAGGTACATTACGATCGTGACCACTATCTTCTTTGCTCCGGTCTCGGATGCATATTTACGGCGGAACAGGTAAAGACGGAGCTTAAGGTTCGAAAGTACGTCTTTTCTTTTCGATTGTGAAGACTCTGTGCTTGCGCTCACGCTTTCTCACCTCCTCTACTTCGCTGGTATGCATGTATTTCTTCATTACGGCAAATATGATGGCTACGAGTACTCCTATGAATGCGAAGTATATCCAGCCGAGTGCCGCGGCGTAACTGAATTCCGCGTTTGTAAAGCCGTAAAGTCTGATGTACTGGAGCAATGTGTTTTCTGAACTTGTGAATGAATCAACAAGTGTATATACAAGGTTTAGGAGCATCATGGGCGAGATCATGGGGATCGTGACCTTCCAGAATATCTCCCATTCTGTCGCGCCGTCTATCTTTGCCGCTTCGTAAAGCGCGGGAGAAATGCTCTGCAACCCCGCAAGGAAAAGCAGTATCTGCACTCCGCTTCGCCAGAGGACGCTTACCAGTTTTCCGAAGACACCCTGGATAACGTTTGCGATATCGCCGCCGAAGTACATCAGAACGTTGTACGGGATGATACGTCCGTCCATTACGTTAAGTACCGCGCGCTCTACGCCCTGGTTGAGGAGCTGTGCCATGATCTCTCCGCTTCCCAGAAGGAACGGGATGAAAAAGATCACTCTGAAAAGTCCTCTTCCCTTGATATCCTTGTTGAGCATGATCGAAATGATCAGCGAAAGGATGATCGTGAGCGGGAAAGTCGTAAGTGTGGCTTTTACCGTTTCCATGAACGTCGGAATGAATTCAGTGTCCACCGTGAACGCCCTGATAAAGGACTGCAGCGTATAGCCGCTTGTCTTCATGCCGAGCACTCTTACTTCCTCCGCAAGGCTTATCCTTATCGAGAAGAAGATGGGATAGACAAAGAACACCGCCGCGCCGAGGATGAAAGGAAGCACAAATACCAGACCCTTCAGGGAGTTCCTGGTGTGGAGCGTCATTTTCTTTTTCTTTTTATTATCTCCCATTACTTTGCACCTCCGGTCACAATGTAACCCCTTGCCGGAATGGTATAACCGTCAGCGGATGCATCTTTCTCTCCGTAGTTTACATAGACCACGACGCCGTTCTCATATCCGACTTTTCTTACATCTTCGGAGAAGATTGTGTGATCCGTCATCTGCTTTCCATAAACGCAGGAAAGGTTGTCTTTGAACTCTTTGTAGGTATCCACAAGCGTATCTTCCCAGTCGGCATAGGTCGAACTGAAAAGTTCTGCCATGTCGGTGTCCCTGAGGTTGAGTGCCGACTCATATGTCAGGTAGAAATAAGGAGATGCGCCGTACTCGATCCATTTGAGCTTCTGGATGTCGAGATTGTAGGAAAGGTTTCCCGCGCCCTCAGTGGAATAAGGGATAAGTCCCGAAACCACCATCTGCACGAAGGGAACTTCGTAGTCTGTGATCGAAAGGCCGAAATTTCCTTCCTTCATCATGTAAAGGAAATCGGTGTATTTGAACACATACTCGTTGGAGCCTGCGGAAGCTATCTTCTTTCCGTTCGTCATGCTCTCGTTGAGGAGCTCGGTGAACTGTCTTACGGTCTCACTCTTTGTGTACGGATGGAGCTCATTGTAGTCCGCGTATGCGTACCGGCCGATATCCCAGTAGCCGATGCCGAGGCCGTCATAGTTCTTTATCTTTTTTACAAAAGCCTTGTTCCTGTTAAATGCCGCGAGCGGATTTACAAGGTAGCGTGTCTTTCCTTCGAAGGTCTCCTGCGCTATCTCGATGTTTACACCGTCATAAGCAACATCGTCGTCTTCGTTGAATCTCTTTGTGGCATCACTTGCCACAAGGAAATCATTCTCAAGGAAGACATTGATTCCGCTGTTCTTTTCGGCATATTCGGAAACGTCCTTAAGTCCGGACTTTCCGCCGAGATGTCGGTCGGGACCCCAGTATTCATAGTCTTCCGAATTTTTCTGCCAGTAGACCAGAATGTTTTCTATGTTTTCAACGCCTTTTTCTTTAAGGCTCTCGTTGATCTTTATAACATCGGAGAACCTTGTCATCTCGACATATTCCTTAAAGATCAGGCCATCCTTCTGAGTCCCCATGAGGAGTCTTAAGGAAAGAGGATAAGTATCGGCTGTCACCGCATTCTTTATAAGACCGTTATCAAGAAGGTAATCTCTGTAGGACGCTGCCATTCCGCCGTAGTCGGCTTTATCTCCGCAAAGGAAGGAATAGCGTATCTCTTTGTCCTCTTTGATGAGATTCTTGTCCACACGCTGTACATTACCGCCGGTCGCAACGCCGTTGCTTCCGGAAACGTTGTACATGTTAACGTTGAACACGTTTCTGAGGTATACTTCAAAGCATGCGTGGTTAAGATCTACTACATATCCCGAAGGATAAACGATGATACCCGAGTTTTCCGCGCCCTTTGTTCCGAAAGCAAAGAGAGCGTTGTCGCCGTCCTTGATGCCGTATACGGGAAGGGATGCGGTATATCTGTCGTAAGCATCCGTAAACAGTGTGTTAAAGCTTACGGATTTGTTTGTGTAAACATAGTAGGATGCGCCTTTTACGTTTGAAGGACGCTCTCCCACTTTTGCGTAGGTCGTGATGGCACCGGAACCGTCGGGATAGAAAAGATATCCGTCGCGGTTGTTGTCACATGCTCCGAGGTAAGGCATCACCTCTACTGTGGTGATCGCGTATTTAAAGTCTTCTCTTACCTTTTCCCAGGGAACTCTTACAACGAGATTGTCGTCTTCAAGAGTGTATTCGAGTGTCACATAGATACCGGGACGAAGGAAGCCGTATGTTACGGCAACACCGTTCGGTATGTACTCGGTCTCGAGGAAACCGCAGTCACGTCCTGCATAAAGCTTTGTAACGCCGGAGTCACGTTTTTTGAGATCGTTGTAGCTTATCGTGATGGGTGACTGGAGATATGCGGCCCACTGTGCGTTAAGGTCGTCGATGTCATATACTTCTTTGTCGGCAACACCCTTCCACAGATGTCCGTTTTCCAAATTTTTCACCTGGATCGCGCCCTTGACGTCGTTGTAGTAAAGCTCAAGCTTTGAGGTCTGCGCCACAAGCTTGTATTCTCCCTCATCCAGCAGATTTGCGGTGGCTTCCGGAGCAGTATAGTCCTCGCTGTAAGTGATCGCGTTGTTCTTTGCTTTCTTGATGCTGAAGAAACCGACTGTCACAAAAATGGCGACTATCACTAACAGTATGATGGTACCGAGTCTTTCTTTAAAAAACTGCTTAACCATATATTATTTCTCGTCTCCTTTCGCCATTTTACAGGAAATTCAGCCTGAACTCGTTGATTATCGAGATCACGAACTGGATCATTCGTCCGGTCAGCACGTAGCAGAGGAGGAGCACCAGCCAGAGCACGAGCATCAGGAACGCAGACATGAACATCATTGCGCAGGTCTTTCCGAAGGTGTAATTGTTCAGCACCATCATCGCGATGAAGAGAACAAGGAAAAGACCGAAATATGCAAGGGCGGTAAATACGCCGTACCATGATTTCTGCGACTTTGACATGATGTTTGACAAAAACATCAGAGGAAGGTTGATAACGATGAAAGGAGTGAGCGAGATCGCAGATGCGAACGTGATCTCACGTATCTTACTCTCACCGCCCGAAATACTTGTAGCCATGAAGCTCGCAGGTATCCATGAAATCGGAACGATCAGGAGCTTTACAAGCTCAAACCAGGGATTTACGTCCTCTATCTCGATCGAAGCGAGCGGGAAGTGAACGACGTAAAGGTATGCCATCCTTACCACATAAGCCAGAGCAAAGATGATGAACGGCACAAGCCTGTTGATCCTGTCTCTGTTCCACTTAAGTCCTTCCATCGCGTCAAACGGATGAAAAAGCGCATAGAACGAATATGCTATGCCTCGTCTTATGCTCATCTTTGACGATTTGTCGCTGATGAACTCCCAGTATCCTTTGTTTGAAGCCTTGAGGAAAAGCCTTATAAGGACGAGCGTCACCACAATGATGGCGAGCGCAAGGAGAATGATGGGCAGGAAGTGCGCGCGGAGAACGACGTATTTGTACTTGTCGAATGCAAGTGTGTAAACGTCACGGTCACCGACGATCTTTGCCTCATCCATGGCCTTTGTGTATTCGCCCTGCTTGTAATATGTGTTTGCGATACCTATGTGAGCCAGGTCGTAGTTTTCGTCTACTGTGAGCACCTGTCTCCAGAGATCGTAGGATTTCTGGTAATCACCGTTGTTGTAGGTGGATGTTGCCTCATGGATGCATTTGATGAAATCCGTGGGCTCAAATATCTGCACATTGGCATTTATCTGGTCAAGGATGTAGAGGTTTCCCTTACTGTCAACGTCGATCGCTACAGGTCTTGTGAAGGTTCCCTTTTTCTCTCCCATTCCGCCGAACGCCACGAGCATCCTTCCATCCTGGTCGTACTGGTAAACCTTTCCTGTGTGCTGCTCGATGACGGTGACGATACCGTTCTTGTCAACACAGATATCAGCGAAGAGAGGCTCCATGTACATGCCGTTGTCGTCGAAGTATTCACCGAACTTGAAGGACTGTCCGGCAACGACAGCTTTCAGGATGTTGTTGTCGATCCATGCCTTGATGGGGTTCTGGAGTGTGTTTCCGACTGTCTTGTACTTACGGTAGATATTGTTTCCGATAGCGTTGAGCTTTTTGATCTCGCCTTCTTCGCGCTCCATGCTCGTCGCATAGATCATGCCGTCATCACCGTAGGTGAGGTTTACATAGGAAGATGCAAGACGCTTTTTAACAAAGAGCTTCTGCTCATCGGATGCGAACATCCTGGTGAGTACTTCCGCAAGGTTGTAACCGATGTTCGTCTGTCCGTAGTATCCTCTGAAGGTGCCGTTTCCGTCGATGGCCATGATATTCTCGCCTCTTACGACGTAGATATATCCGGTCTCGGAAATGACAAGCTTTGAAGGTGTGAACACGTCACCGGTCGAAAGATCGCTCTCGGGGTTTGTGAACTCCTCTATGAGATTTCCCTCGGCATCGAGGTGAACGATGCGGTTGTTGTCGGTGTCGGCAACGTACATATCGCCGTCGTCACCTACAAAGATACCCTGAGGGTTCTTGAATGCTTTGCCGGGGCACTTGAAAATGGCTATGCATTCATGATCCGCATTGTACTTTACCACTCTGCTGTTTCCACTGTCGACGATGTAGAGATTGTCGTCCTTGTCTATAAACAGGTCGAGGGGCTTTTTAAAAGCATTCTGTCTGTTTTCGGGGTCTCCGATATTGTTTATGATGTCCGCGATGACATAACTGTCGGGAACGTACTGTCTTTCGCTCGTTCCGTTGGTAACATAGCTGGTGCCGTCATAAGCGGATACCGGCGTTGCCGCGGAGAGCATCACTGTCAATGCCGCAAGGAGCAGAATGCTGATTCTTTTGCGCAATTTCATGATCTTTCCTCCGTGGTTAGCCTTTAATACCTGAATATGTCATGGTTTCCATAACTCTTCCCTGCATTATCGTGAAGATGATGACTACGGGAAGTGTGGTAAGGAATGCAGCTGCGTTTGTCGCACCGGCACGTCCTATACCTGAACCGATGGTCTTTAATGCAAGGGGAAGTGTCTTCATTGCCTGGCTCGTAATGTAGATGAGAGGCGAGAAGTAGTCATTCCAGTTGCTTACGAACGAGAAAACGACGAGCGTCGACCATGCGGGTGCGAGCGCGGGCATTACCATCTTTACAAAGATCTTGAACTCTCCCGCTCCGTCCATTCTCGCAGCCTCGATGAGTTCATCGGGATATTGCTGGATGAACTGTCTCATGAGGAAGCAGTTGTAGGCAACCGCAATGCCGGGAAGGATCAATGCCCAGTAAGTGTTTACAAGTCCAAGTTTGTTTATGATGAGGTAACTCGGGATCTTTGTAACGTGCGGCGAGAACATGAGTGCTACAAGGATAAGGTTGAAAAGCACGTTTCCGCCGACAGGCTTGAACTTAACGAGCGCGTATGCCGCAAGTGAGCACACGATAACGGTAAGTACAACGACTACCAGTGTTACCAGGATACTGTTGAAGATGTATCTTGTAAAAGGAACCGTCGAGCTTCCGAGTGTCACCACAAGGTCCGAGAAGTTCTTGGTCGTGGGATGCGTTACATAAAACCTCGGAGGGAAGAGGAACAGCTCGTCAAGAGGCTTGAAAGCCGTTACAACTACGAATACCAGAGGCAGCGCTGTGAATGCCACAAGAAGGAGCATCACGAGGTAAAGAAGGACTTTGCTGAAGGTAATATGGATCCATTGTCCTTTAAACCATTTTATCTTTAACATTTATCTCCCCTCCTTGTTATTCATCTCTCGACGAGAGCGTCTTCATAACGATACGTCCGAGTATGAACGTGATGAGGAAGAGCACAACCGCTATCGCGGAAGCGTATCCCATCTGGAATCTTATGAAAGCGTAGTCATAAAGATGTGCAACGATAGTATGTGCCGAATAGTTCGGGCTCGGCATACCCGCTACAGCTGCCGCGATATCAAATACCGCAAAGGCGGAAGTGATCGTGTTGATCGCGCCGAACAGGAGCTGAGGCTTCATTGCCGGCAAAGTCAGGTAAAACAGTTCCTGGAACTTACTCTTTACACCATCGATGGCACCCGCTTCATAGATCGAGCGGTCCATGTTCTGGAGACCCGCCAGGAATACGAGAAAGCCTGTACCCATACTCATCCAGAGCTGTATGAACATTACTATGCTCATGATGTACTTAGGGTCGGTGTTCCAAAGGATGGGCTGGTCGATAAGACCTATCTTCATCAGGAAATAGTTCAGGTAACCTTTACGGTCACTGGAGAAAAGCACCAGCCAAACGTTTGTCATCGCTACGCCGCTTGTGATGGAGGGTGCGTAGAACGCAAGCGCGAAAGCCCGTTTGAACTTTAACTGGTTTATTACCCATGCAGCAAAGAACGAAAGCAGATACCCCGTAGGTCCCGTAATGACCGCAAACTTTACTGTGTTTGATAAAGCCGTTTTGAAGACGTCGTCATCGAGGAAAAGCAGTTTGTAGTTGTTAAAACCTACGAAATGAGGTGTCTGCATCATGTTGTAATCGGTAAAACTAAGTCCGATCGCAGTTATAACGGGCGCCACTATGAAAATAGTAAAAAGGATAACGAAGGGGGCCATAAAAGCATAGCCCATCCAGTTTTTATGCCAAAACCGGCGAAGGTTTGCCTTTCTGGCAACCGTTGTTTCTTTATTGCCGGCGCTTAAAGCGGCTGTTTTTGCATTGTTACTCATCGGCTATTACCCCGTACTCTTCCTGTTTCATTCTGAGCTCTCTGTTGATGTCCTCGACAGCTCTCTCAAGAGCCTCTCTGATATCCATACCGCTTATTACAACGCTTGTCCAAGCGTTTGTAAGGTGACGTGTCGTCATGTATCCACCGAGAACAACGGGCGTCTCTTTTGCCCACTGCCACTCAACCTCAAGTGTCTCGACATCCGAAGCCGTCCATGCAAGGCTTAAGAATGCCTCTTTGTTTGCAGTATTCCATCTTGCTTCGGCGCCCATCATTGCCTCAACTTCCTTGGCAAACTGTCCCTGAACGTCGGCACGTGACCACCACTTGAGGAACTCCCAGCTTTCCTTGGGTTTCGTCGACTGCTTAAGGATTATGTCGCCCTGAGCCGTGATGGCACCGGCTGTCCTGTCGATCGTGCCGTCTTCCCTGACATGACCGGGAAGAGGATAAATACCCCATTTTCCGGCGATCTCGGGAGCACCGACCTGCAACTGCATGTACATATTGAAATCACCGACTCCGAGAGGCATAAGGCCCGAACGGAAATACTGGTAGAAGTTTGCTGTCTTCGGAATATTGTAGTTGGTGAAAAGCTCCGTATATTCCTTGAATGCCTGATATGCTTCGGGAGTGTCGAGCGCTGACTTAAGTCCGCCGTCAGTGTAGAATTCTCCGCCGTTCTGGAAAAGGAACTGCGTGAAATCACGTCCGAAATAGAACTCGAATCCCTCCTGATAAAGCGCCGGAAGCACGTATTCGTACATATCCGCCCAGGTATTCGGAAGATCGATGCCGTATTTTGCAAGGAGATCCTTTCTGTAATACAGCACGTTGAAGTTCATGGTCTCGGGGATCGCATAGGTTCCGCCCATGTATTCATACGGAGTGAGCGTTGCCTCAACGAACCTGTTCTTTACTTCTTCAAAATCCGGAAACTCCGAGAGGTCGTAAACCTGTTCACGGATGGCGAACTCAACGGGCGATGTCGCATCAACGCCGAGCGCCACGTCGGGAGCCTTACCCGAGGTAATGGAAAGCATGATGGCGTTTACGTTACCTGCGTCGAGCTGTGAAGAAGGAAGTACGTTTACGTTGATCGCAATACCTGTTTTGGGTGTGAAGTCCTCATCGGCCATTTCCTTGATGACCTCAGCCCATTCGGTACCTCTCGCAATCCATACATCGATGGTCTCTGTAACGACCGTATCCTCCGAAAGAACGCTTCCGACATTGTCATAGTCCTTTACAAAGCTTGAAAAGAACTGCTTCATCGTGATGCCGAACTTCTGGAAGAAATTGGAATGTCTGTTTGCCCACTTTTCATCGGGATTTCCGACATAAAACTCATCGATAACGAGCGGAACATACTGCAATGACTGATACCACTCGGAAAGACCTGTCTGCGCCGTCTCGAGAGCGCCGTAGCGCTTTGCGATGGTGTAAGGATCCTTTAACATTGCTTCGATATCGGTCTTTATCGAAAGGAAGTTGTTTGCCATGGCCGGTGTCTTTTCCGACATCGCGACGGCAAGACCGTATTTGTACTGCAGGCTTTCAACAAGATATTCCATCTGTTCCTGCATGTTCGGTATCTTTACAAAAAACTGGTAATCGTAGTTCGGGTCGGGTGTCGAACCTGCGATCATGGTGATGTTTAAAAGTATCTGGGAAATGATCGCGATATCCTGCTCAACGGATTCAAGGATCTCGGTAAGATCTCCCATCTTTACGGTCATCGTGATGGTGTGCTTTCCTGCGGTAAGATAGAATGAGAAAGGCTCACCGTTTTCGTTGTGAAGCGTCTCAACGCCCCAGTTCTGGTCATAGTTGAATTTGTAGATGAGAAGCTCCTCAAACGGAACCTCGTGGTCGATCTCGATCTTTCTGTATGACGGAAGACCGTCGTTCCACATCTGCTTTGAGTACATGCCGATCTTGTAAAGGCCGTCCTTGGGAACTTCAAACTCCCATGTGATCGACTGATTTCCGTATCTCCAGCGGTAACCGCCTATAACGTTCAACATTCTGTACGTGCCGGAAACGGGCTCAACAAGAGGATCTCCGTCATTCTCACGGCGGAGCGTGGGATCGTTCTTTGCGATAGCGGCGAGCTCTCCCTGGAACTCTATCTTTTCAACATCGGCGTTTTTATATCCCTTTGCGGCGTATTCCGCAGCAACCTCCGCATATTTCTTAAGCACTTTCGGAGCGGACACACGGATACCCGAAATGTACATACTTGTCTTTGTGGTAACAAAGCGGAAAGTATGCTCACCTGCGGTCAGATATACAAGGAAATCGTCGGGAGTTTTTCCGGTGGAGTCCGTAAGACCCTGAGTGTACCATCCGGGAACCTCGACCTGCTTGGGTCTGGTCTGGTCGCCCACGCTGTTCAGCACAGGCTCTCCTGCATCACGGAAATATCTGTAAAACTCAAGATCCGCGCTCTCGGTGAACGGGTATTCGCCGTCAACATAAAGGGCACGCTTCGCGGAGTCCGAACTTCCCGTAATGAGATAGTAGTCGAAATCAACGGCATACAATCCCGTATCGGGAACATTTACGGAAAATTCCATGTATTGTGAATCGGCAGAGGAAAGGATGGCTTTTCTGCCTTCCCAGTCAGCAACGCTTAATTTCCCTTTATCATCACGTACGGAAGAAAGGTCCACATCGACCGTCTGAGTTCCGTATGCCGTGCCTTCAAGGGCCGCCATGGTCTTTGCATAGGAAACGACACTGTCTCCTACCCCGTAATCCCACTCGACTTTTACGCCTTCAAAACCGGAATACTTGTCTTTCAGCGAAGATCCCGGATCGGCATAGACCGTGGAGAGCGAAGAAGGAATGTCCGCCATCACCATACCGGCGACGAGAATGACAGAAGCTATCCTTTTTACCAGCATCCTGCCGCCGTCTCTGTTCTTACCCATAAAACTTTTCCTCCGTGTGCCTTGTGCATTTTAAACAAAACAATAAAAATTTTTGAGCACAAAATGATCAAATATGGACATAAAAATGTATGCTAACTTTACCACAGTTGTACACATTGCACAATGAAGTTTTTTTGACATTGTTGTGTATTATTGATTTACCAAGATAATCAATTTATTAATTTTCTCGAAATTCATTGCTCATAATTGACATTTTTGCGTTTTTCTTATATTCTGTAAAAAACAACAATGTATTTGGAGAACAAAATGACACCTTTTTCAAATAAAAAATTCAATGATATTTTTTTTGATCCCGCCTTCCAGGATTACTGTGTGATCCTTATAGAACACCGCGACCGTTCGGGTGGAGTCCCCGATGAGAAAACGCTTGCGCAGATCCTCACGGGCTGCAATGCGATGCTCGATGCTTCCTATGTAAGCCACTTCGTCGAAGAACATGATCATCTCATCTTCTGCTATCTCAACTATGACAGCCGGACCTTCAGCATCCGCGCTCTTGTTGGTTCTCTTAAACAGACGATATTCAACATAGTCCCCGAAGGGAACCGCACTGTCGTGTTCTATTCCGACCCTTTGCGTGATGAGACATCTGTAGTATCGGAATCCTTTTTTATGGCAAGGACAACAGGATACGGGATGCTCCTCGGCTCCTCTGCACCGCTCCGCACTTCCTATATCCATACCTGTGAGGAAAGCCCCGCTCCTCTCGACCGGGATTTTTTTACAAAGCTTTTCTCCGATCTTTCGGATCATGAATTAAAAAAAGCCTCGGAATACCTTGCCGAGGAAGCGGAATTTTTCAGGGACGCATACAGGAGCAACGCATACTACACCTGTAGTGAGATGCTTCATTACATTTCGTCGGCTTTTTTTGCGATGAAGCACTTCTTTGATTCCGTAAACTTAAATACCGCTTTCTATGAGAACGATATCCAGACACTGCTCTATAAACACAATGGGTGCTCAGGTTTGCTCCTCGCTTTTTCCGAGCAGTTAAAAGAGTACGACGACGCCTCTACGCATGCCGTATCACCGTTAAAAGACCGTGAACGCACTTCCGAGATCATAAATTACGTAGTGGAGAACCTCGCGACGACAAACTTAAACGAAACCGCTTCCTATTTCGGGGTGACACCCGAATATCTCTGCCGTCTGTTCAAGCAGAACACAGGGATGAATTATTCAAAATTCATACGCGACAAGCGTTTTGAAAAAGCGCTCGAACTCCTCGGAGGAAACGAAAAAATGAGCGTGGCCGCGATATCAGCCACGCTTGGATATAAAAGCCAGTCATATTTTCAAAATATCTTTAAAAAGGAATTCGGGATAACCCCGGAAGCCTACAGGCGTTCCATCAGAATGAAGCAGATGTGACATTTTTAATTTCCGGAAGGATTGTCATCATCCGTCTCCGCTTCGTCCTCAGCTTCTTCCGTCTCCTCTCCGTTTGCCACCCTTATGCGGTGCTCCATCTCTTTAAAGAGCGGATTGTAAATGACCGCATTGAAATACGCCGGTGCGCCGATCCCGAAAAGAAAGATCAGCGGAGTGAAGTTTTCGGAGACAAACAATACGAGCGCCGGGATAAAAAGCCACATAAGAAGCATGAGAAGCGTCTTCGGAGCCTGCACAAGACTCGCCCAGAAGGCGTTTTTTATGGTCTGCGGAACGGTATTTGAAAATCTCCCCTGCATGGGAAAAACAAAGATGAGCGCAGAAGCGACAAGCACGCCCGCTATCGCAAAAGCCACCTTAAAGACCGTCGGAAACGTGTTTCTGTAAAGCACGAACACCGCAAAGCCTCCGCCTCCGAGGAACACAAGGGCGAGCAGCGCTATGATCCCAAGCACTGCGCTCTGCCAGAACTTGGTCTTAAATGCCTTAAAATACATTTTTGTGACATAAGAGTCTTCATCACGCGCCATTTTGAGGCAGGTGTAGGAAAGTGCGGAAAGCGCAGGTCCGAAAGTGATCACAGGGATCGTTAGGAGCACGGTAAGGACGTTCAGCCACAAAATATCCGCAGCTTTTAAAAGCCCTCTTACCAGAGGACTGTCATAGTTAAACAGTTTGTCAGACATTTCTTCCCTCCAGCTTTCCGAATATCTTGTCGTAAAGCTTTGCTCCGAAATATGCAGGTACCGAGAGCCCGAAGAAAAAGAGTACCGGGCTTAAGACAAGGAATTGGTAGCATACAGCGAACGGTACAAGGTTTAAGACCAGCATCACAAGAGTGCGCCAGAAATTTGATATCCCGAGCTTGAATGAGTTTGAGATGTTCTGGGGAACCTTGGCTTCAAACTTTGCGATCACAGGGAAAAACCATGTTATTACGACCGCGAAAACGAACGAGAACACGACCAGCATCACAGTGATGATATTGAGCACCGTCTGAATGGCTTCCGCGTTTGAAAGGTCGTTCTGCTTCAGCATGTCGCGAAGTATCCCTATCGCCCAGAAATCCCCTATTATAAAGGCGATCCCGAGTATCAGAAGGAAAGATCCCGCAATGCCGGCTTTAAGGTTCTCCTTAAAAGCCTTAAAAAACATCTTTGAGACATAGCCCTCTTCATCACGGTTCATCTTTAAAACACAGTAATACATTGCCGCAAGGCTCGGGCCTATGGTGACCACAGGGATGCAGCAGAGCACTGTGAGAATGTTCAGTACAAGAAGATCGCGTATCCGGTCAAACCCCTCCATAAAGGGGCTTCCGGGTTCAAGTCCTTTAATGACCATAAAAATATCCCTTTCAGAAAAATCCAAAGAGAATCTATCATCCGGCTTTATGATTGTCAAGTTTTCTTTTCCCAAATGTCTTTTATTTTTCTCATCCGTTTGATATAATACGCTTTGTGTTTTGTTCGATCCTGAACAAATTGATCATTACGAGGTGAATACTATGTTTTATGACGATCTGATCCCTGTTGTGAAGACCTTCCCAAACGAGCCCGAAGGCTGGAGCAACGGCGTATACCATGAGAGAAAGCCTGTCTACACTCCCGTAAAGCTTTCCGATCCTTCAGAATGGTTCAAAGTGAACGGCGCTGAGCTCAAGCTCACCACGCGCTCCTGGACAGAGACCGAATCCACGGGCTTTGGTGTCTACAACTATGTCGAAGGTCTGTGCTTCAAGAAAGCCACAGGCTTAAAGGACGGCAGCTGGACCTTTACCGTTTCAAATTCAGGCTCCGCCCCCATCAAAGTCAGCGCTTACGCAAACGATATCTTAAAGATCAATGCCACCGAAGTTCCCGCAGGGGAAAATGCCACTCTGAACTTCACCCTCTGCTCTGTTGAGGACGAAACGATACTTTCCTTCTTTGTGCCGGATGCGGCAAAGACCAAAGAAGAAGCAGGCCTTCAGGAACTCACCGTCATCGATGTTTCCTACGAGGAGCTTCCTCAAAAAGCGCCCAAGGCAAAGCCCACGATATATCTTGCATCCGATTCCACAGTGCAGTCGTATGAAAAGTTCTATTATCCCCAGACCGGCTGGGGCCAGGTTCTCTACCGCTTTTTCAATGCGGGAAAGACCACTGAGGAGATACAATCGCCCGACCTCTTCTATCCTCAGAACCACATTTACGAGACACCTCTTTTCAACATAGAGAATCGCTCGATAGGCGCAAGATCCGCCCGTTCCTTCATAAACGAAGGAAAATGGGACCGTCTGCTCGCTCTTGCGGCTCCCGGAGATTACTGCTTCATCCAGTGGGGACATAACGACGCGACCGCCGTCCGTCCCAACCGCTATGTGGCTCCTTCGGATTTCCCTTACTGGCTTAAGAAATACATTCGTTCCTGCAAGGCACGCGGCATCCAGATCGTGCTCGTGACTCCCATCGCGCGCAGGAACTGCGACGCGCATGACGGAAGCTTTGTGGCATCCTTCGGTAATTACGCCGAGCCCATGATACAGACCGGAAAAGAAGAAAATGTTCCCGTCATCGATCTTTGCTCGCTGTCCGTGGATTATCTCAATTCCATCGGAAGCGAGGAATCAAAGCTCATCTACCTTTTTGCGGCTCCCGGCGCATATCCGGAAGGCGCTTACGCAGACGGTGTTTCCGACAACACTCACCTTCAGGAGTACGGAGCCACCCAGTATGCAAGGCTTGTCGCTCAGGCGATCCTCGATTCCGACAGACCTGAGTTTGCAAAGCTCAAACCCGCGATCGACACTTCGTTTGAGATAGAAAAGCCGAAGCCCTTTACTCCTGCAACTCCGCCCGATTCCACGACTCCCACGGGCTTTGCGATGCAGGAGCTTCATGTGGAGAACGGCACCGCGTCCTTCCTTCTCATCTGGAACGATGTCGAAGGCGCCGTAAAATACAACGTTTACCGCAAGGGTTCGGTGGATTTCCAGTTCTTCCCTCTCCGCTCCGTTACAGCGGAAGAAAAGCGCACGGCCGCAGTCCTTCCCTTCAGCCTTCCCGCAGCGGACGTATATCAGGTTTACGTCGCAGCCGAGTTTGAAGGAAAACGCGAAGGAAACAGAAGCCGCATAATCGAATTCAGAGCATGAAACATGCGCCCAAGTCGCTTAGACAGAAAAACACAGCAGGTCATTGCCCGCTGTGTTTTTTCTATGTGAATATCAGATTTTTTAAAGCTTGTACACCTTGAGATCACTGTATTCTCCGACCATAGGAGCGAGCTGCCTGAAGCCGATGCGTCCGTCCGTGAGGCAAGGTCCGTAAGTGGTCCCGTCATCGTCATAGGCGAATGACATAAGGTCGTTCACATAAAACTCAACACGGTCTGTACGTTTTACGAGCTTCAGTCTGTACGGCTCCGTGACATCCTGAACATCCGGGATGGGATCGGCGCCCTGCGATACCAGGTAAAAACCGTAGCTCTTTCTTAAGTTACAGGTGTGGAAGCTTCTCTCATCAGGCTCTTTTCTCCTGAAATAAGAAACATGGAACGCATTTATGTCGCCATGGTGGTACAGCGGATATTCGCCCGTTCTCGGAGCGAGGCTCTCATCAAAGATGCTCTCCCCGTTTTTTCCCTTTGCGGCAAAGAAAAGTATCGCAAGCCCGGGCTCTCGTATGGGCTTAAAATTCCATGTGATCTCGATGTTATCGGGAAATATCTTGTCGCACCAGAACACATAGTTTGCTTTTTGCCCCTGCTCAGCCTGAAGCGCATTCTCAAGCCTTAGCTTTCCTTCGGGAAAGCTTATCTTTGCCTGTCCTTCGAGCACAAAATCCTTAACGTCATCTTCGCACGAAAGCGCGTTTTCATAGATCAGTTCAGCCATATCGTTTCCTTTCGGTATGATTAAAGTCTTTGAGGCAGTGCATCACAAGCCGTGAACGATATCCTGTCGAGCCTAAGCATCGGATCAAGGAAATGCACTTTCAGCCTGTGCGTGCCTTTTTTCAGTTCCACATCGATAAGAGGCACAAAGCGCCACGTGTTTTCGCAGGAAAATGCCCAGACACCGGGCTTTAACCAGTCTGCATCCGTATACCTGGTGTCATCGATCGAAATATCAAAATGCGATCTGTCACGCCCCCACATGAACGCATGGGCCCACATCCTGTATTTTCCTGTAGTTGCACACTCCAGCGTGTATTCTGCGTAAGGCGCCGAGTCACTCGAAAAAGTCCTTTCCCTGTCGCGTATCATGAGCGCAAGCCCGAGGCCTTCATGTGAAGGTCCGTTACAGTAGGAAAGCTCTCCCGCATTGTTTACGATCTTCGCATATTCAGAGCCTATGAGCGCCGACGCAAGATCCACATCAAGCCCGCTGCCGTTTTCAACGACCGGCGATTCGCCCGCCTCAAGTATGGAGCTTATGACATCATAACTCTTTTTGCGCCATTCGTCCACCGGCACCTCGGGAAGTTCTTCACGATAGGTGTCATAGTCGAT
>JAEEGF012070687.1_pt1 | contig 30554 bp, 27 predicted proteins | sample 9134171 | NCBI WGS metagenome assembly JAEEGF01 (sample SAMN16246542, study PRJNA631951) | gut metagenome | biome: gut microbiome; feature: rumen; material: AP-attached | host: Bos | place: Iran: Karaj | collected 2018-10 | reverse complement strand
TTTATAAAATATCCCTTCTCGATGGGCGCGATAAGCTCATCAAAATCCATATCGCCGCCTTCGATGTATGTGGTGGTCATGCGGACTATCGGCTCAAAGGTGCAGTCTATCGCGCGCGCGTTGCCAGTCAGGCCTTCATCGAGCGCTGCCGCCGTCTGGGCGCTGTGCAGTCTTCCCGCAAGCACACCGTTTTTGATCAGATAGCTTTTACGTGCTTCCGTGCCTTCATCGTCATAAGGCACAAATCCGGAGCCTACAATGCTTCCGCACTCCGCGATCGAAAGGATCTTTGAGCCCACTGTCTTTCCCAGCTGCCATTCGTTCTTCATGGTCTCGTCCGAAAGCATAAAGTCGGATTCGGACTTGTGTCCGAAGGATTCATGTGCAAATACGCCCGCAGCCTGAGGCGAAAGCACCACAGGGTACTTTCCGGCTTCCACAGGTACGGAATTTCTGAGGAACGCGGCCTGCTCCTGTACATTCTTTCTCAGTTCCTCCTCGAGCCCCTTCATGTCATCAAAGAACGTTCCGCCCTTCTGCCAGAAGCCCTGGAACTGCTTTTCTCCCTCCGCCATGCTGAAGCCGAAGCTGAGACCGCAGGTCTGATAGTCATATTCAATGTCCGCGCCCAGGCTTGACATGAAATGAAAAATGCTGTTACGGTCAAGATATGTTCCCGTAGGCAGTACCACACACTTATCCTCTGTGAGGATCGGAAGGAAGCCCAGCAGGAGCTTTTGCTTTTCTGCAAGTGTGATATCCCTTATAGAATGGTCCGCAAAGGTAAACACCTTGTCCTTGTTTATTTCAAAGCGCTTTACCACAGGGTCCTCTGAGATCGCCGGGTTTTCCGTCGCCGCCTCGTACAGCCTGTCCAATGTTTTCTGCAGGTGGTCCGTATCCGTTGTGGATGCGTAATACCACATTTTTCCGTCATAAACACGGAGAAATGCCTGCTTTTCCTTACGGTTCCGCATTTCCTCCAGTGCTCCCGCCTTGTAGGAAATCACGGTCCTGCTCCGGTCCTCCACCCGGATATCGGCATAATAGCCATTTCTGAACTTGATCATTTTTTCTCTCCTTTCGCTTTGAACATACGCTCTGCCTTCTTTTTGAATCCCTCCGAAACAAAACTCCCATATTCCTCCGGCACGTTCAGCATCCCGTCCGTTACGGTCAAAGTCCGCAGCCAGTTCCGCAGCCTTTAGCTTGTCCAACGGACATTATACGTGATTTCCCGGTAAAATTGAAGACTTTTTTGATAGTTCGGCAGGGCATTTGTGCGGCATACCGGGCCCATACTGGCATCTGGGACAATCGAAACATTTCACATAGGAGGCGCCTTCCAGCACCGCCCTGCAGAACGCAGGATCCGCAAGAGCCGCCCTTCCGAGGTCCACTGTGTCCACAAGCTCGTTTTCTATAAGAAACCGCGCTGCCTCAGGCGTAAGGATACCATTTACGCAAGAAACCGGGACGCGCCCCTTAAAATGCTCATGAAACCTCACACCCAGTTCACAGATGAGATTATACGGCTTTCCTTCATCCTTGAGCGTGGGATCGTCCCACTCAATGCCTGTCGATACTTGAAGATAGTCACAGCCCGCTTTCACATATTCCTCGGCAACCTCGATGGCAGTCGCGACATCGGGCTCCACGCCCGCTATCCTCACAGAAATGAGAAAATCCTCGCCGCATCTCTCACGTATAAGCCTTATCGTCTCAGAGCCGAATCTTGCCCTGTTTTCAACGTTTCCGCCGTATTCGTCGGTACGGAGGTTCGTCTTTTTTGACATAAACTGATTTATAAGATAGCTGTGGCACCCGTGCAGCTGCACGCCGTCGTATCCCGCTTTCTTTGCGCGCACTGCGCCATCCGCGAACCTTTCCTGCATATTTCTTATGTCATTCACGGTCATCTCTTTCGCAAAAACGCCTTCTCTTCTTGTCGGCACGGCTGACGGCGCTATCACTTCTCCCAGGTCAGGCGCCGAGTTCAGGCCCGCATGATTAAGCTGTATGATAACTGCCGCGCCCGCATCGTGGCACGCCTTTGCTATTCTTTCATGACCCGGGATCTGTCCGTCCTCCCAGAGCCCCATATGATTTTTTCCAAATCTTCCGCCCGGCGTCACTGCTGTGGCTTCCACGCAGATAAGCCCGTATCCGCCTTCCGCTCTTTCCCTGTAATGCTCCACATGCTCATCCGTCGCTTTTCCGTCTGCGGATGCCATGTCAAATTTCACCGTCGGCGCCATTGTAAGCCTGTTTTTAAGCACCGTTCTGTTTATTGTGATCTTGTCTCCCGCTCTCATATTCCCTCACTATCCTCCCATAAGTTCAATAATCTGATTCTACCATAAAACCCGCTTGTTCTCTACTCATTTCCTATGAAACAAAAGAAGATGAAAAAATTTTCAAAAAAAGGTATTGACAAATTCAATTTAATTGTGTACAATCTAATCGCAATCAACCACAACACGTTTTTCGAAAGGAGACTAAGTATGGCACTTTATGATATCACTGTAAAAGACAACAAGAATAAAGATGTTTCATTATCAGAATATAAAGGAAAAGTCCTTCTCATCGTGAACACGGCCACAGGCTGCGGCTTCACTCCCCAGTACGAAGGACTTCAGAAGCTCTATGACAAATATAAGGACAAGGGCTTTGAGATACTCGATTTCCCCTGCAACCAGTTTGCGGGACAGGCTCCGGGCTCAGATCACGACATCAACGAGTTCTGCACCCTCCGCTACAAGACAACATTCCCCCGTTTCAAAAAGATCGACGTGAACGGAAAGAACGAGTCTCCACTTTACACCTATCTCAAGGAGCAGAAGCACTCATTCCTCAACCACCGCATCAAATGGAACTTCGCAAAGTTCCTTGTAGACAGGAACGGAAACGTTGTTGAGCGTTTTGCTCCCACCGACAAGCCCGAAAGCCTTGACGCCAAGGTTTCCGCATTATTATGATGAAAACAAGGTAAAATATCATGGACGACGCCAAATACGATATTTTAAAACTTGATAACCAGCTCTGTTTCCCGCTTTATGCAGTTTCAAAGGAAATAGTGAGGCGCTACCAGCCTCTTCTCGATCCCCTGGACCTCACTTACACACAGTACATCACCATGATGGTCATGTGGGAGAAAAAATGTGTCACGGTAAAAGAACTCGGGGAAAAGCTGTATCTCGATTCAGGCACACTCACGCCTGTACTTAAAAAACTCGAATCAAAAGGGTATGTGACACGTACCCGCTCAAAGGATGACGAGAGAAATCTTATGGTCACTCTCACCGATTCGGGTGAAGCCTTAAAGGACGAGGCTCTGGAGGTTCCGCTAAAGCTTTCCGGATGTGTGAATCTTTCTCCGGATGACGCGAAAACCTTATACGTCCTTCTCAAAAAATTGCTTACAAGTTTTTAATCATCTCACTCCCCTATATTATGTCAAGAGGTGCCAGGTAAACTGGCACCTCTTGGCCTTTCACGCTGTGCCGGTTTATTTGGCACAGCGTGATTTGTTGTAAGCCGGCAGCTATGCTGCCGGCTTATGGCGTAAAAAGAGGTGCCAACTACGTTGACACCTCTTGATCTTTTTTCAGTCTGAATGTCTTTCTCCCGCCGAGATCTGTGTCTTCCACAAACTCGCGTCGCCCCGCGGACTTCTCCTCTTCGTATCGCGCGATAACTGCATTTATCGCTTCCGTAGTGGCCGGATAGTCCAGTGAAGCCTTTATCTTTTCCACGTCGTAGCCGAGGTCGTAAAGATGCCTCACCTGATCTCCGTAGGCACTGTCACGCACCATCGCTCCGAGCGCTTCTTTGAAAATGTCATTTTCTCCCATATCGGATCACTTCTTAAAGCCGTCCTTAAGCGCAACGGACCTGTTGAAAACAAGCTGTCCGGGCTTTGAATCCTTGTAATCGAGAGCAAAATAGCCGAGACGCAAAAACTGGAACGAAGGCTCCGTCTCTCCCGCCTTTGAGATCACCGCATCTCCGAGGCTCTTTTCGCCCTTGCAGCCCTTAAGGATCTCAAGCGAATCCTTGTTCAGTACGCTTATGTAGTCCTCAGCCGCATCCGGAGCGGGATCCGAGAAAAGATAATCATAGAGCCTTGCCTCAAAATCAACGGAATCCGCCGCATTTACCCAGTGAAGAGTGGCTCCCTTGACCTTTCTGCCGTCAGCGGGATCTCCTCCGCGGCTCTCGGGATCGTAGGTCGCATAAACTTCCGTCACATTGCCGTTTTCGTCCTTCTTGCAGCCTGTGCAGGTGATGAGATATGCGCTCTTTAAGCGGCACTCGGGACCGTTGGGGAATAATCTCTTGTACTTCGGGATGGGCTCCTCAAGGAAATCGTCCGCTTCGATGTAGAGCTCTCTTGAGAAGGTTACCTTTCTGGTACCGGCATTCTCATCGTTCGGATTGTTCTCAATGTCAAGCTCCTCAGTCTGTCCCTCGGGATAGTTTGTGAGGATGAGCTTTATGGGCCTGATGACAGCCATCTTTCTCGGCGCATTCTGATTGAGATCGTCTCTTAAGCACGACTCAAGGAAAGAATAGTCCACTGTGCTCGAAACCTTCGCAACGCCGATCTTGTTGCAGAAATCGCGGATGGATGCCGAAGTGTAGCCTCTTCTTCTGAGACCGCAGAGTGTGGGCATTCTCGGATCGTCCCAGCCTGAAACGATGCCCTCTTCCACAAGCCTTCTGAGCTTTCTCTTTGACATCACGGTATAGTTGATGCCAAGCCTTGCAAACTCGATCTGACGAGGTTTTGAAGGCACTGAAACGTTGTTGATGACCCAGTCGTAAAGAGGTCTGTGATCCTCATATTCCAGACTGCAGAGGGAATGCGTGATGTGCTCCAGCGCGTCCTGGATGGGATGCGCAAAATCGTACATCGGGTAGATGCACCATTTTTTGCCCTGCCTGTGATGCTCAATGTAGCGGATCCTGTAGATTACAGGATCTCTCATGTTGAAATTGCCCGAAGCCAGGTCTATCTTTGCGCGGAGAGTGTATTTTCCCTCCTCAAACTCACCGTTCTTCATGCGCTCAAAAAGATCCAGGTTCTCTTCTACCGGTCTGTCCCTGTAAGGGCTTGTTGCGGGTGTCTGCGTATCACCGCGGTATTTGGAGAACTCTTCCGGAGTGAGCTCACATACGTAAGCCAGCCCCTTCTTTATCAGCTCCACCGCAAATTCATAGTCCTTTTCAAAATAGTCGGATCCGTAGAAAAACCTGTCGCCCCAGTCAAAACCGAGCCAGTGGATGTCTTCCTTTATCGCGTCCACAAACTCTGCGTCTTCTTTGGTGGGATTTGTGTCATCCATGCGGAGATTGGTGATGCCGCCAAACTTTTCGGCAGTGCCGAAATCTATGCACAGTGCCTTGCAGTGGCCGATGTGAAGATAGCCGTTGGGCTCCGGTGGGAAACGGGTATGTACCTGCTGTCCGGCAAAACGCCCGCCTTCAGCGATATCCTCCTCCACAAACTGTTCAATGAAATTTTTGCCGGTCGTTAAGACCTCTTCATTTTCATTTGCCATGAACCGCACTCCTTAAAAATTTTTATTTGTTATTGTATCATTTGCGCTGAAAAAGTAAAGTCAAAGTCAAAATCTTTTGTCGAGTTCTCCGAAAACCTCGCCAAGCCCCATGTTGATCAAAAGGTCCGCATTCCTGTCATAGCTTGTGGCGGATTTATTTATCAGCACAAGACTGCTGCCCGAAAAACCTCTTATAAAGCCCGCTGCGGGATAAACGGAAAGCGATGTGCCTCCGATGATCAGCACGTCTGCGTTTTCTATCGCGGTTATCGCGCGCTCTATGTCGACCTCCGACAGCTGCTCTTCATAAAGGACCACGTCGGGTCTTATGATGCCGCCGCATTCGCACTTCGGAACGCCGCTCGTTTTAAGCACCGCGTCAAGCCCGTATTTCTTTCCGCAGCTCATGCAGTAGTTCCTGAGCGTGCTTCCGTGAAGCTCTATCACGTTTTTGCTTCCCGCGGCCTGATGCAGCCCGTCGATGTTCTGAGTTACCACGGCCTTGAGCTTTCCTATCTGTTCAAGCTTTGCAAGGAAATAATGAGTGATGTTTGGCTTTGCGTCCTCATAGATCATCTTGTCCCTGTAAAACTCATAAAATTCCTCGGTCTTTTCCCTGAAGAACGTGTGGCTTACAATGGTTTCCGGCGGGTATTTGTATTTCATCATATACAGCCCGTCCTGCGACCTGAAATCCGGTATACCGCTCTCGGTGCTCACTCCCGCGCCGCCAAAGAACACGATGTTGTCCGAATCACTGATGATCTTGTACAGTTTTTCGATCCTTTCGTCCACTGCCATATCGCGCCTCCCGAACAAAAGTCATTTTAACTTCTTTTCAAGCACTCCGATCTGCTTTACCACATCTTCGACAGTCTTTTTGAGCGTGCCCTCTTTAAGAGGGTTCTTGAGATGAGCAAGCTTTAAAAGGTCGAAATATCCCTTGCTGCCGCCCGCCTTGCAGAGCTCAACGTAATCTTTCCATGCGCCCTCGCGGTCCTTTAAGGACTTTATGTAGAACTGGAACGCGCAGGTCGCTGCAAGCGCATAATCGATGTAGTAGAAAGGATAAAGGAAAATGTGCTGCTTCTGCATCCAGAAACCGCCGCCCTCAAGGAATTCATTCCCGTCATAGTCTCTCCAGGGAAGGTATTTCTTTTCGAGCTTTTTCCATACCTTACGTCTTCCCATCGCATCCATCGTGGGCTTTTTGAACACTTCGTGCTGGAATTCGTCAACCGCAACAAGATAAGGGATGACCTTTAAAGCCTCTGTGAGATGCGAATAGCGGTATTTGTCCGCGTTCTTCCCAAAGAACAGCTCCATCCAGGGATAGGTAAAATGCTCCATGGACATGGAATGTATCTCGTTCACCTCACTGGTCGAAGACGCCATCTCCATAAGAGGCTGCGTGCGTGCTCCGATATAGCCCTGGAAAGCATGTCCCGCCTCATGTGTGAGAACATCCACATCCGCGCTGGTCCCGTTGAAGTTTGAGAAAATGAACGGTGCCATGCGCTTCGGTAAAAATGTCATGTAGCCGCCCATGTGCTTGTTGGGCTTGGTCTCAAGATCAAAAAGCTCATATTTCGTCATGAAATCAAAGAACTCGCCTGTTTCCTTTGAAAGCTCATGGTACATCTGCGAAGCCTTTTTCACAAGCTGCTTTGTGGTGCCTTCGGGAACAGCGTTTCCTTCCGGGAAAACAAGCTGCTCATCGTAAAATTTCAGTTTCTTTACGCCGAGTCGCTTTGCCTGCTCCTTGTAGAGCTTGTCCGCGGCGGGAACGATATATTCGACCACCTGCTTCCTGAACACTTCAACGTCTTTCTGGGTGTAGTCATAGCGCTGCATCCCGAGATATGCCATGTCGGTGTAGCTCTTAAAACCAAGCTTCTTTGCCTGCTGCACGCGGAGCTCGACAAGCTTGTCGTAATAGCCGTCAAGCTTCTTTGAAACACTCTTGTACATCTTTGCCCATGCTTCAAAAGCTTCTTTTCTCTCCTCGCGGTCGGTGCTCTGCATGTGCTTCAGAAGCCCATAGAAATTGCACTTTTCACCGCGGAAATCGCAGCTGCAGGTCGCAACCGTCTTTGAATATTTCTGTCCGAGATTTCCTTCTTTGATCTCCTCCGGGATAATGGCGGGATCGAGGAGTCTCAGCTGCTGCTCGGTGTTGTAGTTTATGAGCTTTCCGAATTCCTTGTCAAATTCTTTTCTGAACTTGGAATTGATGCTGAGTTCGGACTGCTTTCTGCGGATCTTTGTGAGGCCCGCGCTCTCTTTTCTGATGTAGTTTTCCTCGTTCTCATAGAACTCGTCCGCGGTGTTGATGGTATTTCTTACCGAGGAGACCACTTCCATGTCGTAAAGGTCTTTGTAGATGTCCTCAATTTCAAGCGTGATCTTTTTCTGCTCTTCGTAGGAAGAAGCCTTTTCGTATTTCTTCAAGAGCTCGCTTATCTTTTTCTTCAGTTCCTTGTAATCAGGTCTTACATAGTTGATCTTGCTGAATTTTTCCATGTGTGACGCTCTCCTCTCATGATGCGGTACATGCCCAATATGCCAAAAGGCCTCCGAAGAAGCCTTTCTCTGTGATCATTATAACGCTACAAGCGCGGTTTTACAATATTTTTATGCCATAAAATGACTGAGTCCGAGGCTGTTCACTCTTTCCATCGCTTTGACTGTGTTTTCATGCGTTCCGAAAGCGGTGAGCCTGAAATACCCCTCTCCGTGCGGTCCAAAGCCGCTTCCGGGAGTTCCGACGATACGCGCTTTGTCCAGAAGCAGGTCAAAAAACTCCCAGGAGTTTAAATTATTCGGTGTCTTAAGCCACAGATAGGGTGAACTTACCCCGCCGTAAACTGTAAATCCCGCAGAGACAAGTCCATCACGTATCGTTTTGGCGTTATTTTGGTAATAGGAAAGCTGTTCCTTGAGTTCCGCTTTCCCTTCCGCGGAATACACGGCTTCTCCCGCGCGCTGCACAATGTACGGAGCGCCGTTAAACTTTGTTCCGTGTCGCCTTGCCCACATGTCGTGAAGTGACAGCCCGCCTCTTTCCAGCTCCTTGGGTACGACGGTATAGCCCAGTCTCAAGCCGGTAAATCCGGCATTCTTTGAAAAACTCCTCAGCTCTATTGCGCAGGTCTTTGCGCCTTCACATTCATAGATGGAATGAGGCACGTCAGGCTCTGTGATATAGGCCTCATACGCAGCATCAAAAAGAATCACGGCTCCCGTCTCGTTCGCATGGTCCACGAAACGCTGCAGATCCGCTTTTTTCATCGCGGTGCCCGTGGGGTTGTTAGGAGAGCAGAGATATATCACATCATGTCTTTCCGCGGGGATCATCGGAACAAAGTTGTTTTCCTCGGTACAGGGCATATATACCACTCTGCTCCATTTCTGTGTCTCTTTGTCATACTCGCCGCAGCGCCCCGCCATGACATTGGAATCGACATAAACAGGATATACGGGGTCGCACACAGCGATAACGGCATATCGTCCGAAAAGCTCCTGAATATCGGCCGAATCGCTTTTTGCGCCGTCCGAAACAAAGATCTCGTCAGGCGAGATGTCACAGCCGCGCTGCTTAAAATCGTTCTTGGCGATTGCCTCTCTTAAAAACGGGTAGCCGAGGTCCGGAGCATAGCCCCTGAACGTTTCCGCGGCTCCCATCTCGTCCACCGCCGAATGAAGAGCCTTTATCACTGCGGGCACAAGAGGCTGTGTCACATCCCCTATCCCAAGCCTTATGATCTCTGCATCGGGGTGTTCTGCGGTATATGCTGCGACTTTTTTTGCAACGGTTGAAAAAAGATAGCTTCCGGGAAGCTTTGCAAATTCGGTATTTACGGGTGTCATGATGTCCTCCTGAAAAATAAAAAATAAGGCGTTTCCGCGTGCAAAAACAAGCGGAAGCGCCATTGCTTTCCCATGTATGATAGTCCTTTTGTCCGTAAAAGTCAATGTCTATTCGATCTCGATCTCTCCGGAGAAAACGGTGGTCGCAGGACCTGTCATATATACCCTGTCGTTTTCTCTGTCCCACTTGACCTTTATATCGCCGCCAAGGACATGGACAGTGATCTCGTCATCCGTGAGGCCGTTCAGCACGCAGGCCACAGCCGTCGCGCAACATCCCGTTCCGCAGGCAAGGGTCTCACCTGTCCCGCGTTCCCATACACGCATCCTCACATTCTGTCTGTCAAGGACTTTCACAAATTCAGTGTTCGTCTTACGAGGAAATCTCTCGTGGCTCTCAAAGTACGGGCCGATCTTTTCGATGTCAAGCCCGTCGGGATCGAGAAAAACAACTGCGTGAGGATTTCCCATTGATACACAGGTCATGCGGTATTCCCTGCCGTTCACCATGATCGGCTCATCGATCACGTTGTCCTTTTCCGACTTCACGGGGATAAGCTCCGAAAGTAGCTCGGGGCGCCCCATGTCTACCTTTGCCGCGGTAACAACGCCGTTTTCTTCAAAAACATCGATGATCTTTGTCTTTCCCGCGCTCTCTATGGTCATATGCGTGCTCTTTACGATGCTGTTGTCATAAACATATTTCGCAACGCACCTGATGCCGTTACCGCACATCTCAGCCCGGCTTCCGTCGGCATTGTACATCTCCATCTCGCAGTTTGCCGTGTTTGACGGATTGATAAAGATCACGCCGTCGGAGCCTATGCCGAAATGGCGGTCGCTGAGCGCAATGACTATATCTTTTTTGCGGTCTTCCGGGATGCGCTCCTTAAAGCCGTTTATATAGACATAGTCGTTTCCGCACCCCTGCATCTTTGTGAATCGGATCTTCATGCTGTCTGTTCCTTTCTGAGTCTCGTCCTGTCATCCGCTTCAGACTTTACATATCCCACCATGTTTACCGCATGGTCGGAAACTCTCTCAAGATTTGTCACAAGGTTAAGGTAAATGACTCCTGCTTCCGACTGGCATTCTCCTCTGGAAAGCCTTTCCACGTGGTTTTCGCGAAGCTGATCCTCGTAAAAGTCTACCTTTTCCTCAAATTCAAGTGTTTTCTTTACCTTTTCAAGGTCACCGTCTGTGCGCGCTTCAAGCGCATTTGTGAGTGACCCCATCACAGCGTCCTTCATCGCAAGAAGGTCGGTCATTCCCTGAGGAGAGAACGAAAGCTTGTGCTCCTGCATCTTCTTTGCGTAATCTGCCATGTTTTCCGCGTGATCGCCTATTCTTTCAAGGTCGATGATGGTATACATGAGGTTTTTCACGACAAGTGACTGCCTGTCCGTAAGGCCCGAGTTTGTAAGCTTTACGAGGAAATCGGAAAGATCCGCCGTATCGTCGTCTATCCTTTCCTCCCAGTCATATATGTTTGGTATGAGCTCATATTTCTGGTACATGCAGGCATCGAGGCTTCGCTCTATGTTCTTTAAGCAGATGTTCCCAAGCTCGATGATGTAGTTGTTTGCGGCCTGGATCGCAAGTGAAGGCGTGTTCAGGATACGGTCGTCGAGGCGCATGGAGTGGTCGTGCACTCTGCCGTCGGCGCCGGTCTGCTCGGGCACGGGCTTGTCTTCTCTCACTATCATGCCGGACAGTGCGACAAGCTTACCCGCAAACGGATAGAATACAATGGCATTCACTGTCTTGTAGACCGTCTGGAAAATGGCGATCGCAACGGAACTCATGATAAATTCCTGTACTCCGGGTCTTGTCTTAAAGAAGATAAATATGATGATACCAAAGATCACCGTTCCGAAAACGTTGAGCAGCAGGTTTATCACTGCGGAACGTCTGGCGTCGCGCGATGCGCCCGATGCGGAAAGGAGCGCTGTCGTCGTGGAACCTATGTTTGCGCCGAGGCAGACAAAGACTGCCGTTCCGGCGTCAACCACGCCATATACCGCAAGAGTCTGCAGAACACCGACCGATGCCGACGAGCTCTGCATAAGAGTAGTCACAAGAAAACCTATGAGCAGGCCCATGATGGGGTTTTCTCCGAGCGCAAGGAAAGCCTTGTGCACGGCTTCGCTTGACATATATGTTTCCACCGAACCCGACATGGTCGAAAGGCCAAAGAACAGTAGTCCGAGAGAAAGTATTATCTCTCCGAGGTTCTGCTGCTTATGCTTTTTGCAGAACATCACAAAAGCCGCGCCCACGCCTATCATAACAGGCGCATAGAAGGACGGCTTTATATAGGTCGCGGTCTCCCCGAGGGAATCAAGCGAGACCAGCCACGCGGTCGCCGTGGTACCGATATTTGCGCCCATGGTAACGCCGACGGACTGCAAAAGGCTCATAAGGCCAGCGTTTACAAATCCGACTATCATGACCGTGGTCGCGCCGGAACTCTGGATGATCGCAGTTATCAGTGCACCAACAAGTATCGCCATCCCGCGCTTTGACGTAACAGCGCCGAGGAGCGACTTCATTTTTTCACCTGCGGCTTTTTGCAAGCCTGCACTCAGGATCTTCATTCCGTAAAGAAAAAGACCGAGACCCGCAATAAAGCCAAACAGATTTTTCACATCAGTAAGAGACATTCCAAACAGCCTCCGTCAGTATATTTGTCATTAAGTCAACCGGATATTTCAGCCCTGTTTTCCGTCGGACTGTCTGATCATATCCTCGATCACGATGTCAAAGATCTCTCCAACGGAGCTGCAGTATTCAAGCACTTTCCAAGGCTCATTTGTATGGAAATGTATCTTTACAAGATCCTCGTCTCCCGCGGCGATGAGGCTGTTTCCCTCAAAATGCTCCGTGATATAGTCCGCGATCGCATCCTCGTCGAGGTCCTCATCCCTCTTTTCAATAAGCATCTGCGTATCATAGCGATATGCAAACTGATCGTCTTCAGCGTCAATGGATTGAATTGCCATTATCATTTCCTCCGAGTTTATTGTTTTTTTACAAATTAGTATTAGTATAACCCATTTTACACCCGCATGCAAACCTTTTACTGTGAATAATTCATGAAAAATAATCATGCCGTTAAACAAAAAAAGAGCCGCATCCGTATCCCATCGAATGCAGCTTTGTTTTTTTATCCTATATGCGGGCGTCCGCTCTGCGCATCAGTGCGCTTTTGCGGTCATTTTCCATTCTTCCATAGAATTCATGAACTCGGTCATTTCCATGTTCAGTTCCTCGGCACCCTCTTCAGGAGTAAGGCGTCCCTTGGACACAAGCTTGAAGATCGTATTGTTTGCGCCGATCTCGGTCCCTATCACAAGGCCCATTTCCTTACCGATCTCTATCCCTTTTCTCTCCAGTCTTTCCGCTACGTCGCACATATTTCCGATCTCCTCTCCGGCCGATAAAAGGCCTTCGTATCTCCTGTCTCCCGTCATGGCCGAAAGAAGTTTCAGCACTTCATCCACGTGCTTTATCTCTGTCGGATCGTCAGGGATGTAGTCCTTGTTTTGCCGCTTCCTGGTGAAAAAGTTAGCCACCACCTTAAAATCGCTGTGAAATCGTTCCACCTGTTCATCCGAAAGCCATGCCACTTCAAATACTGTGATCACATAATCATTGACGAAGCCTTGCAGCCCTTCCGGAACATTGACCAAAGAAAGCAGGTTCCTGGGCTGTTTCCAGCGGTGTTCCGTTCCAAAATACAAAACAATGGTGATCACCGGCCTCGGAGCAAATCTTGTCCTCGCAGCATTCAGCAGTTGACTACGGTATGCCGCCCCATCATATCCAATGACGCGCATCGGCATATATTTCTCAGCCTTTGACTGATTCTCAACACCAAGCAAAGCGAATTCGATTCCGCAGTTATCCCATTCTTTAAGAACGTCCCGCTCTTCTTCGTGCACCCTGCCGTCACCGGCCTTGTACTGCGAATGTACCAATGCCTCGGAAAGGCTATCCGGACTTACGCGTTGCGCCCCTTCAAAAAGGAATCCGTTTATGATGTCCGCAAAAACATCATTATAGCTTTCCAAGATTTTCTCTGTTACGTCTTTTTGTTTCAAATGCTTCCATCCTTTCCGTATCTCCCGGATGGAAAAGTCCCCCCCCACACCTTAAGTATATTATCCGATATGGAAAAAAGCAATAGTAAGAGAAATAATGGTTGACAAAATATATATATAATTGGTGTAGGAATACACTAAAGTCCAAAAAATTCAGGGCGCGGGATTTATCTCCCGTGCCCTGTTCATTTTACAGCATTTTTTTCACGTTTCTCACGATGTAGGTCTCGCCTGTATGTGGATCGGTCTTCTCTTCGGAATCGTAGTCAAAAGTAAAGCCGCATGACTCCAGCATTTTTTCGCAAGGATGGTTCTTTACGCGGTAACTTGCGCGAAATTCTGTGGCCCCCTGCACAAAAGCCTCTTTGAAAAAAGCGTTCACTATCTGCCTTCCGTAGCCATGTCTCACATATTCCGGGCCGACAGCAATGCCCATTTCTTCAAAGATCCCGGGTTCTGCTTCACGCATTGCCGCAAATCCGATAGGTTCCATTGAGGACTTCAGGTAGACCAGAAAAGCGTACTTCTCTTTTTTCTCAAATTCAATAGTGCGGAGCATCCGCGCCTTAGCTGCCTCTTCGTTTTCGTCCGGCTTCCAGAGCATATACTTTGCAGACTCAGCTCTGCCTGTGATATTTCTGTACAAGGGCTCCCAGTCCTCAAAAACGGCCTTCTTTAAGATCAGGTCAGCGGTTTCAAGCTGTACTGCGGAATAGTCGCACTCTTCTGTTTCAAAAGCATCAGATCTCATAGTCCTAAAAAAGCCTCAGCCTTTAGATGCGCTATAATAAACGATCACAAGTACCACCGCAATGATCAGAAAGATCAAGCCTGCAAGCAGAATGTTGATCGGGCTTTTACGTTTTGACTGCTTTTTTTCCCTGTAATCGGCAAAACTCTCTGCCTCTCCCGCAGAAGGATAATGATTGAAAAAGACATATCTCAGGCTGTAACCGAAAGAATCAAATGAGCCGTCATTGGCAGCGAAAGTTATACCCGCGACTCCCAAAAGAGCGACCGCAGGAACAAAAAAAGCATCACCAAGTGCACGAAGCATCGGGTATTCCCTGTGCAAACCCAGCAGAAAAACCGGCACCGCGATAACGGTGCCGGCGATCAAAGCTATTATGAATTCTGCCGGTTTGAAATTTTTTATCTTCAACCTTTTAATTCCTTCTGAATGCGCTCGAACTCCGCATTGTTGCACTGAACAAAATGTCCCGGCGAAACCTCGCGGAGCGAAGGCTTGTCAACAGAATAATCGTGCTCCGCAAGCGGATTGTACACGATACGCTTTCTTGCCTTCTCATAGATGGGATCCGGAAGAGGGATCGCCGAAAGCAGCGACTTTGTATACGGATGCAGAGGATGAGCAAAAAGCTCATCGGAATCCGCAAGTTCAACCATCTTTCCGAAGTACATTACTCCGATACGGTCCGAGAAATACTTTACTACAGAAAGGTCATGCGCGATGAAAAGAATGGTGAGACCAAACTTCTCTCGCAGATCGTTCAAAAGGTTTATTACCTGTGCCTGTACGGAAACGTCAAGCGCGGAAACAGGCTCATCCGCGATGATAAGATCCGGGTTCATGATTACGGAACGTGCAACACCGATACGCTGACGCTGTCCGCCCGAGAACTCATGAGGATATCTTGTGGCATGCTCTTTTACAAGGCCTACCATCTCAAGCATATCGTACACTTTTTTCTCGATCACCTTTTTGTTTTTTTCGCCCTGAATGACCAGACCTTCGGCAATGATGTCCTTTACCGTCATACGGGGATCAAGTGAAGCTATGGGATCCTGGAATATCATCTGGATCTTTGTGACAAGCTTCGGATCTGCCTGCTTGTGGTCACGCTTTGCGTTCTTTATCTCTTCCTTCTGTTCAGCGATGAACTTTTCAAGTCTCTGCTGTTCCGCGGGATCTGTAGCAGCTTTTAATTCCTGCTTTGCCTTTGCTATCGCTTTCTTGTAGGAACGTGTTCCAGCAGCGATACGCTGTCCCTTGAAATACACACTTCCCGAAGTGATATCATAAAGCTTGATGATGGAACGTCCGGTAGTGGTCTTTCCACAACCGGATTCTCCTACAAGGCCGAAAACCTCACCTTTTTTGATATCAAAGCTTACATCGTCGACTGCTTTTGTCTCAAAGCCGGGCCCTACTTTAAAATACTGGCAGAGGTGTTCGACCTTAAGTAATACTTCCTGATTTTCAGCCATTGCTCTGCCCTCTCTTTTCTTTCATTCTGCGGATCCTCTCCCTGATCACGTCGGGCATCTCAACCTTCGGCGCATCGGGATGCAGGAGCCATGTTGCGGCATAGTGTGTATCCGTGATCTTGAACATGGGCGGTTGCTTTTCGAAATCGATCTGCATAGCGTATTTGTTACGAGGCGCAAATGCATCGCCCTTAGGAGGATAGATCATGTTCGGAGGTGTTCCTGGGATAGACTCAAGCCTCTCATTCGTATCAAGATCCGGCATAGAGGAAAGCAGTGCCCAGGTATAAGGATGAGCTGCTTCGTAGAATACTTCCTCACTTGTACCGTACTCAACGATCTTTCCGGCATACATAACGGCAACACGGTCTGCCATGTTTGCAACAACGCCCAGGTCATGTGTAATGAAGATAACAGTGAGCTTACGCTCTTCTTTAAGCTTGTTTATAAGCTCAAGTATCTGAGACTGGATGGTAACGTCAAGCGCTGTGGTAGGCTCGTCGCAGATAAGGATATCCGGGTTTGCCGCAAGCGCAATGGCGATAACGATACGCTGTCTCATACCGCCTGAAAATTCAAAAGGATACTGATCATAGCGCTTGTGAGGCTCTGCAATACCAACCTCGTTCATCAGCTTGATCGCTCTCTCTCTTGCAACTCTCTTTGTAACCTTCTCAATAACACCGGACGCATTTTCCTTAAGGAAGTCGATGACCGCAACCGTTTCCTTCTCATAATCACGGCTGTTCCTTGCGGAAAGGATATCTTTATAGTGTGAGATAAGGCGGCTTATGATCGCGTCAATATTGCCCTTGATAAGCTCAAGGTCTGTGACTGCAGCATCCGCAACTTCCCAGGAAGGCTTCTTTCCGGATGCTACAATGCGGTCATACTTTCTCTTATCTCTGTTGTAAACTCTGAGAGCCTTTTTGTTTGTCTTGATGGCATTGAAATAGTTCTCTATCTGCTGGTAGATCGAAGGTCCGAAAGTGAAGCTTAATGAATCCTTCGTGATCGCGAGCTTATCTATCGTTGCCCTTACCTGCTTGTCAAGACGCGCAGCCTCAGCTTTGCACTCCCCCTTAACAAGCTTATCCTTCTGAAATACTGTTTTACCGCTTTCAAGGGCAGCGATGCTCTTTTCCATCTCGCCGTAAGAACGGTCTGCAGAGAACTTAAGAGCAGCTTCGGCATCACCGATGAACTCCAGCATATAGTTGTCGTTCAGATACTTTAACAGATATTCGTCAAGCTGATCGACATCCATCTGAGGAAGTTCTTTTCCTGAGAAGGTGAGGTAATAGCCCATCCTGAAAAAGTTCGGTGCTTTTTTGTCTGCCGCATTCTTGAGAATGTCGCGAATGGCTGTCATGCGTGTGACAAGCTCGCTGTATTTGCCCTTCTTCTTTGCGGAATTGAATGCACTCTGAAGACCGCGTGAAAGAGAAAGAAGCTCATCGGCATCTTCCTTTACCACGTACTCATTTAAGGATTCTTTTGCTCTTTCTTCTACATCCTTTACCCAGTATGCCGCATCCTTTGCAGGCTGTTTCTTTTCAAGCTCAAAAATGAGTTCATCAAGGTCGGTAACAGCTTCGCATGCTGCTTCCTGAGCTACCTTGTACTCCTTTTCAAGTTCGATGTGCTTGAACTCAAACTTGTCAAAATTCCTGCATTTCCTGGTGAGTTCGGAAGCCTTTGCGGAATCGTTCTTCGCAAGCGCCTCGATCATCGTATCGTTAAGGTTCTTGAGGTATGTATTAAATGTGTTGCGGCACTCTTTCTGGCGTGCCTTTCCCTTAAGTAACATGGCTTCGGTGAGCTGACGTCCGATCTTTATGATGGGATTAAGGCTCGACATGGGATCCTGGAAGATCATGGCGATCTTGTCACCACGGATCTTGTGAAAATCTTCTTCGGAGATCTTTAAAAGGTCCTTGCCGTCGTAAATGATCTCACCTGACTCTATGATAGAGTTTCCGGCAAGGATACCGAGGATAGCCTTACTTGTGACCGACTTTCCGGAACCTGACTCACCAACGATAGCAAGAGTCTCGCCCTGGTCAAGGTCAAAGTTGATGTCTCTTACAGCCTGCACTTTACCGTTACTGGTCTTGAAGGAGATCCTTAAGTTTCTGACTTGTAATTTCTTTTCCATATTCCTTAGTCCTCCACTCCTCTCGTAGACGGGTTAAATGCATCTCTCAAGCCGTTACCGAAAAGGTTGAAGCAGATCATCAAAAGTCCGATGAAAACACTCGGCCAGAGCATTGCATGAGGTGCAGTGGTCACTGCGGCATTACCCTGTGAAAGAAGGGTACCTATAGAAGTTCCGGCAAAAGAAGAAAGGTCAACGATGCCGAGATATGTCAAAGTGGTCTCGCCTCTGATAACTCCGGGGATAACAAGAGCACAGCTTGTGATAATGGTTCCAATGCCGTTCGGGAAGATATGCTTGAACATAAGTCTCGCATCGCTTGCGCCAAGCGTTCTCGCAGCCATGACAAATTCCTGGCTCTTAAAGCGGTAGAACTGCTTACGTGTAAGTCCCGCCATGCCGATCCATCCGGTAAGCACATAAGCAAACAGGAAACTTGGTACTACTCCGACCTTTCGTGCCAGATGATATTGGAACAAAGTGGTAGTCACTATGAAAGGCACACCGGAAAGCACATCGCAGATACGGTCAAGGAGCATATCCACAGCTCCGCCGTAATAACCCTGTATAGAACCGTAAACAGCACCGATTGAAAGATTGATCAAGGAAACAACAACCGCAAAAATGAGTGAGAATCTTGCACCGATACCGATAGCGCCGAAAAGGTCCATGCCCATGCTGTTGGTTCCGAAGATGTAGGAAGGCTTATGTCCGAACAGATATGTGTAGTAGTTATAATAACACATACGTACCTGAACGGCTCCGGACTTTGCCGTCGAGTAAGCATAACTTCCGTCGTCTCCGGGTATCCTTATCGAATTGTAGGGTGCACCTGCATTTTCCACTCTTCTGGAATACGCTTCCTGAAAGTTGCCCTCCTTGTCAAGCTTTGCAGCGCCCTGTGCGTCAACCTTATACCAGATATTTGAGTTGTCGGTGATACCTGAGATATCGTCAGCATCAACCCAAGGGTAGATCACCTGAATGCCAGTCTCGTCCTGCCAGTCCTGTATCTTTTGGAATTCCTCGTAGGAGAAAACTCTGTAAACAACACCAACAGTATAATAAGCATTTACCTTGATATCGTAGGTATAACGCTTTACCATCTTTCCGCGGTATTTAACTTCTGTCTCATAGGAAGCCAGAGTTTCAATAACGGGATCCATACCTGTCTCGATCGCAATTCCCTTCCAGAAGTTCATAGCGGTCTCGTTCTGAGAGTCAAACGTTTTAGCACCACTAAGGCTCTTTATTCCGCGCTCCGCGGCCCATTCAACAAAAGGAGGGAAATTTACATAGAGCTTATCTGTATCCTTTATCGAATAAGGCGAGATTATGGGGGAGATTATTACAAAAAGCAGCATCAGTCCCAATATCCATGTTGCGATAACCGATGATTTGTTCTTTGAAAACCTAATCATCGCATCGGCAAAGAAACTGCGTGCCTTTGTCTGCAGCTCAATGTCGTGAATGTTTTCATCCTGGACAAACTTGAATTTTTCGGCAGGAATGTGTTCAAAATTGCTTGTGATATTATCCATTTGATCCATCCTCCCTCATCACTTTCTTGAGCCCATACGGATCCTGGGATCGATAAATCCGTAGCTGATATCGTTAACAAGGCCCGCCAACAGTCCTATTGCAGTGTAGAAACACGTTGAAAGCATAAAGATATTGTAGTCCGGAGCGTTGATGGCATCAAGTGTAAGGTTACCAACACCAGGAATGGCAAATATCTTTTCTATAATGAGTGAACCACCAATGATTCCAATGAATTCGCCAAGGATCGATGGGATGATGACAACACCGCAGTTCTTGAGAGCATGTCTTACTGTTGCCTGAGCCTTTGTAAGTCCCTTGGTACGTGCAAGAAGCATGAACTCACTGGTAAGTACCTCCGTAAGCTCGGCTCTGGTCGTTCTTGTAAAACTTGCAATTACACCAAAGGAAAGCGCAAGAACAGGCGGTATCATACTCCATGTCATTGCCGGACTGAACCAGTCCGTTCCGGATTTCATAAGGAACGGGAACCATTTCAGCTTGTAAGCCAGGAAATACTGTATCAACAAGGCATAAACAAAACTTGGCACGGAAATGACCACCATTGTAAGTGTGGATATAATATAGTCGATCCATGTGTTTTTCTTAAGTGCGGCAAAAATGCCGAGAGCTATGCCCAAGGGGATGCTGAAGATGATCGAGTAAAGATTTACGATCATTGTGGCCGGAAGCTTCTGCTTAAAGATTGCCCAAACCTCCTGACCGAAATAACGTTTTTCGGACAGGCCCCAATCAAATTTGGTAAAAATATTTTTTAAGAAAAGGCCGAACTGAACGAGCATGGGTTCATTGTATCCCATGGCCTCACGTCTCATCTCCACGATCTTTGTATGCGTATCCTCAGGAGGAAGCACCGGAAGAGGAAGCATCCTGATGAGGACAAAACACATAAGAGTGATAATGAAGAATACCAGCATCAAATAAAGCAGTCTTTTAATAATGTACTTGATCATAAATGGTTCTCTCCGTTTGTCTAAAATCACTTTTACAAAGCGGTTTCAAAAGTGCTCACCGACTTAATATGCGCTGGACGCAAGCATTTTTGAAGCCGTTTTGCATCTTGAATATCCTTTAGACGCGGATAAAACCTGCGGCAAATGCCGCAGGTTTTCCGGTCTTTCATGTAACTATACTGTCATACAGACAGATGAGATCAATACTGGAGCTGACCGCCCTGTGATGCTACATAATCTTTCCACTCGGTCTCGTCATAGTTATACTTCATGTAACGGATACCGCCGCGTGAAAGAACAGGGTTGTACTCTTCAACAACATAGTATACCTGCTGTGAAAGAAGAGCCATAGAACCATTGTTCATCATAGGGATGTAGTCATATGTTCCGAGGATGATGGTCTCAAGCTTTGAAAGGATGTTAAGTCTTGTCTCAACATCAGCGATCTCGTAACCAAAGTTGTAATCAACGCCGTCAACGGTAACCATCTCACCGTTAAGTGCATCGGACCACTTCTTAAGGCTCATTGTGAGATCCTTGCCGTTGATAGCAAGAGTCATGTTAACCTTTGTAGCATCGAACCACTGACCGTCATATGCTCTTGAAGGGTTGGTGTAAAGGTCGGAAAGTCCGAAAGGATCCATAGCGGAACCTGACCATCCACCGAGAACCATATCATAGATACCGTTTCTGATGTTGTTTGACCAGTCGTTTCCGCAAGGAGCAGACTCAACGATCTTGATCTTTCCTTCAAAGCCTGTGCCAACTGTGGTCTCAGCGATCTTCTCGTTGAGGTAGTTGATCATCTTTGTCTGGAAATCAGATGAAGACGAGATTGAATATGTAATTGTTACAACCTGATCTGACTTTCCATCATTGTCAGCATCTGTGATGAACTTCTTCTCGAGGGCTTCTTTGTATGCTTCCTGATAGAGTTCCTTAGCCTTTACGGGATCATAACCTGTGATGGAGTTTACGGCATCCTTAAGTGTAGCGTACTTTGTGGTATCTACGGAATAGAAATCGCAAAGTGCCTGCATAGCCTGCGGAGTATCACGATAGTATGCGCAGGTCTCAGGATCGTAGATGTAGGTGTTTCCGATGATACCATAACCGGGTACACGAGCGGGAGAAACTGTTGCGCAGAACAGATCTCTGTCGAATGTAACGGCAACGGCGCGACGGAATGTGTTGAGTGTCATAGACTGAAGATCCATGGTAGCCTGATCAAAATCGGCTGCTGCTTCTCTCTCGTTGATGACCTTCTCATAACCGTTAAGGATTGCAAAGTAAATGGTCTCGGCAGGTGTAGAATGAGCGTACTCGGAGTTTCTGTACTGGTCGAAATCCTCAGCCTGAAGACCGTAGCCCATGAGCTGTCCTGCGAAGAACATGTTCTTTCTAGTAGCTGCCTCTGCAACAACCTGAGTATCGATCTCAGTTGTCTGATACATAGGATATGTCTCGCCGTCTTCGGGATCAACATAAACATGGTTACCGTCTGTCCAGCCGAACCACTTGTCGTTCTTTACAAAGTGCATGGACTTATCAAGCTGATAGCCGTCCATCTTGTAAGGACCATAAGAGCGTGATGTCTCAACACTTGTGTTGTAAGTGCTGCTCCATACTGTACCTGAAGCGGTGGTTGTCTCTGTTAAGCACTTATCATAAAGTGTGGGCTCGATGAGCCAGCTTGTGGAAAGTGCATATGTTTTGAGATAGAAACCATGAAGTGAATTATTGAATACATAGGTGATCTCATTGTCACCGGACTTGAAGAGACCAACCTTGTCAAAGCTGAAATCAGCCTCATAAGCATGCTCAACAGCAAGCTCGGAAGCGCCATAGCTCTCATAAGGAGCGCCTACTCCGAGATATTCATCCCAAAGTGACTTTCCGGAGAAAGCATCGTTGACGTTCTCACCGTAAACGGTCTCATCGGTTACTCTTACGTACTGAGGAAGAGCATTTCCCTGAGCGTCGGTGTAGCTTGCGTCTGAATTCCAGAAATCGTAAGCATCGATGAAAAGATCGTCAATGCTGTTTCCAGCTGCTACCCATTCGGAAGCTGTCATTTCGATCTTGTCATAGCCAACTGTTCCCTGATAGTAATACTTTTTCGCATTTGCGATAGCGTAAGTGCCCTCATAGTAATCAGCTGCACGATAGTTTAAAAGCTTGGGATCCTGAAGTCTCTTGAAGGACTCTACAAAAGTCTCGGGAGTGATCTTTGTGCCGTCATCGAAGCAGAGGTCTGTACGAAGCGGAACAGCCCATGCATAACCCTCTGTTGCGGATTCGGGAATACCAAATTCAGGATGCTCAGCCTTAACCTTTGCAGTAACATCTATAGGCTCACCTGCAGCCATCTCAGGAACGATAACGTAACCTGTGAAAGGCTCCTTGCCCTCGATGGGATGATTTGCATCATTGAATACGAGGCTGTAGAGACCGGAAGTGGTGTCTACATCGTTAAGAGGATAACCGTCATCCGATGTCTGATAGGTGTGAGGATTCCAGTTTGTAGCAAGAGTAACTACGGAATCACGGAAAATAAAGTCCCCCTCAAACTCTACTACGGAAGGTGCCTCTGTAGGTGTGGGTTCGGGTGTGGGTGTAGCTGTTGCATCGGGAGCCTGTGTGGGTTCGGGTGCCTTTGTTGCATCCGGAGCCTTTGTTGCTTCCGTTCCCTGTGTAGGAGCAGGGGTGTTTGTGCTTGTAGCAGGCTTCTTCTCATCGCCGCATGCTGCGAAGCATGTTGCTGTAAGAGCCATGGCAAGAACGAGTGCAAGCACTTTCTTCATTCTTTTCATAAAGTTCATTCCTCCTTTTTAACGCGTTGTCGCGATAAAGTAAAATCCTCCAAAAAGCAAAACAAGGTACAGAAACAACACTTTCCCGCACCTTTGCGAAACGCCATTCATGATTCATTTAGTATTACCTACGACATTCTTATATTGTATACAAAAATACCGAAAAGTCAATAAAAAGTTTATCTTTCTAAAATCTAAAATCTCTTTTTCAAGATCTCATTAAGTCAAAAGTTTTATCGCCTCGATCAAAGTAACAAATAAGAAGATTGCCAAAGGCATTAACAGCATATGAACCGGGTAAACCAGATAATATCCGATCTTTGCAGGCTGATAGCCCTTTTTGCCGTTATAGAACAAAAGTATCACAAGACCTGCGACAACAAAGATAATGATAAAAGGATACCAGGTCATAGTATGGGGGAAAAGCGTTAAATCTTCAGAAAGTGTCTTGTCCCAAAGCATGACAAAAAAGAGATCGCACAGGTCGTTGATCACAAGTCCTGTGATGTATACCGCAACTCCGCCCGCAATAAACGCTGCTTTCTGCTCTCGTTTTTCCTTTAAGAAGTAAAAGAATACAGCTGTCATTACCATAATGCAGCCATAATCCGCTCTTATCAGTTCCGACACAGCCATTCCTAAAAGCGTGATGAGCATAGACAAAGGTACAGAATGCCATTTTTTCATTACCGCATCGACAGCCATGATCGTCAAAAGAGCAATTATAAGTGCAAATGCCGCATTCTGGTAAAGGACGTTTAGCGTCCCGAAATTACACAGATCAAATGGAATCTCGGACATCACCGCAAAAACAGTGAGCCTTAACAAATAAGCCCGTCGGCTGATCGTATGTTCCAGCCCCTCAGTAAGCATAAAGCAACACAAAACTGCCGCAAGTGCTCCAAAGAGATCCACCCGTAATAATAGCGTTGTTAATGAACCGAGCACCATAAATATGATGGCAATGATCTTAAGCGCAGATGCCGGGATTCCTTTTGTTTTTGCCGGTGTTTCCATATCATTCAAACCTTCTTTTTATCTCATCATATTTTGCCGATGTCATCAGCGCGGTTTCATCTGTGTCCCGGAGCCTTACCGTATAGGTCCATCGTCCGTATACTTCAAGTTTTCTGATCGCATCGGTCCTTACGATATACGATTTGTGGCAGCGCATAAACTGCGCGGGATCCAGCTTTTCCTCAAGGGAAGAAAGAGATTGTGCTGTAAGGAACACTTCATTTTTAGTAACGATCCTCGACATGCTGTCGGAGCGTTCCACCATCAGTATGTCGCCTATATCCACAAAATTGATCTCTTCCTTGCCCTTGATGAGAAGCTTCTCTTCCTTTACATTTTCGTATGCGTCGGAGTTCTCCTGTGCTTCTGAAAATGTCTTGATCCTCGTAAGTGTCTTTCCTATCCTTTCCAAGTCGAAGGGCTTCACAAGATAGTCAAATGCGTATATCTCAAATGCATTTGCCATATATTCACTGTGTGCTGTCGCAAACACGATCTTGACTTTGGGATCCACTTCAGTGATCGCCTTTGCGCATTCCAGTCCGCTTTCCCCCTGCAGGTCAATATCCATAAAGACCACCTGCGGGCGGTTCTTTATAAATTCGCTTATTGCGGAGGCAAAATCACCGCATGAACTCACCACCTTAAAGCCTTCGGTGCGTTCTATCATTTTTTTCAGGATATCACGGATATGCTCTTCATCTTCCACAACAGCTACTTTTATCATGTTTCCCCCGCGATAATAGGTCAGTTTTTCTTTTTATCCACAAAATCGATTACGCCGTTCCCGATGTCGTTCTTCATCTTGGTGTCGGCCTGAATGTTTTGAAGTTTGTAATAGTCAAGCACTCCCACATTTCCGCTTCTGAGCGCCTCAGCCATTGCCTTGGGAACTTCGGATTCGGCCTTTACGACTTCGGCCCTCATCTCCTGTTCAAGAGCCACAGCCATTGCCCTTCTTTCCTCGGCCTTTGCCTGAGCGATCTTGGTGTTTGCTTCAGCCTGAAGGCTCTGAAGATTTGCGCCGATGTTTCTTCCTATATCGATATCCGCTATATCTATAGAAATTATCTCATATGCCGTGCCCGAGTCAAGGCCCTTTTCAAGGACCACCTTGGAAATATCATCGGGATTTTCGAGAACGGAACTGTGTGTGGTCGCGGAACCCACCGTGGTAACTATACCCTCGCCGACTCTTGCGAGAACTGTGGCCTCACCTGCACCGCCGATCAGCTGGTTGATATTGGTCCTTACAGTGACTCTCGCTTTTACCAGTAGCTCGATTCCGTCCTTTGCAACTGCCGAGATCTGGGGAGTTTCTATAACCTTGGGAGTAACGCTCATCTTCACTGCTTCAAATACATTGCGTCCCGCAAGATCGATGGCCGAAGCCTGTTCAAATGTGAGCGCGATGCCCGCACGCTCTGCGGCTATCAGCGCATTGATGACACTGTCAACATCACCGCCGGCGAGATAATGTGCCTCAAGTTCATTGGTCTTTACCTTGAGGCCGGCCTTTGTGGCTTTAATCATTGGAGCCACGATCCTTGCCGGCTTTACACGACGTATCTTCATTCCGACAAGCGAAAAGATGTTGATTTTTACGCCGCTCGCCACTGCGGAGATCCACATTCCCATGGGAACCACGCAAAACAGCACAAGGATAAGTACAACCACTACAGCCGCGAGTATAATGGGCCATCCCGGTATCGATGTCTCTAAAATAATAGTGTTCATGATCAAACCTCCTTAACCACGATCTTGTTGTTTTTGATATTGGTTATCTCAAGCTTCGAGCCCCTGCCGATATACTCGCCCTGAGACAGAATATCCAGTTTCACTCCGTTGAATTCTCCCTTTCCGGACGGTCTGAGATCGGTGATCGCCATGCCTTTCTGTCCGATAAGGTATTCCATGTCCTTTCCATCGATGAACAGGTCTCTTCCCGAAAGATCCGTATCAAGCTTTATCGGGGACCTCACTTTTTTCGAGTTAAAAACGATTATGCTGATGAGCAGCATCACCGCTATGACGGCAATGGTTATCAGTGCGACCGTGATGCGCTCTGCGGCATTTTTTCCGGTAAGCAGCACGCCTGCAACGGAACAGATGATCCCCAGCACTCCCGGCACGCCAAACCCCGGCATGTAAAACTCGATACCGATCAGCACTATCCCGATCACAAGCACAACGATACCCAAAATCTGAATAGATTCCATGCTATGCTCCTTTCTCAAATTCTACGGTAAAGACTGTCTCGTTCTCATCGGAACTTACACATATCTTTCCCTTGTTTGTCTCAAGCACTTCGGAAACAATGGAAAGCCCCATTCCGTGGCCTTCCTCTTTTTTGGTGGAGAACCCCTTTTTGAAGATATTTGCCAGCATGTCCCGAGGGATCGCGGGCCCGTTATTCTCAACTTCAAAAATGTATCTGTCAGGAGTTTCGGTGATGTTTATCTCTATCTTCCTGTCAAGTCTTTCAGTATCCTCAAGCGCTTTCATCGCGTTGTCGATGAGGTTCGAAAGCACCTTGCAAAGCTCCCAGTCCTCTATCGCAAGATCCTTAAGATCAGACTTGACCTCGATGATAAACTCCACGCCACGTTCTTCCGCCTCAGCATTTTTGGCTGCAAGAAGCGCGTTCAGAGCAGGTTTTGAGGTTCTGATCGCTTTTCCTGTCTTCAGGAGTTCCTTGTAGACCTTCCTCAGATAAGAGTTCATTTCGTCATATTCCTCAAGTTCCATCAAGCCGTAAACGATCTGCAGGTGATTCAGATAGTCATGTCTGTCCATTCTCAGTTTGTCGTTCAGCCTGCCGAGGTTTTCCAGATTTTCCCTGAGGATGAGATTCTGATCGGAGAGCCTCATAAACTGTCTTGCGAGTATCGCGAGACAGGCGGCGAGGATAACGACCAGTATGACGCTAAGAACAAGATAAAACACACTGCTACCCACCTTTTTTTCCTCCACGACCACAGAATACCATTTTTACTATGATTGACAACTCATCTTCTCTGAATTATACAGATTTCACTCCGAAATGTCATCAAGAGGATACAAAAAACACGCCGATCGCATTGGATCGGCGCCGATGGTCACTTAAGCCCATTTGTTTTTTTATAAACATCTCCCCTCGGACCCGCAAGTATTGTGCATACAACAATGATCTTGTCATTGATCAATGTATAGATTACTCTGTATCCACCTAGCTTGATCCGATAATAGTTATTCCTCTTTCCTTTAATACGTTTTATATCAACACTCTCAGGATGCTCTCCTACAAGAAGCTCATTTATGGCATCCTTATATTCCTTTCGCACATCCTCGTGGTCTTTGAAGAATTTCTCTGCAGCTTTTGTATATTGTATTTCGTAGGAAACCGGTCCCCTCTTCTCCCCCATTTCTGCCCCCCTTGATCACAAAGTGATATGTTCTGCCTTAATGATCTCCAGATCGTCGTCTGAAAGGTTTTCCACTTCAGAAAGGATTGCAGCAGACTCCTCTTTCGATGCTTCCTCCACATTGGCAGTCAGTCTGTAGAAAGGATCCTGTTTAACAGTGTGCAGATATGAATCAAGCGCCTCATTGATAACGTCGGTCATAGTCATATGAAATACCGCTGCTACCCGCTTTATATCAACCACACGTTTCTCTTCCAGTTTAAGATTTATCGCCTTCGTAGCCATATTTCACTTCTCCTTTCACAGCATTATTATACACCATAAAGACGGTATAGACAATCTATTTTTTTATCCGAATAGTTTTCGTCCTTTCACCCTAACATCTTGTCTATAGCCTTTTCATCCGCTTTCGGAAGTATCTCCATCAGATGCTTCTTCACTCTCTCCCGCGATTCCTCGGGTGAACGCTTATACACCCTGTCCGTAAAATCCCGTCCGAAGAACTTTTCCGGAGTGGAATACTCTCCTATGCCCCAGCCGTATTCGTTGCCGTTTTTGTCAGTCTCGTGTTTAAAATCGGTGATGACAACATAGCAGTTTTTCTGGAGCCTCGTGATCGAGGAGTCAAAGCCTTTTCTTCCGCCCTTTCTGTAGTCCCCGAGTTTTTTGAGAGTCTTTGAATAGATGGGGGCATTGCTGTCGAGAAGGTCAAAAAGAAGCTTGTCGTCACGCGCCATAAGTCCGTCGTCATAGCGCGCGTCGGCGTCATACCCGTCTCTCCTGTAATTTGCAAAATCGGGGAACCACTCACGGCTTATGTATACGGCCTTGTTCTGCATAAACTTTCCGTATGCGCAGCCGGTCTCTCTTATCACGGGCCCCTTCCACTCCCAGGCGGGCCAGGGATCTTCCCCCGCCCACCAGCACTTGGGAGCGATATGTTCTTCAAGCGAAAAACCCTTTATCGGGTTTGCAAAGAACGGCACAAAACCAAATTCTTCTATCGCGCTTTCAAGTTCTTCTTTTGAGCTTATCACAAACCTGTCGGAAAATGTCCTACTGTTTGATCTCATTTTTGTTCCTTCTTCTGCTCACAACGACCACGATGCCCGTGATCAGCATCACTACAGGCACTGCAAGGAGCGCTGCGATGAGTTTCAGCACAGTTGCCGCATCATAGATCGCAAGGGTCTCCGAGTCCTCAAGGTTTATGGCGGAGACCGCCGGAGCCGCATTCTCGGTCTCTGTCATATTGTTGATGCTGTTTACGAGAATATCTATGTTTCCAAACGTTCCGGAGTTTTCCGAGAACGCATCGTCAAAAAGGTAAAGTGACGAAAAAACGCAGAACGACATGCCCGTGGTCGGATCCGAAACATTGTATCCCAGATAGAACATTCCGGTCTCGTCACCGTCTTCGCGGTAGATATTGTCCGCGTCCGCAGCCTTGAGATACGCGTTTCCCGAGGTCGAAAGGATCGGCAGGAAATTCAGCATATTGTTGACTTCGGTATCGTAGGAAAGCGCTCCCGCATACTGGGCGAGAACATATTTTTTCCCATAAACGCCGCTCGTAAAGGAGTTGTTCGAAACCTCACAGATGATGTTCACAGGGCTCATGTAATACTGTCTTCCGCCCTCCACGGCCACTCCGCTCCTTACGGTGATGCCGTAGGCGTTGAGCAGTGCCATGAGATTTTTCTGATCGGCATTGAGGAAGCTCAGCGCAAATACCGCTTTTCCGCCTTTGTCAAGATAATCACGTACCAGCGCCGTCTCCGTGTCCAGATAATCACTCTGAGGGTTCTGTATGAACAGCACGTCGCAGTCCTCAGGCACTGCGTCCGAAGTGATGAGCGTGAGCTCCTTTATCACGATGTTCGCCTTTTCGATGAGCTTTTTCACCGCGGTCCCCATGGCCGTCTCGCCGTGTCCGCTCACTACATACACCGTAGGCACTTCATTTGAAGAAACAAAGCCTATCGCCGAATCCAGCTGTCCCTCAAGGTCTATTCCCACCACATTTTCCTTGTAGGAATAGGTGGAGTAGTCCATTGCGTATTCGGTGACCAGATAATCGTTATAATCCACACATTTTGACCGTCCGGTACGCTCGTTCACGACTATAAGGCTGTGAGCGCTCAGCTCTTCGTCGGAATAGTCTTTGTAAAATGTCGGGTAGAGCTCGGGATCCTTTACTACCACGTCGATCTTTGAGGAATATTTTTCAAACTGTCCGAGGATCTTGTCAAAAATGTCTATCTTTTCCCCGTTCGGTTCAAGATAGTAGACGGTGATCTTGTCGTCAAGCCCCGCTATATAGCTCTTTGTCTGTCCGTTAAGAGTATACATGCCGGTCGATGTAAAGTCAAAGGTGATATTGAGCCTTGAAAAGATCAGGCTCACCGCAACGGCCACAGCCACAGCTGCCGCAGAGACTACAAAGGTCTTTGTGCCGTTCTTCATGCCCTTCTGTTTTACGCTCCGCACCGTAAGGAACCAGAAAAGCAGCACGATGCAGGCATAGTAGACGAGCGCAGTAACGTCAAAGATGCCGTAGTTGAAATTGTCAAATCTCTTTGCTACTGAAAGCCAGTCAAACACCGCGGACACAGAGCCTTCAAAGAGCGCGGGCTTTAAGAAAAAGACAAGCGCGAGCGCGCCCTGTGTGAGCACCGTAAATATCGCGGTCACAAGGACTTTTTTTACCAGCAACTGCACCAGAACGCTCACGATCAGAAGGATCACCGCAAACACGGTCCATGCCGTTCTGGCGCTCGCGTCAAAAAGTCCCGCGAGTGAGCTCGAAAGCCATGTGAGAAGCGTCACCACAAAGGTCGCGATCGCCGCAAGCGCCTGGCTTTCCGTTATAGAGGAAATGAA
>JAEEGF010049957.1_pt1 | contig 30560 bp, 26 predicted proteins | sample 9134171 | NCBI WGS metagenome assembly JAEEGF01 (sample SAMN16246542, study PRJNA631951) | gut metagenome | biome: gut microbiome; feature: rumen; material: AP-attached | host: Bos | place: Iran: Karaj | collected 2018-10 | reverse complement strand
CATGAATGTTACACCATAATTCATAGGTCTAATCGAATTCAATTTATCATAAACTATTTGAAAATCATCTGAATTATTTACAACTGCCTCAAATAAGTCCCAATAAGCGTTTATCAATTCTTCTGTAAAATCAGTTGCATTTTGTGTAACGAAGAAAGATCTTCTGTTATCAAGTACAGGAATCCCCTCAAAATCTTCAGGTACTTTTGATTTCAATGAAAACTTATCTTTAAAAAATGAAAGTATTTCCTTTCGATTTTCAGGAGTCCAACCACGATTGAAAATTCCAAAGAAAGAAAAAGGATCAAAGTCTGGATTTGTAACCCCAGAACCATCCTCCGGTCTCCATTGTAAAAAGTTTGTATATTTTTCAGGTAATGAATAAACAATTTTCATTAAGTCCTTTCGTTTGTCTTTATATTCAAGAACTTTTTGAGCCAATTCTTTATAGAATGGTATCCATGTAAATTTTGCTTCTGACATATTAGTTCTTCTCCTGTTATATTCCTAATTCATTTTTAGCATCTTGATATTCTTTTGTGCCGTAAGCACAAAGCATTACATTAACATCATAATCAGGGTAATTCTGCACAAATCTCTTATATGCTCTTCCACATTGTTTTGCAGATTCAGTGGCTGGATTATTAAGATTCCCCAAAAAAATCCAGAACTGATTATATGAAAGACTTTCCATAGAAACATATTCTTCCTTAGTCAGTTTGGCCAATACATTTGAGGAAATTCCAGCTACAGTAATCAAGTCCGTCTTCTTCATGTCCTTATCAATCAATAGCTTCCATAGTTTCTTATAATCTACATTCGCATTACCTTTTGCCATAGCTCTATTATAGCTCATTTTTGGGGTTTTAGGTGAATAAATATCACGAAATAGAAATATTTTTTCTTTTGCTTATTATGCTTCTCTCTATTAAAATCCGAGCCCCTTACACAGCACCCTCACCTTCAATAAATCTATCAAAGTCGCTCTTGTATAATCTATCCTGCACAATTCGGTATTTTTCAAACTCAGTCTCTGCATGAAGCTTCGCTATTTCTGCCGTCACTTTTCCTGCATCCTGTAACAGGCCGTATTCAAACATTTCAATAAAACCGTTTAGTCGTTTTTCCCAGTCTGCCATTGTAAGCGGGATATGACGGTTCGCCATGTTCTCTGCAAAATCAAGATAAGCAGAAACCATGCGGTTCAACTGCCCCAATTCTTTTTCTGACAAGTAGTTTTTTGCGACAGTTACATCGCTTTTCTTTATCTTTCCATTTGGGGCGTCCTGCCAAGTTGTTAGCCCCATGTGTTCTTTTCTTGCATCAGCTCGTTCCACAATCAATTCTGCAGCTGTGTGTCCGTGAACCGCAAAATGCATTTTGTTCTGAACGGTGGCATAAAATCTTTTTGTAGCCGCTGCATCTCTATCATAATCAATTGCTGTTGCATAAATATCCGTAATTTTCTGATAAAATTTGCGCTCACTAGAACGAATTTCTCGGATACGCTCCAGCTGTTCCTCAAAGTACTTTTTTGTAAGAATTGAACCGTCATTTTTAAGACGCTCATCATCCATTGCAAAGCCTTTGATGGTATACTCTTTTGCAATATTATTAACCCATTTACGGAACTGAACGGCTCTTTCAGAATTCACCTTAAAGCCTACAGCAATTATCATCTGCAGGTTATAATGCTTCGTGTCATACGACTTTCCGTCCGTGGCAGTTATTCGAAAATTTCGAATAACTGAATCTTCTTCAAGTTCAGAATCTTCAAAGATCTTTTTGATATGATAATTGATTGTATTTGTCTCAACCTCATACAAAACGGCAAGCATTTTTTGCGTAATCCAGATATTTTCATCTTCGTAGCGGACTTCAACGCTTTCGTTACTGCCACCAGTCTCCGCAACAAAAGTCAAATATTCTGCGGCAGAACTTCTAATTGAAATTTCTTTTGACCTTTTTTTTGCCATCTTCTCCATCCATCCAATAATACGATATTATACCACAAATCCTGTTTTTTGTTGCAGAAACATCGCTATTTCGCAAAAGATTCCCCTTACCATAAAGAATATACTACCGCTCCCCCCTCCCCATAAAAATTCACGCCGAGTTTTATCCGAAAACACGCCGAGAATTTTTTAAAACTCGCCGTGTTTTAAAAAATTCTCCGTACGTTTTTCCAGAATTCTCCGCATGTTTTTGCCAAATTCATGGGGATAAATTTCCAAATTATACCAATAATGCTAAATTTTATGTCAAAATAGCCCCTTTTCAGTGGTTTTACTTAACTTTTGGTATATTTATATTAATTTATGAAAGTGTAACTATATATATAGGATTTGTGACAGCGAACGTCTTCCTGTACAAAGGCAAGATGACGAAAAAGATCAGCTTGTGGACATTCTAAAAAAAGATAATGCTTAAAAAGCATTAAGGAGGTAATCAAATTGCGTGCAAAAAAAAGACCTTTTAACTGATTGCAGTCAGCTAAAAAGTCTATAAACAATCTGCGGAAAACCACAGATGACATTGCTAAAAAACATCATAGTTGGTTTCCGCAAAACTTTCAAGACATTGACACCTTCGTTGAAGGAATCAAGGCAGTCCTATGGCACAAATTGAAATGTCATTTCAAGAGCCAGAGGCAAAAATCACTTTTGGAGAAATGCTTATGAACAAAGCAATTTTCCGCAAAGAAACAAAATTCCATCATATAGGAGAAACCAATTATGAAATACAGAATTGTAAAGAGGATAAATCCCCTTAATAAAACAGAAGAGAAATACTACGCAGCCCCACAGTACATGGAGGAACTGACGGTACTGGACCTTGCAAAGGACATTTCCGACGCATGTACATTAAACGTAACTGACGTGGAGGCGGTTCTAACTTCCCTCGTAAGGAAGCTTCCCCTCTACCTTAAGAACGGATTCAAAATCCAGCTTGGAAACTTTGGCCGGGTAAAGCTTTCCTTCTCTTCAAAGGGATACGAAAGCCCTGAGAACGTGGATGCTTCAAGCATAACGAGTAAACGCATCCTCTTTACGCCTAGCAGCGAGCTAAAAAACGAAATTGAAAAGGCATCATTTTCAAAAGTTTAATTTGCTAAGATAAAGTAAGACCTTGCCCTGCCCAGGAGAAATCCTGGGTGGGGTGTTGTTTTGCGTGGGACATAATTTACACATCACTTCTTCAGTTTGCTGATCATATTTGCAAGGGTCAGAAAATTTTCTGATTTTATCAAGGCAAGTCCCTGTCCCTCATCACCAAGGACAACAAGCTGGTCCCCGGTGGAAATGTCGAAAATCTTTCTTGCTTTTGCCGGTATGACAATCTGACCCTTATCTCCAACAGTAACAAGCCCAAAGAGATGCTTTCCCTTCGGTGGAAGACCAAGCCCCATATTTTTTTCAGGCTCATAGTTTGCAAGATCATCAAGAGAGACACCGAAAATTTCGGCAAGCTGCTTGCATTTGTCAAGGTCGGGAACGCTTTCGCCGGATTCCCATTTGGCAACGGACTGTCTTGTAACGCCAAGTTTTTCCGCAACATCTTCCTGAGTCAACTGTAAGACTTTACGCATTTGGGCCAGATTGTCCTTGAACATTTACGCCTCCACTTTAGCCTCAATATTATTTTTCTTTTTGATTCCAAGCACCGCCCATCTGAAAAATGGAATCCTTGAGATGAGCGCATATAAACCATAACCGAAAACAAAGCCTGCGACAAGGCTCAAAATGTAGCTTGCGGGAGCGGGAACGAGTTTTGGTTTGGCAATCAACAAGGCTACGGTAGATATTCCAAGATAATGGAAGACGTAAAGTCCAAAACTGTGGCGGCTCATCCATTCGGTAAATGCATTTGAAAAATCTCCGAAGCGGGCAAATCCACCCAGCATGGCAAGGAAGCCGAAATAGGCGCACAATGAATACAGCCAGCCCCTGTTGATTGGTTTGTCGGCATAGTTCTGTCCGAAATTCAAAAGCGCAAAAGTCACGCACAATGCAAGGGCAATGACAATCAGAGGCAGGGAAAGTTTTTTGATTTTTTCCACCACCGCATCATGGGAGAAAACGTAGTAGCCCAAAACAAAAAAGACAAAGTAAAAGGCTATCCTGTAGACCGGAACTATGGGAGTGTTAAGAATCTGCGCCGCACCCCAGATTGGAAAGTAAAACAATGCAATCAGCCAGAGGGGAGTTTTTGCGCCGAGGGACAGGAGCCTTCCCTTTTCGATTGTTCTTATCAGCACCAGAAGCAGACTGTATATCCACAAAAGATGCATATACCAGAGAACGCCGCTTCCAGAGGCAACCATAATCATGTAAATTACCGGAGAAGGAACCCCGGCAGCCTTAAGTCCGTCAATGCCGCCACCGATGGACATGCTCACATAACCCTGGATGAACTGGAAAAACAAGAGGCCTATAGTTGACGGAACCAAAAGTTTCAGCGTCCTTGATTTTATGAATTCTTTGTTCGAATGTTTTTCCAGATAAAGTCTTGAGCTGATTCCAGAGACGATGAAAAGAAGGGGCATAATCCAGGGATAAACCAGATACTGAAATGCGTCGTAGTACTGAACGTTCATATTGGTAATCTTACCCAAACCGCCGAGCACGCCCTCCGCATTGTACATGTAAAAGACGTGATAGATTAAAACGATGACGACGGTTGCCCAGCGGATGTTGTCCAAATAGTGCTTTCTCATACATTTACCACCTTTGCAATTAAATTTAACATCATTGTAACGCAGAAACAAATGGAAGTCTACCAAGAAAAGTTAACATTTCAGGAGGATTTGTGTTAATATAAGGTGCTTTTTGTTTCCGTAAAATTTTTTGTTTGAGTGGATATAAAAATGCGATCGGATATGACTTTTGTCTTTGAAAGAATTTCTGAGTTATGCGTAAATCTGATGAAAATAAATTCTTTAAAATTAAATTCGATGGCCAGGAAGCTCTTTCTGCAAGCGTTCATTTATCTGTTCTATGGCTCCTGTTCCCCAAAGGGATACGAAAGCCCGGAGAACGTAGTTGAACAGCAACCGACATTACAAGCAAGCGGCTCCTCTTCACCCCCAGCAGCGAGCTATGAAATTGAAAATGCATCATTTTCGCGCGTTTGATTTGCTAAGATAATGCAAACCTTGCCATGCCCGGGAGGAGGTGGAATATATCAAGGAAAAAAGTGCGATATACATTGCACGAAAGTATGGAGATAGAACGAAATATTTCAGCGGGCAACTTTTTTTGCTCGTGGGTATTTCGTCTCAACCGTCGGCAGAAATGAAGAAGCTATACGAAAATATATACAGAATCAGGAAGCCGAAGGCGTGAAGATGGGCCAGAATCTGGGCTTGTTCTCAGAACTGTAGAGAGAATCTTGCGCGGAACATCAAGACATTCAGGACAATCCAGCATATTTCCCAGGCGGAGCTTGCCGAGCGGGCGGACATTTCCATACCTTTTTTATCGCAGATTGAATGTGCCAACAAGTTTCCCTCACCTGCCATTCTCGCAAAACTTTCCGACGCGCTTGAGGTCTCCGTCTCCGATCTTTCTAAAAGCAAGGAAGCCGCCAGATCCACAAATTTTGATTTCACAATCAATGCCATAAAATCCATCCTGACAGCTCAAACAAAATCCTTCGAAACATTCTGCGAGAACTATTTTGAAAAAAAATTTGAATTGGATTCATAATTCCTCCTCCCCCTAGAACATCCCCCCGAATCCGTTTTATACTGTTTTTATGGAAAAGATTTTTTTGGACTCCAGGGTCTTGGACAAAATGTGCCGGGAAAAATTTCATCTCAGCGAGGACTGCATGATGGAAAATGCGGCGGCGGGACTGGAAGATGCGGTCATGGAAGCACTTGCAGGGAGAAGTTCGGCCCGTGTCTTGATTTTGTGCGGAAGCGGAAACAACGGTGCGGACGGATATGCCCTTGCGCGAAAACTCGTATCTTCCAAAATCGCCGTGTCGGTCGCAATCTGTGGAGAGCCCAAATCCGAGCTTTGCAAGATTCAAAAATCCAGGGCAGAAAACACACCGGTGGAATTTCTCACGCTCGAAAAATTGCTCAATTATGAAGAAAATCCGCAGGCCTTCGACCTGGTTGTGGACTGCATTTTCGGAAGCGGATTTCACGGCTCTCTCCCGGATGACATTTCCAAGCTGATTGAAAAAATCAACTCGCTTGAGGCATTCCGAATTTCCTGCGACATCCCTTCAGGTCTGGACATGCTCGGTAATTTTTCGGGAACGGTCTTTCACGCGAACCTCACTGTGACAATGGGAGCCCTGAAACTTGCGCTCGTCAGTGATTGCGCGAAAGATTGCACCGGTGAAATCCAGCTTGTGAATCTTGGCGTTCAAAGGGAACTTTTTGAAAGCTGCGTCCCGGACGATGAGAACAAAGACAAGTTTTTTCTTCTTACCGAAAGCGACATGCGTTTTCCATTCAGAAACAAGCAGAACGTGAACAAGGGAAGTTTCGGTCACGCGGTTTTTGTCGGCGGCGAGAAAATCGGGGCGGGGGTCATCGCTTCCTCGGCTGCCCTGAGGCTCGGTGCGGGACTTGTGAGTCTTGTTGATTTTAAAAATCAAAACCGATGCGGAGACAAAATCACCTTGGGCGAAAACGGTGAGTGGAAAGAGGACGGAATTATTCCTTATGAAATCATGTGCACGAAAGAGATGCCGGAAAACACAAAGTCTGTCGCTCTTGGCATGGGACTCGGAAGGGACGCGGAGATTTCATCCTACGAAAAATGGATGGAAACTCACCCGGCGATTCCAACTGTCTTTGATGCGGACATTTTTTACAACAAGTCATTCGAAAAGATTTTAAAAAAACGAAGCGATGAAAAATCTGCGACAGTCCTGACACCGCACCCGAAAGAATTTTCCGTGCTTCTTGAAAACTGTGGTCTTGGAAAATATTCCGTCGCGGAAATCCTTCGGGACAAAATCAGCCTCGTGGAAAAATTCTGCGCCTCATTTCCGAACGTCATCCTTCTTTTAAAGGGAGCCACCGTTTTGATTGCTCAAAAAAAATCCGGAGAAAAAACGCAGATGTTTTTCAATCCGCATGGAACAAACGCACTCTCAAAGGCGGGAAGCGGCGATGTCCTTGACGGTCTGATAGCATCTCTTTTGGCACAGGGCTACGAGACTCTGGACGCGGTAAAATCAGCATCCCTCATCCACGCGTTCGCATCCCAAAGAATCACCCCGGATTTTTCCATGACACCATTTTCGCTTATGCGCGCCATACAGGCCATTTCTTTTTTATAATTGATTAACCACAAAAGTCATTCCCGTGCCCCGACGCGGGAATCTCTAGCAAAAGTGATTGCCGGGTCGAGCCCGACAATGACAATGGCTTATAAAACTCGAAATTGAGTCTACAAATTAATCAACTATAAAATATTGTTTTATTACAGATTTTTTATCAGGATTTGTATAACAAAATTAAGGAAAAACGGTTATAATATATGTATGAAACGGAAGAGATTGTTTTTTGGCTTGTTGATAGGCTTGGCATTCGGAATTTCACGGGCTTTCGCGGCGGAGAGTTTGGAAAAATTGCTCTCGGGATATCTTGCGAATGACATGCAGCTTCGTGAGCTTTCCATTGAAATGAAAAGGACGCTTTTGGAAAATGAAATCAGCGGAATTCAAAACGGATTCAGCTTTAAAATTTCCACGGGCACAATCACCTTTGTTCCGGGAAGCGACGCTTATGTAAAATTCACGCCGTCCCTTTCTCTTGCACTTCCAGAGACACGAAACCTCAACATCTCGCTTTCTTCATCCATACTTTTTGACTCCCTTGATTCCACCGACACTTTTTCAAACACGTCTCTGAAAGCTTCCATAGACATAATCTCAAACAGCGCGAAGGAAAGGGAGATTGAGAAAATCAAGACGCAGAGAAAAATCCTTGAGGCGAAGAGAAATCTCCAGAACGGATTTTTAAATGCCGAGACTGAGTTTTACAAAACGCTCCAGAGCCTTTATCAGATGCAGGCAAAAATCGTGACGCTCGAAAAAAATCTCTACGACGACAAGCTCACCTTGGAACAGCTTACCGCACAGGGATACCGCTCCAATTCCACGAAGTACCGGACTGCGAGCATGAACGTAAAATCCGACGAGAACGACATCAAAATCCAGACGAGGGAACTGAACCGAGAGACTCATATCTTCGCGGCTAAATGCGGAGTGGAAACTGATTTTGAAAATCCATCTGACTTTCTTCCCGCCGACATTCCCGAAGTCACTCCTGTAAGCATCCGTGATTTTTCAAGCGACAATTATGTTAAGACCGAAAGCGCGAAATGGACGCAATACATTAACAGTCTTGAGCGTGAGGCTGACAGCGCAATCACCTTGAAGGGAAACGCCGGATTCACTTTCAACAACGAAAGGACGGACTCGCACACCGTGGATTTGGGATCCGACTTTACTTGGAACAACACGGGACTTACCGTGAGCGCGGGTGCAAATCTTCCGGTCGGATCAGACTCATTCACTCCGGTTTTTACGCTTGGCATTTCCGTGGACCCGAACGCTTTCCGCACGGTGGATTTGAACAATCAGATTCGGGATTTGGAAATTGAAAAGGAAAACAACGACATCACAAACGCACAGACGGCATTCCGAACGGCGGTGGTCGCGCAAAGGACGGAGCTTTCAAACTTGCAATGGGAAAAATCAACTTACGCGGAGTCGCTCGACATGTACACAACGCTTGAGGCTGACATGGCAAAATATTACAAGCAGGGTTACGTCACACAAAGCGAGTACAAGAGCAGCCAGGTGAACAAGGAAAACTACAGAATCAAATGCATCATCAACAGGATTGATTTTCTGATTTACAACAACAGCACGAAGGCGCTTTTTGTCCGGGACGACGAATTCATTTCGGATGAAAAAATTGGGGAGGCACAGGATGCGAAAGAATAAGAAGAGACAGATGGAAAACAAGACGCAAAAAATTGATGAGGCAATCCAGCTCCCGGACTCTTTGCCCAGAGCAAAAAAGATGCCCGTCCTCCTGAAAATATTTTTGGTCCTACTGATTTTGGGAGCCATCACTTTCGGAGTTCTGATTGGCCTTAGGAAATATCTTTCGTCGAAGAAAACAAACAACACGACTTATACGGTTACGAAGGAAGTCTATGAGAACGTGATTGAGGTCTCCGGGGTTGTCTCCTCGGCACAGTCGCAAACCTTGCAGGCTCTCTCCGACGGAACTGTCGTTGGCGTTTACGTGAAGCAGGGCGATGTCGTAAAAAAGGGAGATTTGATTATCCAGCTTGATGACTCAACCGAGCTCTACAATCTTGCCAAGCATGATTATGAGACTGAGACCGTAAGGATAACGGGATCGTGGAGGGAATATCAGCTTAAACTAACACAGAGAAACTCGCTGGTCCAAAAAATCGCCGAGCGGAAAGTCACCGCAACCTTTGACGGAATCATCGCGGACATCAGTGCGGCCGTGGGTGACTCCCTTGCTGCGAAGGATAACGTCGGAACCCTCGTGGACAACTCATATCTTACTGCGGAAGTTGAGGTCGCTGAGACTGACATCGGTAAGCTTGAGGTGGGTCAGGAAGTTGATTTTAAATTCGCTGCGAGTAAGGAAAACGTAAAGGGATATGTCGTGGGATGGCCTGCGCTTGGAACCGTCACGAACAGGGGAGCTACGGTCGTAAAAGTGAAGCTCAGGATCGACGAATACCCCGAGGATATCTTACCCAACTTTTCTTTCTCGGGCAAAATCAAAATCGCACCCGACGAGGAATATCTGATTGTCTCGCGTTATGCCGTGGGAAGAGAAAACGGACAGGCTTACGTGGAGCTCGCATCGAGCGGACAAAAAATCAACGTGAAAGTGCAGCCCTACGACAAGGACTATGTGAAAATCACCGAGGGACTTTCTGGCGGAGAGATTTTAAAACAACTCACGGATCCAAGCACGTCGGGAATGCAGAGACGGAACAACGGCGGAAACAGGCAGAGTGGCGGAATGCCGGCAGGTGGATTTGGAGCTCCACCTGGAATGGGAAGATAAGCATGGGAGAGTGATTATGAGCGACTCTGTAATTACTTTGGAGGACGTGAAGCGCGTTTACTCCGTGGGTGAAACTCAGGTCTACGCATTGCGGGGTGTTTCCTTCAATATCTGTCAGGGAGAATTCGTCACGATAATGGGTCCCTCAGGCTCAGGAAAATCCACGTGCATGAACATGATCGGATGCCTTGACCGACCTTCTTCCGGGATTGTAAAAATCAACCAGAAAGAGACCGCGAAGATGAACGAGAAGGAGCTTGCCGTGCTGAGGAACCAGACCGTGGGATTCGTATTCCAGCAGTATTTTCTTCTTCCCTCGATGACGGTTTTGGAAAACGTGATGCTTCCGCTCCGATATGCGAATGTTGAAAAAAAATACCGGCGTGCATTTGCCGAGGAAGCGCTTTCGAAAGTCGGACTTGAGGACAGGATGTTTCATCATCCCTACGAGCTTTCGGGAGGACAGAAGCAGAGGGTCGCGATTGCACGAGCCACAGTGACCAAGCCGAAAATCATTTTGGCCGATGAGCCGACTGGAGCCTTGGACAGCAAGACAAGCCGCAACGTGATGAATCTGTTTTGGGAAATCAACGCTAGCGGAACCACGGTCGTAATCGTCACCCACGATCCAAGGGTCGGAGCAAGCTCAAAACGCTGCATTAAGATTTTCGACGGACTGATTCAGGAAGACATAGAGCAGGAGCCTGTGGACTTCTCAAACCAAAACGGAGGCTCATGATGTGGGAAGATTTTGTCAACGCGCTCCAGAATTTCAGACGCAACAAGATGAGGACCTTTCTCTCCCTGCTCGGAATCATCATCGGAGTGGCATCGGTAATCGTCATTATGAGCATGGGGCAGAGCTCAACGCAGCAGATTCAGGACACATTCGGCTCATCGGGCCTGGACATGGTGAACATCAGCTCAGGATTTTCGCGGAGGAAAAGGGAGGCTGTGTCCCTTGTTTTCAATGACTCCTTCCGTGAGAATATGTTCGGTCAGATCCGCGGAATAAAAAAAATCTGGTACAAGAATTCCGTGAACGGGACCATCTCTTACGGCGACACATCCGCAAGCACATCCTGCACCGCAGTTGAGACGGACTATCTTCAGGCATACGGACTTTCGTTGGACAGCGGCGAATATTTTTCCGTCACCGACAATGTGATGGGAAATCAGAGAATCATTTTGGGAAGTACCCTAGCCTCCACTCTTTTCCCGAACGGAAATGCGGTGGGCAATAATGTCGCCCTTGTGATTGATTCGGTCACATTCAATTTTTCGGTCATCGGTGTCTTGAAGGAGCAGTCATCCGGCATGGAGAACACCACAACAGGATGCTACATCACGCGGGGATTTTATGCGAAAAAGATTTCACCGAATCCCACGGCGGCGACAATAATGGTGCAGGCAGTGTCGAACGAAAGGACCACGGAGCTTGTCACGACACTCGCAAACTATTGCACGGAAATCTCAGGCACGGAAGGCTCGGTCAACGTAAGCTCCATGCAGACAATGATTGACCAGATGAGCGAGGTAACGAACAGTCTTTCCGTAATGCTTGCTGCGATCGCGGCCATATCGCTTTTGGTCGGCGGCATAGGAATTATGAACATAATGATTGTGACGGTGACAGAACGCAAGCAGGAAATCGGAATCAGGAAGGCGCTGGGTGCAAGTCCCTCGACAATCAGGCAGCAGTTTTTGATTGAGTCGGCAAGCATCACGATCATCGGAGGAGTCGCGGGAATCCTGCTAGGAATCGGAATCAGCATAGCGGTGGAATACGTGCGCTCGCTTTCCTACATCATCAGCTGGGACGCTTGCATTATCTCCTTCGTCTTTTCTGTCTTCGTCGGAATCTTCTTCGGTTTCAGTCCGGCATCCAGGGCAGCAAAATTGGATCCGGTCATCGCACTTTCCGGGGAGTAGAAAGAAAAGATTTTTTTCTGTATAATGCAGCTATGAGTTTTACGGTAAAAATCATTTTGGGAATTGTCTTTATTGTCATGGGTCTCGCATTCTGTGGTGTCGCAATGTATCTGGGCCGTCCCGAGTCCGTGAAAAAAGCGTCCATCTACAAACCAAGCAGCGTGATTTTTTATTCCATCGGCGCGCTCACTTTTGCGGTCGGACTTGTCATCCTGATTTTCGCACGAGAGATCTCAAAATCAGGAATCCAGCTCTGCGCCTTGATTTATCTGGCACTTCTCACCGTGATATTCTCCGTCTTCACTCACATGATAAAGGGCATCGACAAAAAATGAAAGAGAACTTCCACAAGGTAAAGGCAAGCACAGAGTTCAAGAGACAGCACAAGGCAGATTACGGCAAAGAAAAAATTGACATTTTATATGAGGATGAATTTCTCGTGGTGATTCATAAGCCGTCCGGGATGCTCTCGGTTCCATACCCCGGAAGCAAGGCGAGAACCGCACAGGAAGTCCTTGAGAAAATCTACAGGAGCCGCGGCGAGCTCTCTGCGAATCACAAGCCCCTGGTAGTGCACCGTTTGGACAGGGACACATCCGGCGTGATGATGTTCGCATTGAATGAAAGCGTGCAGAAAAAAATCATGGCGACATGGCATGAGATGGTCACGGAAAGAATCTACCATGCGGTCGCGGAAAATCCGAGGGACAAAAAGAAATATCTTCCCGAGTCAGGCCTGATTGACGCACCCCTTGCAAAAAACGCATACAACGTAGGCTATGTGCCCGTCGGTGAAAATAAAAATGTGGACACGGTGGACGCAAGGACAAACTACAAGATTCTTTTTCAGGGACCTACGCACACACTCTTTGAACTTTCTCTGGACACCGGCAAAAAAAATCAGATAAGGGCGCATCTCTCATACAAGGGATATCCGCTTGCAGGGGACGAAAACTACCGCGCAAAGACCGATCCCTTTTTCCGTCTGGCACTCCACGCAAGGACACTCGCGTTCGATCATCCTGTGACCGGCAAAAAAATGCGCTTTGAAATTCCCGAGCCCGAGGACTGGATTCGGTACGTGCAGGAGGGAGACAAAAATCCGCGCACTCCGGTATGGAATCAGAAGAGGAGCAGGCCCCAGCCGAAAGAAAGCGAGCCGGTTCAAAAAAGACTCAGCGGAAAAAAAGCGAGCCAGATGGATTTCATTGCGCGCGGAAAAGCAAGGGACAGCGGCCGGTTTTAAAATTTCAAGCTGAACTTCGCCTTCACCTTAAAATCATCCTGCTTGGGATGATACTGAGCCTGAAGCCCCAATCCTATGTTCCAGTCAGTCATAACGCCGAAAACAGGTGCGAGCATTGCCTCCGCCGTCAGATAGAAATAATGGTCATAATCAGCGTTGTTAAAATCAGTGTAGTAATTCCACAGTTTTTTCGCGTCCAAACCAGGAAGCTCCAGAGGATTGTAAATCAAACTTCCATGATAGCCGAACCAAAGCCCCATGCGCTTTAAGTGAATGTTCACCGCCGGAATTCCAAACTGCGACTCATATCCAATCAGCAGAAGCTCGGCATTCAGCTCATTTGTCGTACCTCCGAACGCATACAGATTGAATGACAGATTTGCGGGTAGGGTTACAATCCAAGTCTCATAATCAGGAAGAGGAATGAGCCTGGGGATTTTCAATCCGGCAGAGACCAAGACACGGCGGACGGCATTCGAGCTCAACTCATTCAGCTTACCGTCTCCGGGCAAACGGGAAAAATCCCAGATGAATGAGCCGTTGAATTCAACGCCCTTCTGCTGATAGGGACTGAATCCCACCTGACGGAAAGTATTGTAGTTGATTCCGAACTGAACGAATGTGTCGCGGAAAGTCTCCTCAAGTTTCGGCCAGTCTTTCAGAGCAACATCCTCACCGGACAGTTTGTTCGTGTATTCGGTCGTGAACTGATGAAAAAGCGCCGCGGAAAAAGTCAGCTTGTTTTTTGACATTCCAACTCCGGGACTCCATTTTCCCTCGGCAAGGAAGTTCAAATCATACGCGCCGTCAACCGTAAACTCAAAGCTTGAGCCCAACTTGATTTCAATCGGCAGAAATGTAAGCGTGAAAACTCCGGTCAGACAAAACTCGTCCGTGTAATCAAGCGTCGGACTTTTGTAGTCCCAGTAGCCGGCTGAAAACGAAAGCACGCCTGAAAAAATATTGAACGGATCCGCGCCGGTTATAAATGAAAGTCCGAGTCCGGGATAAATCGAATATCCGTCGATCCCCAGATTCGCGACCGGAAAGAACGGAAGCCAGCTGCCATGAATTATATATTTGAAAATATTGAAATCGCGTACCTCATACTCACCGAGCCTCAGTCTCGTCTTGCCTTTTTCATCACTGTATTTTGTAAAGGACAAGCTCTCGTGCTCAGTCTCTTTCTGGAAATTTGGAACCTCGCCGTACTCTCTCTCCTCGAATTTCAGCTCTGAGGAATCAACCATGACAAGAGAGTCCTCGAAGGATTTGTGCGCCACATAGATTATTTTATCGCCGTCAATAGAAGCAACATTTACACCGCCAGAGAAATCCACGGTCTGCAAAAAAAGTTTCTCCGGCAGAAGATTTTCGTCCAGCGTAAAAAATCCCGTGCGTGAAAAAGAATTCTCCTCAGGACAGACGTAAGTCAAAAAAAGTTTTCCGTCAATCAGCGAAAGCTCAGAGACCGGATACGGAAGACTGTAAGTGTGCTCCTCACCGCTTTCAAGATTCAGATGCACCAAAAAATATTTGTCCAGACTCTTTATCAAAAACACAAGCCTGTCAGGCCCGGCAGGACACAGTGAATATGCAGTCTCGCTCCTTTGAAATGTGCAGAGAGTAGTGCCGGATCCAGGATCGCTCATGTCGGAATAAGCCCTGAGCAAAAGTGACTGGCTCTGATTTTCCAATCCCACGACAAGATTTTCTCCTGTTGATTTTTTTACCATCACCGAATTGAAAGCAGGAATTTTTTTGCTCACGAATTTTTTTGTGCCCGTGTCATAAATCCATGTGCGCGCATTTTTCATTCCCTCAAAAAGTCCGTTGGTGAAAAGGGAAAGCACAAGGAAATTGCCGTCCTCGGAGACTGAGAGATTTGTTATGTCACTCGCCGACATGACTTTCCGTGATTTTTTTGACCCGAGCTGGAAGGTCCTAATTTCCATCGCATTCTCATCAAACCAATAGATGCATTTTCCGCCGCTTACAAGATTGCTGTAAAGAAAACTCTGGGCTTCGGTCAGCGCGTTCTGAGTGAGCATATCCCGCCTTAAAAATTCCTCGTAGGTTCCGTTCACCGGCACAGATTTTTTGAAATCCTCCCAGGCCTGAGAAATGGAGATGTCATAGACCTTGTAAAAGATACCGGTAGTAAAATAGAAGAAATGGAGCGAGCCACATTCTTTCCAATACTCGTAAAATTTTTCCATGCCGTAAGTCTGCTGCAGATAGGCCGTAAAAGCACTGCACGCGGTATGACTCAGCTTGTCCTCAGGATAGACATCCCTCGCTCCGGCGACCTCAATCCATGACGGAAAACGATTGTCCAATTTTGCCTGGGACAAAATCTGAATGGCGAATCTGTCGGGAAGGACGAAATCAGAACCGGATGACATAAGCTCCGCCGCTCCGTCAACGAAACCAGATGGGATGTTCAAAAGTGCAACCGGCTGCAAAAGGTCTCCCAGAAATGAGAAAAAAGTCCACACGCGATCCTTCACGGAACAAGCGACCGCCTTGTAAACTTCCCGGGCAAAGGAATCAAGAAGCTCATCATTCAGATAGTAGTCACTCATTTCTCCCCGCTTTTCAAAAATCAAAATGCGGTTGTAGGGCGAAGGAGAATAGCTGACGGAAAAACTGTCCGAATCCGGGGATATGACCACAGGCATGTGAAGATGCTTTGACGGCTGGAATTTTGAGAAAGCCTCGTCATAAATTCGCTCGCAGTTGTCCGCAATCAGTTTGGATGCCTCAATGCTTTCCTCGCAAAACATGATTTCAAAATGCTCAGTGCGAATTACGCGCAACATACGGGGCTTCTTAAAAACCCCCGCAAAAGATGGGAGCGCGACGGCAAAGAGAAAAATTAAAGCGAGCGAAAATTTATTTTTCATAGAAAACCTGAATCACAAATATCGCTTTCACTATAAAGGATTTTTTCATTGAATTCAAGTTGTACAAGAGTCTTTATTAGTCAAGCGACGATTGATTTTTTTCTCCACAACTGTCAACTTTCCTCATGTTTCTTCTCCTATTTTATGCATCTGTCGTACAAGGTGACGCATTGAATCCCTTGCGTTTGTGTCATACTGCCAATTTTCATCGAAACAACTTATAGCATTTTTATTTCCTGTTTCTCCAATTACAAGTGAATAAAATTTTGTTTTTTCATCTTGTCTTTTACGAATTTCTGAAATGAGATTTTCATCATAATCTGGATAAATGAAATCAGAAATAACTAAAATATCTGCATTTTTGTAATTCTCTCTCTCTAATACTTTTAACGCATATTCAAGTCCTGTATCATCATTTCCACCATAGAAACTCATTCGCAAAAAATCCACCAAGTTGTGCAATGCATTCGATTTTGAAAATGAACCTAAATCCACTTCCTTAAATCCTGTTGAAAATGAAATCAAAAAGCATTTTCTTTCTTCCTCAAGACATTTTTTCGCAAGTGCAAAGGTGATTGTTTTTGCAACGCACTCAGGTGTCCCATGCATTGAACCGCTTGTGTCCACACAGATTATGACTGGACCTTTCTGCTCGGTTTCTTTTTTGGCAACCTCAATTTCTTCTGTTGTTGTTTCGGTGCGGTAAGATTTTTGTCTGTTTATGTAGGCATACGAAAGTAATTTTTTCTCCGCAAACTTTTGTGAAAAATACAATTTCGTTGCAGGATTTTTGCTCATGGCAAGTTCTGTCGGCAATGCGGATGAAATCTCTCCGCTCAAACGGAGTCCCGAAATCTGACCACGGTATGCGGGCTTTGGATGATACTCAGTTTTGATTTCTGTTTTTTCACGCAGCTCTTTTTCAAAGATTTCTTTTTCGGCTTCTTGTCTTCCGATTAAATCAGCAAGCTCTTTTAGTGACTCATCGTTTTCAAGCAAATCGGCAAAATCTTTCAGAATCTCGAATCCGTAATCATCAAAACTGCCTGCCGATAAATCCCAAAGGCGGCCAAATTTCTTTATGAACGGATTCAGAAGCTCTTCCAATTTCTTAAACTGCTCGATTTTTTTGTACAGTTCCGCAAGATATGCACGCCGCTTTTTGTCGATTTGTTCAAGCTGCCATGCCGTGTAGCGCTCGGTCAGAGATTTCTGCAAATCAGATTTTAGATTTCGGGAAAGAATTTCAAATTCGTGGTTTCGACTCTGCTTAATTACCGAGGCTTTTTTTGTGTCATTCTGAGTTTGTTTCAGAATCTCGTTGTATTGTTTCCGATAAAAATCAAAATTGCAAAAATTGTCCTTGCCGCTTTTTGTTTTGAGAAGCTCCGTTTTTTGTTCCGCAAGATTTTTCAACAAATCTTCATCTGAAAGGGCTGATATTTTTTGAACGAAAAGATTTTCATCGTAAAACGGATTTTCAGGATTTGTGATTTCAGTTTCATCATAGGCACTTGTGAGAGTTTCCAATATTTCGACTTGAATCTGCTCGCTTATCTCTGAGTGTTCCTTTGCAAAATCAAGTAAATCCTTTTGACTCTGATTTTCTGTATGCAAAAATTTTTCAGCTTCACTTGCGCTCAGATTTTCTGAAAACGGCAGTTTTTCTTCCTGTAATGTAGAAGAATCCATCGAATCAAAAATACTTTGCGCAAGTCGTTTTCGCTCAATCTCATCTCCGAATTTTGGGGAACCGAATTTTTCAAATTTACGAATCTGCTTATTCTCGGAATAACTTTTTTCAACATTCAGCTGCAATTCTGCCTCAGCATTGTTTGAGAAAGAGAAAAACTTTTTCCAGATGGACTCAAGATCATCTTTTGAAAGCTCCGCCGTACTGTGGGCAATCGCATTCCGTACCACCCTGCTTTCATTAAGGAATGAAAACCGCTTGTAATTCGTCTTTACAACGCTTTCGTGGAAAGTACGGATCCGTTCATTGAGCCAGGAAATCTTTTCATCATCAAGAGAGTTGATTTTTGGAGCAGACGGATATTTCTCCTTGATTTTTTTCAGCTCGTCCAATGCGAAAAGAGAATATCTGCGTGACCTGTCGGAAATATGATGCGCCATAATCTACAATGCCAATTTACGAATCAAAATTATATTAAACTTATGGTCTAAAGTCGTATAATCCTCTTCTCCATTATCAAAATCAAAACAATAGGCTGCTCCAGTGCCTTTTGTCGTGGAAGTCCAGTATTTACCAGAAAGCTCAAAATCATTTTCTTCATGCGAATTTTCATAAATCTGCTTCAACTGTTCTTTAGTCGGAAGCTGCCAGCCGGAATTATATGGCTCCGAAAAAACCTTGCCATATCCTTCAGCCTTTTTCTTTGCATCTTCAAAATTACATTCATCGAATTCACCCCAAGCGATTCCATAAGCAGATTTTACCGTGTCGCCTTTCAAGCAAACTTTTGCAAGAATATCTTTGCCATCAACATCTTCATCAGATTTTTTATATGTTCCGTTTTCAGAATAATGTCGCCAAGCTCAAAATCAGACTTTACATTTGAGTCAGAAGCATAACGCTCATGCTGTTCTTTGAGTTTGAGCTTTTTATCTTCCAGAGTTTTGATTGATTCATCGATTTTACTCAGAAGTATCGGGCTGTAGCGGCTCGCATTCGCAAAAGCATTTTCACTAAACGGCTTTTCGTTATCAGCCCTGAAATTCTGCAAAGTCACAATTTTTGAATCAATCTGCTCGACAATCGGAGTGTATTTTTCTTTGTCGAAGTATTCCTTTAATGTCTTTTTGGCAACAGGCTCGAAAAGTTTTAGCTCATACTTACTAGGTGGAACAGTTTTCTGCATTTCTATCTCAAAAGAATATGTTTCCCCTCTATATCCATCAACGAATTTTACAGTATTATTTTCGATTTTAAATGATTCTTCCTGAAAAAAATAATCATAATCCCCAATTAAGTCTTTATCTTTATCATAGTAAGCACCTTTTCTATTATTATATCTTTGATGTTTATAATCTTTTGAAACATAAAATGGAGTTATATAATCATAACTTCTTATTTTTTCAGGATTGATAATTTTATAAGCCAATGTTCCATCTTTCATTTTATATTGCTCTGGTTCGGGAGACTGAACAATTTCATCAAACCACTTTTCATCAACGGCATTCTTAAAATCATCAATCTGATCTGAAATATCATCAATGGCACTGCTTGAACTCAGCCCATTCTGCTTCAAAATCTTTTCAACAATCCCGCAGGCTTCATCATGCTGCTTGTCCGTGTTCCAGATTGCGTACTCAATCAACGAGCAGTCCATCAAGTCCACGGAATCGCGGCCGTTCAGGAATGCGCTTGTCTTCAGAATGTGCACAATCTTTTTCCAGCGGCGGTCCGAGACATACCATGCCTCGTCTCCCTTGTGATTTTCGTCATTGTTCAGAAGCGCAAGTTCTTTTCTGATTCCGCTTATTACGGCCTTTGCCTCTTCGCTCAACTCAATCTTGTTGATTTCGTCCTGCCAAGCTTTTACATCATCAAAATTAAGCAGATAAGGCTCGATTTTTGAATACAATTCTTTTTGTTCTATTTCTTTTTCTTCTTTTGTCTTTTTATCATCAGGATCATCAACCACATTGAAAAAATTATTTTCGTCCGAGACAGGATTTACAAACACGCGGAGAATGAACCTGTCCCACAAGGCCTCAAGCCCGCGGTTCTTTTCCGGAAGCTCGTTTGAGGCAGAGGCAAGAGACACAAGCGGAACTTTCTCGACCTTTTTTCCGTTGTGGAATTTCTTTTCATTTATGATTGTCAAAAGCGTGTTCAAGATTGCGGGACCGCTCTTCCAGATTTCATCCAAAAAAGCAACCTTCGCGCTCGGAAGATATCCCTCCGTCTGTCTTTCATAGCGGCTTGGTTTTTCATTTAACGCGGAAAGGTCAACAGGCCCGCATATTTCATCCGGGGTGGAAAACTCGTTCATAAGGTATTCAAAATATCCGCCGTTTTCAGTGGTAAATTTTCCGTCCTCATAAAAATCCTTGAACGCTGCCGCAATCCGACGGCTTATCATGGATTTTGCAGTTCCTGGCGGTCCCATGAAAAAAATGCTCTCGTTAGCGATCGCACTCAGCAGAGCAAGACGGACGGCCTCTTCCTTGCCGTAAAGGTTCTGGTTAAGATACGCAAGCAGATTTTTTATCCGTGCAGATAATGTATTGTTGTTTTCCAAAATATGTTTCTCCTATCAAATATGTAAGTCTATTATACCATGCTTTCCCAAAAAATCAAAAGGAATATCAAAACCCCACAAAAAATCCCCCTTTACACAGACATGTTTTTCTTCTATTATGAAGTTCAGGAGATGAAAATGAAAAAAATTATTTTAGCATTGCTTTCGACCCTTTCCATATTCATGCTGATTTCTTGTTCCACGACCGTATCGTCCACAGTTACCCGCCCCGCAGAGCTGGACATGCACGGTGCAAGGACAATCGCCGTCCTTCCGTTCCAGGAGTATTCTCCGTCAGGATTTTTAGCGGGCAACTCCAGTGAAAAAGACAGAAAGGAATGTAGTGACTATATTTCCACCGAGCTTGAGGAGCGTCTTGCTGATGTGGAATACTATACGCTTGAAAGTTCCACCCGCGTGAAGGTCGCCATTGAAAAAGGCCGCACACCGCCGGTTGAGGTCTATATCACAGGCTACATAAACAGGTTCAACGACAAAGTGTCCGTCAGCGAGCACAAGTCAAAGAATGACGATGACGAGGAAGTCATAGAATACGTCTACACAAGGGACATCGACCTGGACCTCGTTTATCAGATTGTGGACGCGACCTCAAATGTTGTCCTCCACAAGAACAGCAAAAGCTTCAACGCCAGTGACAGGGCATATTCAAAAAAGACTCTTAAGCCGGCATTTGATTTGATCCGCCCGGACCTTGACTCTTTTGTGTCCGATCTCCTGAAAAAGATTCAGCCCTATGAGGAAAAGGTTTATTACACGCTGCTTGAGAGCAAATCAAAAGATCCTGAGATGAAGCTCGCAATGAAACTCGCCAACAACAACCAGATTGACGCCGCATGCGACAAGTTCCTTTCCATATATGAGGAGACGGGAGATTTTACCGCAGGATACAACGCGGCCATTCTTCTTGAGGCAATGGGAGATTTGTACGAAGCACGTGACATTATGAAATATCTTGCGGACGAAACCGCGGACAAGCGTGCCGTGAAAGCCCTCAAAAACATCAACAACGAAATTGAGCTTTCCGAAAAACTTGAGCAGCAGAACGCGAACAGGTTGTTTTAAGGCATAAAATCAATGAATACGTCGCAAGTAAAAGAGCCGGGTTCCGAAGCTCCAAAATTAAAAAGGGGCGAGCTCCCCATGATAAAACTCTGTCTCCCCCTGGTTTTGGAGCAGCTTTTCAGGATTCTGGTCTCCTCGGCAGATACGGTGATGCTGAGCTCATATTCCAACTCTGCTGTAGCCGGCGTGGGCCTCATGGGGCAATATGTCTTTTTCCTGAACATCCTTTTCGGCGTAATCACCACGGGAACCTCAATCGTCCTTGCACAATATCTCGGAGCCAAAAAACCGAAGAACGACTTGAATTCCATCGTGCAGGCAAGTACCGTGATGATTTGCACAGTCGCCCTGTTCCTTACATGCGTGGTTTTTCTGGGAACCAAGCCTCTCCTTTCCCGATACACGCTCGAAGATGAGGTCCGTAAAGCCGCATACGAATATTTTCTAATCTACGGCGGAATAGGCGCCATCGTAAATTCACTCAGCCTCCTGCAGTCATCCATCCTGAGATGCTACGGCTACACAAAGGAGGCCCTCTTCGTCACGCTGATTGCGAACATCATCAATGTGACAGGAAACGCGCTTTCCCTCTACGGATTCTTCGGTCTCCCGATTCTCGGCGTAAAAGGTGTCGCGGGAGCATCCCTTCTTGCAATGACGGTCTCCTGCATCATTCTCTCACAAATCATCAGGCGGAAAAAAGACGTGCAGTTTGATTTGCGGGGATTGAAAAAAACGCCGCTCCATTATTACAAAATCATCCTGAGCGTGGGACTTCCAACCGCAAGCGAAAGCCTTTCCTACAACGTCTCCCAGATTGTAATCATGGCAATGATTTCAACGCTCGGCACATCGGCAATGTCATCGCAGGTCTACATAAGGACAATCTGCCAGTACGTCTACATTGTCGCAATCGGAATGGGAGCTGCCACACAGATAAAGACCGGCTACTACGTGGGAGCACACAAAAGCGAGGTCGCATACAAAAAGATGTTCTCCTACTCAGCTGTGGCGACATCCGTTTCCCTTGGCATGATTCTGCTCATCAACCTTTTAAATGCCCCCGTCATCAGAATCTTCACCACCGACACGCAGATTGTGAAGACTCTCAAAACCCTGCTCAAAGTCGAAATCCTTTTGGAATTCGGACGCTCGCTCAACCTCATTTGGATCGGAGGTCTCAAAGGCGCGGGTGACATACGCTTCCCGGTTCTTTACGGCATGTTCTCCAACTGGTGCATCATGGTGTTTTTGAGCTGGCTCCTGGGCCTTAAAATGGGCATGGGCATAGTCGGCTGCTGGATTGGAATCGCACTCGACGAGACCACACGCGGAATCGTGATGATTTTCCGATGGCTCAGCAAAAGGTGGATGACAAAATCCCTTGTCCGGTCCTGATCAGGGCATGGCTTGACACTTAATACCCAACGCTATATTATTGCTGTAAATGAAAAGTTTTATCGCAGCTCTCGTACAAACGATTTTAGTATCTCTGGCAATTATTTTCACAGCCTTTCTCATTCCCACGCCTCTTTTCTGCATACTGATTCTGGTACTCGTCCCGCTTGCACTTCTGATCAGATGGCTCGTTTTCAAAAAAAACAAGGGAACAATCTTCCTGACGGTCTTTTCCATCATCGCGCTCTTGTTTTTCGCATTGTGCCTTGAGTCGAACCCATACACATTCAGCAGTGGACTGAGCAAAAAGGGAAACGAGGACATGCAGAGGGGATTTGACTCTCTGACCGCGAGCCAGGCCATGAGTGACCTGGATTTTGTCATGCACAGGGTAAAAAAAATCCACCCGGCGGCATATAAAAAGCTTCCCAAAACTCTTTCGCGTGAATGGGAAAAAGTCCGCGATGAGCTTGAAGGCAAAAAAGAAAGGAAAGAGGAAATCTCCAAGATTGAGCTCGCACAAAAAATAGAAGGCATTCTGTCACTCCTCAACGACGCGCACACGAACGTCTCCTTTTCATTCGTTGATTCCCGATACCTGAAGCACGTCTACGCACACACGCAGGCAAAGGACACCCTGATTTCGGTGAACGGAAAAACAAAGCGCGAGATTTTTGAGGAAAACAGGAATCTTTTCAGCACTGAAAACGACGAGTACGCCATATCAAGGATAGGAAACTACGTGACATCCATTGAGGGACTTTCATATCTGAACCTTGTGCCTGAATCCCTGCCAGTCACCGAGCTTTTTGACGAAGAGACGGCAAAGGAAATGAGCGCGGAGTTTGCCCCTGCCTACACATACACATTCGAGCACGTTGACGGAAGCCAGGAAACTTATGCCTACCCGCTTTCTGATTTTGTCTCCTACGACGAATACATGGCCTTCAACAGCGGCGACAATTCGGAAGAGGAAAGCGACAAAGCGGAAGCGCAACCATCATCCTTCGTGCATTATGAAATCAACGCGGATGACAGTATAGGGATCTTTACTCTGGACAGCTGCATTTTCAACGATGTCTACAAGAGCACGCTCAAATCATTTTTCGATGATGTCAAGGAAAAGAAAATCCGCAATCTGATTGTGGACCTTCGTAATAACAGCGGCGGAAACTCCCTAGTCGCAAATGAGTTCCTGCGCTACACAAACACATACCAGTACAGGGAATGTGCGTGCGACCACAGGATGGGACCGTTTACTAGGCACTTCCCCTCCTACACGGTCAAAAATGAAAGATACGAGGGGTATAATTTTGACGGAAAGATTTACGTGCTGACATCCGTGCACACATTCAGCTCCGCCATGATGTTCGCCATGTACATAAAGGACAATAATCTTGGCCTTGTCGTAGGAGAGGCAAGCGGAAACAATCCCTCAAGCTACGGCGATGTCGTGCAATTCCGTCTTCCCGAATCCCGGCTTTATATGCAGGTCTCATGGAAAAAATGGTACCGCATCGACGAGTCAAAGGACGGACAGCTGATTGAACCGGACCTGCCCGTAAAAGCGGATGACGCCCTTTCCTATGTGACCGAGTTGATTGCAGGTCCCAAACTCCCCGCTCCCGAGCCCGTTGATTTTGAAAACGCGGAAACAGACACAGAATCAGATTCCGCCCCGAATGAGCCCAAAAACTAAAAGTGAGGTAATATATGAAAAAAATGAACTTGAAACGAATCCTCGGCATCGTGTTTGCCGTGGCATTGCTGTCATCCTGCGCATCCACATCCAAGAGCACAGCCGCAAAACTTACGAAAACCGAAAGCCGCGCATTCTGGAGAATTGACGGAACCGACAAAAACGGCAACCCCAGCACGGTCTACATCCAGGGAACCTTCCACCTTGGTGACGAGCAGATTCTGCCGCTCGCAGATGAGGTGCAGAACGCATTCGTAAACGCCGACCGCTTGGTTGGAGAAATCTCCACACAGGGATATGCTGAACTTGCATCCCGCTCAGCGGAACTCAACGCGCCCAACAAAGACGGAAAGAAAATCACCGACAGTCTGACAGATACGGAAAAGGCTTTTCTGATTCAGGTATTCGGAGAAAATCTCCCGCTGGTTGATCCCCTTGACCCGTGGCAGGTCACGACAGCCTTAACCGCAAGTCTCTACGCGTCATCAGGACTTTCCGCAGAATACGGACTGGACAATTCATTTATCGCAAGCGCAGCCCAGCTCGGACGCACATGGGAAGGACTCGACGAAGTGCAGACTCAGATAGACGTCATCACATACGGCGACTACGACTTCCAGATAAAGACTCTGAAAGAAATGATAAGGACGATTCTGGATCCAAAGGATGGTGCCGAGCTTCTTTCATTGACAACGGGACTTTACAAAGCCTACGTAAAGGACGACATGAAGGAGATGGAAAAACTCTTCAACAAGTCAAATGAAAATGACGTTGAGGATGACCCCAGGAACAAAGAGATGCTGGATCTCGTTTACAAGAACCGCAACAAGGACTGGGCAAAGGACATTACGAATTACCTGAACGAGGGCGGAACCACATTTATTTTCGCAGGAACCGCACACTGGCTCGGCGATGTCTCCGTCTTCAAATTCCTCAGGGACATGAAGACCATCAACTAAAAAAGACTAAACTTTAGGGATTAGCTGATTGAAACCAGTCTCGCTTTGGAGGCTGGTTTTATTTTTTGACACGCCTGCATTATCCTATCTTGAGAGGCTCCTGAAATGATTGTAAATCAGCTGCCCGCTCTCCGTCAGATCTGAGAAAGCCCATCCGCTTGTCTTGTTGCACCATGAGTTGATTGCGCTCGCAGTCTCAGCCTTGTTGCTCAGGCTCCAGTTCATGTGGCTGATATTGTATTTTGAGAGCAGGTCGAACCATTTCTCGCTCTGTGACTTATTGAACCCGCCGTTACCGCTTGCGTCGCAGGTTCCGAACTCAGTCACAAAAATGGGAAGTCCCTTTTTAACCGCATTCTCGACCCTCGTGCGGAAATAATCGGTGTGGGTCTGGGCATAAAAGTGGAAAGTGTACATCACGTTTTTGTAGGACAAGGGATTCGAAAGAGGTCCCTCAATGTCCTGAGACCACGTGTTTGTTCCTACGATTATAATGCTGTCGGGCGCATTCTTTCGGATCGCGCTTATCAGCTTTTCGGCATAGGGCTTTAAAACACTGTTCCACTCGGAGCCGGTCGGTTCGTTGCAGATTTCATAAAGCACGTTTTCGTACTTCCCGTATTTCGCGGAAATCTCACCCAGAAATTTAATCGCCTCGCTTTGTGTCTCCACAGGATTGTACTGATGCACATGCCAGTCCACAATCACATACATGCCGAGTTCCGTCGCATAGTCAATTCCCTTGCAGATCAGGTCCTTGAGCTGATTTTTATCCCCGCCGTTACAGTATCCGTTGTAATCTTTGGGGTACAGAACCAGACGTATGCAGTTTGTGTTCCAGTCATCGCGAAGAGTCTTGAAGGCATCCCTGTTCACATAGCGGCTGAAATCATTTCCAAAATTCAGTCCGTGGGTGGACATGCCGTAAAGCTGATATTTCTGATTTCGGCTGTCATAAAGGTAGGCTCCGCTCACATGAAGCGCGCCGTGGTTTGCGAAGGGAGTACCCGAAGGAGTCCCCGCAACTGAAATGGGCTTTGGATTGGCAACAGTCACGGAACCACCTGAGTTTGTCTTGGACGAGCCGGGATCTGTACCCTTGTCAGAAAGCGAATCTGTACCCTTCTTTTCCGAAACATAGCCTGATTTTGTACCCACGGTGGAAATGGACGCAATCTTCATTCCATATCCGTGAAGCCGCAATCCAGACTGCCTTATGTGATTTGCCTCGCTCTCATTTGCCGTATAAACAATTGTCCCGGATGACGCGGAGGGAACAAAGGAGCCGTTTTCATTTTTCGCTCCCTCAAGCTTTCCCGAGTTAAGCGAATACCAATCCCCCGCATAGACTTTCACCTGATGATAGCTCGAAGCGACAAGTTCATAACTCAAGCGGATTCTATCACCGGCGGAAAATCCCTGGAATTTAGAAGCATCCACGGTAAAGGTCGGGTACCAGTCCAAAACAACGTTGTCCGTAGAAACAGTCTTAATCTGCGAAAATGCAGGAAATGAGAATCCGAGCACCAGCAGAAACGCAAAAAGACCGGCAAATCTCTTTGCAAGGCCGTAAAAGCGATTTTTCATAAAAACTCCCGAAGCCACATATGCAGCCCCTGACAAATAAGGTTTGATAAAATTGATAAATCCCTTCTATATCACATGAACATATTGCGACTTGCAATGTTACAGAGCCGACCTCTAAGGCAGCACCTTTCCATCCAAAATCTTGCTGATAAGCCTTCCCTCTTTGTAAACCAATTTGAGTGAAAAAAAGGGTACAGATTGAGTCAGCAGATTAAGGAAGATTCTGTCACCTTCCCACAGATTCAAATCGCAGATCTTGTCTTTCTGTACCCATTCCAACTGTCCCTCATCGCAAGGAATCAAAGTGCCGGAAAAATCCCCGCTCGTGTAAAGGTGCATGTATTCCGCAGGATGATCGTCCGAAACAAAGGTGACAATACCCCGGAAACTGTACCCATGTAAAATCAAGCCTGTCTCCTCTTTTACTTCCCGGAGCAGACATTCCTCGGGACTCTCCTGAAACTCAAAATGCCCTCCCACGCCGATCCACTTGTCATGGTTCTCGTCGTTTTCCTTGGAGGTGCGGTGAAGCATCAGGTACTGTCCGTCTTTTTCAATATAACAAAGCGTAGTCAATTGTGATTTCATATTACCACGATTATAAATCTTTTGGCAAAACTTTTCCATGCCTAAATCATTTAAGGCGGCATCATTAATATTGAGTTTTCAAGGTCCTTAGTGTATACTGAGCAAAAGGAAGATTTTATGAAATGGATGATTGCATCGGACATTCACGGCTCCGCAAAATACTGCCGTTTGACTTTGGAACGCTTTGACTCAGAGAAGGCCGGGCGTCTTTTACTCCTCGGTGATTTGCTCTACCACGGTCCACGGAATGATTTGCCCGAAGAATACGCACCGAAAGAAGTGATTGCAATGCTGAACGGGGTCAAGGACAAAATCCTCTGCATACGGGGAAACTGCGACACCGAGGTTGACCAGATGGTTCTGGACTTCCCGATCATGGCCGAATATGCCGTGCTTGACTTTGGCTTTCCCAGTCTGATTTATGCGAGCCACGGTCATCACGCGTCCAAGGAAAATCCGCTTCCCATGTCCAAGGGCGACATCCTCCTGTGCGGACACACCCACGTACCCGCCTGCGATGTGATGGAGAGCTTCACGTACCTGAATCCGGGCTCCGTCTCAATCCCCAAGGAAAACAGCCCCCACTCATACATGACTTTTGAAAACGGACTCTTTTTGTGGAAGAATCTTGAATCAGGCGAAGTGTATAAGGAATGGAAAATGGCATAAAAAAAAGGACCCAAGTAAACACCCAAGTCCTTTATTTTGTCGTTCAGGCAGAGAGATTTATCCGCGCTTGAATACAGGAATCCATTCGATGGGGGCATCCACGCTCACGCGCTTTCCTCCGTCGAAGCTTTTCTTGCTGTTGATTTCAGTCCATTTTCCCTTCGGCAGATAGACCTCTCTTTTTGTCTCACCCGCATGGAGCACGGGAGCCACAAGATAGTCGCTTCCGAACATATACTGGTCCCTCAGGTTCCAGCACTCACCGTCATCGGGGAATTCGTAGAACATCGCGCGCATAAGGGGACTTCCGTTCGTGCTCGCCTCTTTGTAAAGCTTGGTCAGATAGGGCTTGAGACTCTCACGCAGCTTAATCTGTGCCTCCATGATTTTCTGTGCCTTGTCTCCGTAGCACCAGATCTCGTTGGGCTGTCCCGTGTAAAGATATCCTCCGCCCCAGTCCTTTACTTTTTCAAGCGGCTCAATGTCGTGTGGATCGCGGTCACCATGCAGGCGCAGAATCGGGGTGAAGACGGCGAACTCAAACCAGCGTTCCAGAAGCTCCACAAAAGCGGGGTCCTTCGGATTTCCGTACATGAATCCTCCGATGTCAGTAGTCCACCAGGGGATTCCGGCAAGTCCCATGTTGAGTCCCTGGACGACGGAATCCTGCAGGCTCTCAAACGTGCTGTTTGTGTCTCCGTTCCACAGGACCGTACCGTATTTCTGGCTTCCGACCCATGCGCATCTCTCCAGGTTCACGACATCCTTTCGTCCCATTTTGTTCATGCCGTCCCAGAATGCCTGCGCGTAGAATTTCGGATAGAGATTGCTCACCGCAACGGCAGGTCCAAGCTGATAGCGGTAATTGTCGTAATCATACACGTCCAGATCAGGCTCGGCATTGTCAAGCCAGAACATGTCGATTCCGTACTTTGCGTAGTTTTTCTTGCACACGTTCCAGATGTACTCACGTGCCTTGGGGTTCGTCGCGTCAAAGGTAATGCAGTCTCCGTTGAATGCGTAAGTCTGTGCCGTTCCGCGCTCGGTCCTTACAAGGAGCCCCTTCTCCGCCATCTCGTAATAATGGCTGCATTTTCTGTCCACGGAAGGCCACACGGAAACCATGACCTTTGTTCCCATCGCATGAAGCTCGTCCACCATCGCCTTGGGATCCGGCCAGTACTCAGGATCGAATCCCCAGTCGCCCTGACGAATCCAATGGAAGAAATCTATTACGATTACGTCCAGGTGAATTCCCAGCTGCTTGTACTTGCGCGCCACTTCCAGAAGCTCGTCCTGAGTGCGGTAACGGAGCTTGCACTGCCAGAATCCGAGCAAATCAGACGGCATATTCGGAGCACGACCTACAACCGCCGTATAGTTTTCGACAATCTTTGCGGGAGTATCCCCTGCCGTCACCCAGTAGTCCATTTCTTTCGTGCACTGTGCGGTCCACTCGGTCATGTTCTTTCCGAAAGACGCTGTTCCCACGGCGGGACTGTTCCACAAAAATCCGTAGCCCAGATTGCTTACCGCAAACGGGATGGACACCTGGGAATTTCTCTGGGCAAGTTCCAGCACGCATCCCTTCAAATCAAGGTAGGGCATCTGATACTGGCCCATGCCGAAAATCTTTTCTTCGTCGCGGGGCTCAAAGCGCACGGTGAGCTTGTAATCTCCCCCGATGATTCCCTTGAACTGGCGGCTCACAATTTTCAACGCGGCTCCGTCACGGCTTGCCTCCGGGTCATAGCTTCTGTAATATTCGTGGAGGATTACTTTTTTGTCCTTGATAAATGAGATTACTCCGCTGTGATTGATTTCCGCAGTCAGCTTTCCGTTTGTGATTGAGGCACAGTTTTTTTCCTCGTCAATTTTTATGACAGGACTTCCTTTTGCCTTCACCGGCTCACTCAGGCCCCAGTCATTTTTGGTAAACTCCGGCTCAAGGGTGGAGCGAACACGAAGGGAATCTTTTCCCCACGCCTCAATCTTCAAAGTCTCGTTTCCCTTTGTAAAAATCAGGGCACCGGCTGTCTTCTTAAAGGACATATTTCCTCCTGTAATTTCAAGAACCGACTGAGCGGCAAATACAGAGCCATTCAATCAGCACAATGAGATTATAGCACACTAGA
>JAEEGF010730253.1_pt1 | contig 30601 bp, 30 predicted proteins | sample 9134171 | NCBI WGS metagenome assembly JAEEGF01 (sample SAMN16246542, study PRJNA631951) | gut metagenome | biome: gut microbiome; feature: rumen; material: AP-attached | host: Bos | place: Iran: Karaj | collected 2018-10 | reverse complement strand
GCAGCGCCGGGAGCCTCAGCCGCGGCTGGCGGCGCGTTCGTCGCCGCGATGGCCTCGAGAAGCTCCGCCGTCGGCGGCGGCTTGATGCGAGAGAGCCTGCTGGCGTCCACCTCGCTCGACAGCTCCTTCTTCAGCTTGTCCGTCGCCCTTTCGCAGTCGAGAATGGCCTTGCGGGCAAGCTCGTCGACCTCTTCGCCGAACTTGATCGCGTTCTTGCGCGTATCGGCGATTGCGGTGCGCGCGAGGTCCAGCTGCTTCGCAATCTGCTCCTGCTTCTCCTTCTCCCTGGTGTTGCGGTCGGAAACGACATACCAGACAAGCGCGCCCGCCACGAGCGCGATCACACCGATAGTGATGCCAATCACCGCAGCGACCTTGCCGGCCACGCCGCCGCCTTCCTCCTCATCGCCGGACTTCGCGACGGACGTCATCGTCGGACGGCGCATCGCCTTTGAAGTCGTGGTTGTCGTCGGAGAGTCTGTGCCTTCCCCTCCGCCCTCGCCGTACTGAGGCCCCTCGCTGTTGTCGTCCGCGAGGTTGGAGGTCGCGGTCTTCATCTTGAAGCGCCTGCGTCCCTTCGTGCCGAGCTTGAAGGAGCCGGTCGCCATGCGATCCGAACTGCCGGGCGTAAGGCCGTAGGTCATGATGCGCTTGAACTCCTCGAGCAGCGCCTCGAAGGACGGGAAGCGCGCCGCCGGGTCGAGCGCGAGCATCCTGAGGATGAGCGCGTCGATCTGCGGGGAAATGCCCGGGCGCACCTGGCTGGGAGGGACGGGAGCGCCTTCGAAGCGCTTCCTCACCACCGCCGCCGCGTCGTCGCCCTCAAACGGAGCGACGCCCGTGAGCGCGTGGTAGAGCGTGCCGCCGAGCGAGTACATGTCGGCCCTGAAGTCGATCGGCTCCTTCTTGACCTTCTCGGGAGCGATGTAGTAGGGCGTGCCCCAGATCTCGTTCGTGTTCTTCTGCATCGCAGCGAGACCGAAGTCGACGAGCTTGGCGTTTCCGTTCGAGTCGAGAAGCACGTTCTCCGGCTTGACGTCGCCGTGCACAAGCCCCTGGTCCGCCGCGCACCTGAGCGCCTGCGCGACCTGCTCGCCTATCTTCATCACGCGCGTGATGTCGATCGAAGAGCCAGCGTGCTGCATGAGCTGGTCGAGCGAGCCGCCCGCCACGAGTTCCATGGCGATGTAGGGCATTCCGCTCGCGATGCCGTAGGTGTAGATCTGGGCGATGTTCGGATGGATCAGGCGCGCGGCGGCCTGCGCCTCGCGCTTGAACTTCTCGACGAACTCCGCGTCGTCGCCGTACTCCTTGAGCATCACCTTGACGGCGACGGGACGGTCGAGCATCTTGTCGCGGCCCATGTAAACGCCGCCCATGCCGCCACGCCCGAGCTCGCGCTCAAGAAGGAGGTTTCCGGTCTCGCCGAACACGCTAGGTGTCGGAATCAGCTGCTCTTCGCTCATCTTATTATCCTCCATCCGTTGAATGGCCAGAACACAACGCTGCCGACGCCGCGCAGCTTGGAACCCGGAACGGGGCCCCAGTAGCGGCTGTCGTAGCTGTTGTTGAAATTGTCTCCGCAGGCGAAATACTCGTCTTCGCCCATCGTCACAGTCTTGGGCAGATCTTCGCGCACATTGCCGCGCGCGTCGGTCGCCGGGTGCTCAAGCTCGTACGTCTGCCCGGGCGTAGCCTTCATTCGCTTGATGTAGTGCGTGCCCTGCGGCAGCCCCTCGATGCCGGTCGTCGAGAATATCATCACTTCGCCGGCATGCGGCTTGAAGAAGTTCCACTTCCAGCGGTTGACGAATATGAAGTCGCCCGTCACAACCGCGCCCTTCCAGACCGTGTCGCCCGAGTCGAAGTGGCGACCGGCGATCGAGTGGCACGCGTCCGTCGGAAGTTTGAACGTCTTCCCGCTAGGCCCCACTCGCACGTTCGCGAAGCCGTCGTTGCGCGGCTGCACGCGCGCGATGCCCGGAGCGTCCGCCTTGTACTCGACGACTCGCTCGCCCGTCCACGCCCACTTGAGAATCGAAAGAGGGAAGATGTCCCACGTGCCCTTCTCGACACCGGCCTTCGTGTGGTAGCCCCACAGCGTCTCCTGCATCGAGCCGGTCGGAATGTTGAACGGCTCGTAGAAGTACGCGCGGAAGCACATCGCGACCGATATCGCGACGACGAGCGTGTCGAGCCACTCGCGTCCGTACGCCTGCCAGGACTTGGCAGGCTTCTCGTCCGCAGTCGGCTCGTCCGGGACCTTGAAACCCTCGGTGATCTCGCTCATGTGCGGTAGTTGGGGGCTTCCTTGGTTATCGTGATGTCGTGCGGACGCGCCTCGCGCTGTCCCGCGGCGGTGACGCGGTAGAACTTGCCGCGCTTCTGGAGCTCGGCGATCGTCTTAGTGCCGCAGTAGCCAAGCGAAGCCCTGAGGCCGCCGCAGAACTGCGTCATGATGGACTTGACGTGCCCCGAATACGGAACCATCCCCTCAATGCCCTGCGGCACGAGATCGTCCTCCGCCTCGTTGTCCTGGAAGTAGCGGGCGCGCGAGCCCTTGCCGTTCTTGAGCGCGGCCATCGAGCCCATGCCGCGGTATACGACGTACTGGCGTCCGTTGGAGTAGATCTTCTCGCCCGGGCTCTCCTCCGTTCCCGCGAGGACAGAGCCGAGCATCACCGAGTCCGCGCCGGCGGCAAGCGCCTTCGGCACGTCGCCCGAGAGCTTGATGCCTCCGTCCGCGATAACAGCGACGCCCGTGCCCCTCAGCGCCTTCGCCGCGCTGTAGACAGCCGTGAGCTGCGGAATGCCGACGCCGCAGACGACGCGCGTCGTGCAGATGGACCCGGGGCCGATGCCGACCTTGACGGCGTGCGCGCCGCACTTGGCGAGCGCGACCGCGGCCTCGCCCGTCGCGATGTTGCCGGCGATGACGTCGACCTTCGGGAAGTGCTTGACGATGTACTTCGTCATCTCCATGATGCCCTTGGAGTGCCCGTGCGCGGAATCGACAACGACGCAGTCCACGCCTGCGTCAGCGAGCTTCTCCATGCGTGTCAGGTCGCCCTTCCCGCCGGAGACGGAGGCGGACACCCTGAGGCGGTACTTGTCGTCGCAGTTGTACGTCGGGTTCTTGTTCTCGACGAGACGCTGCACGTCCGTGAAGCTGTAGAGACCGACGATGCGGCCATCCTTGTCGACGAGCGGAAGCTTGCCGACCTTCGCCGCGCGCATGAGCTCGTACGCCTTCTTGAGCGAGGTGCCGGGCTTCGCCGTGATAGGCGCGGGCTGCATGACGTCCCTGAGCTTCTTCGCCTCCATCGGCGCGAAGCGCATGTCGGACGACGTGATCATGCCGACGAGGCGGTCCTGCGCATCAAGAACCGGGAAGCCGTTGAACTTGAGGCCCATGCGCTTCTTCTCCGCGCGGAGGAACGAGATGTCGTCGTCCGCATGGAAGCATATCGGCTTCGCGATGAGTCCGTTGAGGTAGTTCTTTACCTTCGCGACTTCCTTCGCCTGCTCGTCCTCCTCGAGGTTCTTGTGAATGACTCCGATGCCTCCCGCAAGCGCCATCGCGATCGCCATCGGCGCCTCGGTCACAGTGTCCATCGCGGCGGAGATGAACGGAATCTTCATCGTCGTGCGGCTGGTGAGCTTCGTCTCGAGGGACGCGTCGTCGGGCAGAAAATCGGCATACTGCGTGACAAGCGTCACGTCATCGTACGTGAGGCCTTCGTAGGGGAAGGTCTTCATGAAATCGTCAAGATACTTGTTCATATAAGGCTCCATGGGCGCACCGCGCCCTTTTTACCCGAAGATTATACTATTTTTCCGCGCCTAAATCAATGCGCCCCCGCAATTTGGTATAATATCGTCCAATATGAAGAAGGCATGGAGCATACTGCCCGACGAGTGGAAGCCGATCCTGAAGGAGCGCGGCATGCGCGCGTTCAGGGCGGACCAGATACTGCAGTCCCTCTACAGGGACTACATCACCGACTGGGACCAGGCGACGACCCTCCCGAAGGACTTCCGCGAACAGCTGAAGACCGAGTTCCCCATCACCCGCACCGAGGTGAAGGCCGTGTCGGAGTCCGCAGACGGAACAAAGAAGCTCCTCCTCGCATTCGAGGACGGCAACGCCGTCGAAACGGTCCTAATACCCGCGACCGGACGCTTCACGCAGTGCATCTCCACCCAGGTCGGTTGCGCCATGGGCTGCGCCTTCTGCGCCTCTGGCGCGCGCGGAGTAGTCCGCTCCCTCTCCGCGGACGAAATCGTCGCGGAGTACATGGCCGGACGCGCCCTCGGCGAAATCACCAACATCGTCGTCATGGGCATGGGCGAGCCCTTCGCGAACTACGACGAGACCATGCGCGCGCTGAAGCTCATCAACGCCGGGCGCGGACCGAACCTCGGCGCGCGCCACATAACGCTGTCGACGTGCGGCGTCGTCCCGGGCTTCGCGAAGCTCGCCGCCGAAGGCATCCAGTTCGAGCTCTCCGTCTCGCTCCACGCCCCGAACGACGAGCTGCGCTCCCAGCTGATGCCCGTCAACCGCAAATGGCCGATCGACGAACTCCTCGCCGCCTGCGCGGACTACACCCGCGCGACGAAGCGCATCATAACGTTCGAGTACACCGTCATCAAGGGCGTCAACGACTCGCGCGAATGCGCCGAGGAGCTCGCGCGGCAGGTGCGCCGCGTGCCGATGGCGAAGGTCAACCTCATCCCGCTCTCTCCCGTCTCGCACCGCCCGGACTTCAAGACGCCCGACGAGCGCACGATGCTGATGTTCCTCGACGTCCTAATGAAGAACCACGTGCAGACCATGCTACGCCGCTCGCGCGGAAAGGATGCGGACGCGGCCTGCGGCCAGCTGCGGCTGCGCTCGCTCGCCTGACCCAACGCACCTTTCTGTTTCGGCTAATCCGCCGCGAGGACCATGTCGCAGAGGCGGTCTACTGACGGATCGTCCGTGAGCTCGTGGAGGAACCTGCGGCGGAACTCCAGGTGCCCGCGTCCGCGGCAGATGCGCCGCGACGTCGCGTAGTGGAGCCCCGAGAGCATCCAGCCCACCTGTATGAGCACGAAGTCCGCAAGCGACTTGATCTCCTGGTAGTCGACGGGAAGCCCCTTCGCGATGCAGTCCACCACTAACGGACTCGGCGCGGCGTCCGTCCTGAGGTTCCAGAACGCGCGCGAGTCCGTGCGCCAGTCGGTGTTCTCCACCTGGTCCTCAAGCACGCGGAAGATGTCCAGCTTGTCCGCGTCGCGCACAGTATGCGCGCACGCCTCGGTGAGCGCGTCGAGTCCGTCCGGTATCTCGCGCCTGTTGTGGTACAGTACCGCCTTCAGCACCGCGTCGCGCGTCGCCTCGTCCGGACAGACCTCCACGAGCCACCCTTTCTCCTTCACGATGTCGTGGGAGAATACGGCGTGGTCCACGGAATCTGAATCGCGGAACGTGTTGTACAGCTTCAGCTGCTCGTATCGTCCGGTGTCGTGCAGCAGCGCCGCCGCGAGCGCAGCCGCGCGCGTCGCCGCGTCGAAGTTCTCGCCGTCCGCGATCGCCTCGGCGTTCTTGACGACGAAACCGGTGTGGATGCGCTTGAGGCGCATCATCGACGAAAGCTTCCCGTCCGCGTCCCTGTACGTGTCGACGTATGCGTCGTAGAGACGCGTCAGTTTCTCGAGGTTCATACCAGCTTTATCCTTTTCCATTTTCCGCTCCACCACCTTGCGGCCGTCCCGGCGCAGATAAACACCACGTACACGACCATCGTGCACCACAGCGCCGTCATCGTGTTGTGCCACTCGGCGACCGCCCAGACGAGCGGAAGCCAAAAGCCGAACGCCGCGGCGACCATCCACCACATCACGAACTTCGTGTCCCCCGCGCCCTTGAGCGCGCCCGACACGATGACGTCCGCCGCGTCGAACACCTGCCACGCGGCCATGAGGAGGAACAGCCGGAAGCCCAGGGAGTAGAACGCCTCCGCGCTCGCCTCCTCCGAAGAGAACAGCGATAGTATCGGACGGCAGAAGACGACGGCCAGGAGCGACAGTAGCGCGACGAGGGACAGCCCCATGAGCAGCGTGCGCATCGCGTCGCGATGAGCCGCCGCGCTGTCTCCGCGCCCCTGCGCCTGCCCCACGAGCGTCGCAGCGCAGACCGCGAACCCCTCCATCGGCGCAAAGAGGAAGTAGTTGACCTTGAAGCAAGCGTTCGACACGGCGAACTCGAGGTCTCCAATGCGTCCCGTGACGAAGACGAAGATCGTGAAGGAGAGGATGTTGAGCGCCGAGTACGCTCCGCTCGGAACCCCGTAGCGGAGCACCTTCCCGACGAGGGGCAAGAGGCGCGGCGCATCCGCCGCGCCGCCCTCGGGGAGCCCGCGCAGATCGCGCTCCGCGAAGCGCGCGAGGACTCCCCACTGGACGAACATTGACGCGACCGTCGCGTAGGCGGCGCCGGCCATGCCCAGACGCGGACAGCCGAAATGCCCGAAGATGAGTATCGGATCGAGCAGGATGTTCACCGCGTTGCCAAGCACGTTCACCCAGAAGACGAGTCGCGTCTTGCCTCGCCCCGTGAAGTAGGAGGACGCCGCCATCTGGCCACAGAGCGCGACGGCGCCGAACGAGACTATTGCGTAGTACGACGACGCTCGCTCCACGACGGCCGGGTTGCCGGACATGAACGGGGCGATCCATAGCCCGAGCGGAATTATCGCAACCGCAAGAAGCCCCGCGGCGAGCGTTATGACGAGCCCCGCCCTGTAGCTCGCCCGTATGCCGCGCGAGTCCCCCGCGCCGTGGTACTGCGCGACGAATGTTCCGGAATAAGCGACTACGGACTGGAAGAACCCCATCACTAGTATCGCGAGCATCGACGCCGGAAGCGACGCCTCGAGACTCTCCAGCGACTCGCGCGCGAGAAACACGCCGTCCACGAACTGAAGGACGGCGTTGTTGAGCATCCCGAGCGCCAGCGGCCAGACGAGCTTGGCGATGTCGATGTAGGGTTTAAGTCTCATTCGCCCTTCTCCGGCGATTCGTGCTGCGTCGCCATAAACGCCGAGACGTCGCTCGGACGGTACGCGTTGAGCACCGCCTCCGCGACGACCGCATCGCCGTCGCGCACGGAGCATTCAAAGCTCGCAGACTCCGCGTCGCTGAAGACGTCCTTCGCAGTGACTTCGTACGCCTTGCCGACCTTGAACGCGGGGACGTGCATCTTTATCCTGCGCGTTCCGAGAAGAAACCCGGGGCGAGCCGGACGCGTCGAGCCCGTCACGCGGTCGAACACTCCCGCAAGAGCCGCCGCCGCCTGTGCCATCAGCTCTATCGACGCCCAGTTTTCGCACCATTCGCGGCGTATCGTCGCGCGCGCGACGAGCGAGCGCTCCTTCTCGTCAACGGACACAATCTCGTCCAGAAGCACCATCGGCGGACGGTGCGGAAGGACGTCTTCAAGCCGATATGACGACGCTGGCATTGGAACCTCCGAAGGCGAAGCTGTTTGAAAGAGCGGCGCGGCACTTCCCCGCACGCACGAGAAGAGCGCAGATCGCGGCCTCCACGGCGCCGGCCGCGCCGAGGCAGTGTCCGGTAAGGGACTTGGTCGACTCGCAGCGCGGCGCATTCGCCGCGTCGGCGAAGACGCGTCCAACCGCCTTCATCTCCATCTCGTCGTTGGCGCGCGTTCCCGTTCCGTGCAGGTTCACATAGTCGATGTCCGAAGGCTCAAGCCCGGCGTCCGCGATTGCTGCGCGCATGGACGCCTCCGCGCCGAGGCCCTCCGGATCAGGCGCCGTCGCGTGGTAGGCGTCCGAGCTCTCGCCAGCACCGGCGAGATAGACGTCCGCCCCCTCGCGCTCTTTCTCGAGCACGAAGAGCGCGACTCCCTCGCCGAGGTTGATTCCGTCGCGGTCTGGCGCGAGCGGACGGCACCGCCCTTCGCTGAGCGCGCCTAGAGCATGAAAGCCGTTCATCGCGAAACGGCAACGTCCGTCGACGCCACCGGTGATCACCGCGTCGCATATGCCGCGCTCGACGAGGCGGCGCGCGGACGCGAATGCCTTCGCCGAACTAGAGCACGCGGTCGAGATGACATAGGCAGGCCCGCCGATGCCGAGAACCTTCTTTAGATAAGCGGAAGGCGTACCCAGCTCGAGCGCAGCGAAGTCGAACTCCGCAGGCTTCTCGCCCGAATCCAGCCAGTGGTCGACAAAGCGCTCCGCCTCGTCCACGCCCGTGTTGCTCGCGCCGAGAACAATGCCTATGCGGTCCGATCCGTACTTCCCGACGAGCGCGGCAAATGCGCCGCGCGCACCGTCGACGGCGAGCTTGAGAAGCCTGTTGGATCGGATGTCGAGATTCCCTTCACCGACGGGCTCGAGCTCTCCGGGGACGCCGCCAAACCAGACGGATCGTCCCGGTATGTCGCCCGATATCTCCGCCATTCCGGGCGCTCTGCCCTCAAGAAGGTTCGCAAGCGTCTCGGCATTGCCGCGTCCGAGCGCGGAGGCAGTGTAGAGCAGTTCGAGGGAGAACTTCATTTCCTGAGCTCCCTCGCCCTTTCCAGAACCTGGTTGGACATCTCCTTCTTGCCGAGGCGACGGAGGCATATTCCGTAGTTGAACACGGCGGAGGCGTCCGACGGGTTTATCACGACCATCGTCTCGTAGCACTTCGCCGCTGCGGCGACGTTGCCTATGCGCAGGAGCGACCCCGCGTTGCGCGCGAGGCGGTCTAGACGGTCGAGGATCATGGGATCGCGCGGATTGCGCTTGAACGCACGCGACCACATCTCCGTCGCCGCGTCGGCGTTTTCGTCCCCGCCCTTCGCAGCGGTCAGGTCTCCCTGTATCACGAGCCTTCGCACGACCTGCATGGACCGAATCTCGGCAAGCGTGTCGCGGTATATGTCTTCATCGACGTCGCCGCGAGAAACCCAGTCGAGGGCCGGGATGTCCTTCGTCACGAAGAACTCGGGACGGACATTCACGGAAAGGTCGCCGGCCTTGAACGCGTCCGCCGTGTCGGAGAGCTTTCCGACATAGCTCGCGAAGACATCCGAAAGCGCCGTCGCCTTCGCCTCCGCAAGCACTTCGAACGCCTCCTCCCGCGCGAAGACGTCCATCATCGCGTCCATCCTTATCTTCCTCGGCGTGCGACGTCCGACAATCGTCCACTCGTCGACGCTCTGCATCCACAGATGCGCATCGGGGCACGGGAAGGCCTCGACGCATTCCTTGAACGCCGCGGCCGGCATGTCCTTAACGTCAAGCCGCCACACCAGGACGCCGCTCTCGCCGACCTTCGAGTACGCGGAGCGCAGAGCCTCCGCGCCGACGCGTCCGGCAAGAAAAACCATGTCGTAGCGCGATTCCGCAGAAGACTCCACGTTCGAGACGCAGGCAAAGCCAAACGGAGTCAGGAACTGGCGGAAATCCTCGGCCTTCTCGTCCGCGAGAAGAGTCTTCGCCGCGGCCGGCTTTTCGATCGCGGCGAAGCACGCGGCGGCGATCTTCACCGGACGGTACGTGCGCTCCTCCGGCTCCTCGGCAGGCTTGGCCCCCTCCTCTGCGGAGTCCTTTCCGCAGCCCGCGACGAAAAGCGCGATGGCGAGGCACGCGAGCGCCGCGCGTATCGCCGCGACGCACTTCGGCACCACGCCGCGCCGCCTCTCGACAGCCGCCGCGGCGCGCGCGCCGAGTCCGCCGTCGTCCTTCAGCACGCGGCCAAAGAACTCGCCGAGCTCCTTCTCGTCCTTGACCTGCGCTATCGCGTCAGCGGCGAGGAGGTCGCTCATCACCGGACGGAAATTCTCGGTGTAGGGTCCGACTGCGGTCGGTTTCCCGCAAAGACAAGGCTCGATCATATTCTGGCTCCCGTGCGCGCAGAGGGACTTGCCGACGAAAACGGCGTCGGAGATTCCGTAGAGGCCCATCAACTCTCCGGTGGTGTCGGCGAGATAGACGCCCTCACCCCTGTCGCCCCTGCTCCTTCTGATGCATTCGAAGCCTGCCGCGCGGATGTTCGCCTCGACGGCGTCGGCCTTCTCGAAGTGCCGCGGCGCGATTACGAGCTTGATGTCCGCGAGCCTTGAATATATGTCGAGCAGCACCTTGTCCTCGCCCGGCCACGTGGAGCCGCCGAGGAGTATCCGTCCGGGGCCTATCCATTCGCGAAGCTCGCGCTCCTTAGCCTCGTTGCGGTGAGCGACGTCGAACTTGAAGCTTCCGGTGACATCGACGATCTCCTTCGGCGCGCCGGCCGCCTCGAGGCGCGACGCGTCGAGGTCGGACTGCGCGAAGATGCGCGTGAAGGACGACAAAACGTCGCCGAAGAACCAGCGCCCGGCCTTGTAGCGCGGCGCGCTGCGGTCGCTGACGCGCGCGTTCACGAGAAACACCGGGATGCGCATCTTCCGCGCGGTCCAGATGAAGTTCGGCCAGATCTCGCTCTCGGTGAGGACGATCGCGCGCGGACGGACCGTCTTGAGCGCGCTCTTCACGAAGTTGGGGAAGTCCAGCGGATTGTACACAAGGACGTCGCTCTCCGAGACTTCCCTCTCCGCCGTCTTCCATCCGGTCGAGCTCGTCGTGGAGAAGCAGAACCTGACGGACGGATCGGCCTTGCGCCATTCGCGCATGAGCTGTCCCGCGACCTGAACCTCGCCTACGGAGACGGCGTGTATCCAGACGAATCCGTCCGCCGACCTGAACTTGGCCAGTATCTCCTCCGGATACAGCGCAAAGCGGTCGCCCATCCGCGCGGCATATCCGCCGCGGCGAAGCATGCGGACAAGGAAGCCAGGCAGAAGGAACGGATAGACGACAGCGAACAGCAGGTTGTAAAGCGCCTTCTTCAGCATCGCGCTACGTGCCGCCTCAGATGTTCGAGCCGGGCGGAAGGTCCGCCTTGACCCCGGTCCCGCAACTTATGACCGAATCCTCGCCGATGGTGATCCACGACATCGTGGACGCGTTGGCGAAGAACGATACGCGGTCGCCGACCTTGACTCCCGAGGCGATCACCGTGCCGGGGCCCATGTTGACGAAGTCGCCGACCTTGGCATCGTGACCAACGACGCTGTTCGCGCCGGCGATCACGAAGCGGCCGAGTTCCGCGCCGACCTGCACCACCGCGCCGGCCGCGATGAACGCGCCCTCGAGGAAGTCCGTCGTCGGCGAAATCTGGGCCTTGGGGTCTATGATCGCCGGGAAGTCGTGCCCGCGCAGGCGCTTCGCGATGTCAGCGCGCTTGGTGTTCTTGCCGACCGCGATGAAGACGGACGCGCCCGGATAGTCGCGCGAGGCCTCCTCGAGCGTGCCGAGAATCGGGAATCCCTCGAAGTTGTCGCCCTTCTTCCACTTGGGGTCGTCGTCGGCATAGCCGATGATGTTCCACTGCGGCTGCTGCGAAAGCGCGTTGATGCGCTCGACGGTCCAGATCGCCTCGCGGCCGAATCCGCCCGCGCCAACAATAAAGAGGTCTCTCATTGAAATTTTCCTTTCGAGTCTTCGATAGGCGTAATTATATCATATTTCGCCGCTTCGCGCTTGAGCTCGGACCTCACCGGGCCCAATTTTCGCCGGTACTGCCGCCCCGACAACCCGCGGACGGAACCCCCTGGGCATAACTCCAGGACTCCGAAACTCCACGCAGCGAAAGCAAATGCGCTGCCGCCTTAATTAGGTGTTGTACGCGGGGAACGGGAAAACTGCGCGAGGATGACGGCGGAGAAGACAAGCGCGCAGCCCGCGATCTGGGCGGGCGAAAAGGCGTCGCCGAGCGCGAGCCACCCGCTGACCGCCCCCACGACCGACTCGAAGCTCATGAGAACCGCGGCAACGGACGCATTGGTGCGCGCCTGTCCGAGGTTCTGCATGGTGTAGGCGATTCCGCTGGACATGATGGCGACGTAGAAAAGCGAGAACCATCCGGCGCGGAAGTGCTCGAACGTAAGGCGCGACGCCTCGGATGGAAGCAGAACGAACGGCGCGGCGCAGATTCCGGCGACGAACGTCTGCACCATCGAGAACCTGATGACGTCGCAGCCGGGCGCAAAACGGTCGACGACCATGATCTGCGCCGCGAAAAGGACGGCGCATAGCAGCGTCCACAGCTCGCCGCGCCCAAGCCCGAGCTCCGAACCGCCGACGCTTATGAGATAGGTCCCGGCAAGGGCAAGCACAACGCCTATCCAGACAAGCGCGGCGGGTCTGCCGCGTCCGACGACCCAGGAAAGAATCGGAACGAGCAGGATGTAGTTCGCCGTGAGGAACGCCGATACGCCGGGCGTCGTGTGCTCGATCCCGAGCTGTTGCGCCGACATCGCGGCAAAAAGCACCACTCCGCTCGCCGCTCCTCCGAGGTACTCGCTGCGCGCGTTCCGCGCGACGGACATGAACCTGTCCCTCACGAGTACGACCGCCAGAAGGAAAAATCCGGCGAGGATGTTTCTGTAGCAGGTCAGGGTGAACGGACCGTAATGCTCGGCTCCCGTCTTCTGAAAGAGAAACGCAGTCCCCCAGATAACCGTGCAGAGGATTATGAGGAGAGGACCCATGGGAAATTATGAATTATGAATGATGAATGATGAATGATGGACAGTGGAGTTTAGTTGTAGTAGGAATAGTGCTTCTCGATGCGCTCCATGGTCCAGGCCACGATGAAGTTGAAGACGTAGTAGAAGACGCCCGCAGCGATCAACGGCGTCATTGTCGTGTTGGAGCTCGACAGCTGCTTGGCGATCGTGAACATCTCCGTCACGGCGATGGTGAAGGCGAGGGACGTGTCCTTCACGAGCGTGATGACCTCGTTGCCGATCGCCGGAATCACGCGCTTGATCGTCTGCGGCAGGGTTATGCGGAAGAACGTCTGCGCCGTAGACATGCCGAGCGCCTTCGCCGCCTCGTGCTGCCCGCGGTCTATGGAGAGTATCCCGCCGCGGTATATCTCGGCGAAGTAGGCGGCGTAGTTTAGCGAAAACGCGAGGACCGTCGCAAGAAGGCGCGGATACTTCGCAAGCGGCATCCCGAAGAGCATGTACGGCGCGAAGTAGACGAACATGATCTGCAGCATCAGCGGCGTGCCGCGCACGACGGAAATCAGGATGCGGAAGAAGCCGGATACAACTACATTGCGCGACATCCTGCCGAGCGCGACGACGAAGCCGAAAGGCAGCGCTAGGAGAAGCGTATACGCGAATATCTGCACGGACACACCTAGTCCGCCGAGCAAGTCGCATGTCATTTGCCAGTAGTTCATTTTGCCCCTTCTTTTTCGGAGTCCACTGGCGTATATTATACCAAAAGCGACGACTCCTGGCTTTCGAGGAATTCGCGCGAGAGGGACAGTCCCTCGACGGAGTCGAATCCGCCGACGGCCTCCTTAAGCTCCGAACGCGATATCTCGTACTCCTCGCCGCCCTTCCTGTGGCGGAACACGAGCTCGAAGTCTCCGTCGAAGGTGAAGAGCGAAAGCGCGGCAGCGGCGAGGTTGCCCATGGGCGGCAGGTCGATGTTGTCCGCCTGGAACGTGCACACGAGCGTCGTGCCGACGCCCTTCTCGCTTTCGAGCGTGACCGTTCCGCCGCACGCGTCGCACGTCTGCTTCACGAACGGAAGCCCCATGCCGATCTTGCGCTTGTCGTGCTTGCCGGGCTCGGTGTAGAACGGATTGAACGCCCGCGCCTTCGTCGCCTCGTCCATCCCCTTCCCGTTGTCCTTGACGGACAGCGTGATGACGCCGTTCTCCTCGACGACGGAAACCTCAACGCGCGAAGCGCGCGCCTCTATTGAATTTGCGGCAACGTCCGCAACGATATCGGAAAGACTGGCGTGCATAGGAAAGTTGAAGGTTAAAAGTTGAAAGTTGAAAGTCGAAGAGCTCTACTTTCGCTTCGACTGCGTGCGGCCGGTGATGAGCTTCGAGAGTCCGACAAGGACGCAGGTGAAGATGAGCATCAGCGTAGAGAGCGCGAAGACGGACGGTAGGTTGCGCGAGTGCTTCGTCATCGACGAGACGTACGTCGGGAACGTGTTCGTGCCCGCGCCGTTGACGAACGACGTGATGACGACGTCGTCGATGGAGAGCGTGAACGCGAGGAGTCCGCCTGCGACTATGCCCGGCAGCAGTATCGGCAGCTGCACGTGGAAGAACGCGTACCACGGCCCGGCGCCGAGATCGTACGCCGCCTCCGTTATGCGGTCGTCGAAGTCCGCAAGCCGCGCCAGCACCGTCATCGTCACGTAAGAGACGCAGAACGTCACGTGCGCGATGAGGATCGTCCAGAATCCGCACTCGACGCCGCACGCCACGAAGAGCATGAGAAGCGAGATGCCGATGAGGATGTCAGGCATGATGAGCGGAGTGTACACGAGCGCGTGGTGTATCGACTGGAGCCTTCCGCGCCACTTGTGGAGCGCGAGCGCGGAGGTCGTGCCGAGCACGCACGAGACGAGCGTGGAGATTCCGGCGACGATTAGCGACAGCCAGAAGCTCTCGAGAAGAGCCCTCACGGCGTGGTGTCCGCCGAAGATGTAGCCGTACCACTTGCCGGTGAAGCCGAGGAAGGATCCGTCGGACGCGAAGAACGTCATCGCGATTCCGTTGGGGACGAATCCGTAGGCGACTACGAGGATGATCGGCACGTACAGGAACGCAAGCACCGCCGAGAGGACGAAGACGGAGAACATGGAGCGCTTCACTGCACGCCTCCTTCCATCGACGAGGTCATGAGCCTGGCGGTCTGCTCCTCGAGTCTGCGCCTGTCGCGGCTGTCCTGGCGCTTCTTCCACCACATGGAAAGTCCGATCGGAATGAGCACGCTCACCGCCATAAGCGTCGCGAGCGCGGACGCATGCGGGATGTTGCGGTTCTGGATCGCGCGCATGAAGATCTTGTTTCCGATGAGGACGCAGTCCGTTCCGCCGAGCATCTGCGGAATGACATAGGACCCGATGGCCGGGATGAAGACCATCAGCACGGCCGAGACGAGTCCCTGCCGGATGCCCGGGATGAAAATCTTCCTGAAGGCGTAGAAGTTCTTCGCGCCGAGGTCGCGCGCCGCCTCGAGGAGGGAGAAGTCGAATTTCTCGGCTGCCGTGTAGATCGGCATGATCGCGAACGGAAGGAACGTGTATACCGACACGAGGACGACTGCCGCCTCGGAGTCGAGTATCGTCGAGGTCGCGGGGTCGACCGGACCGGACGACGCGACGCCGAGAAGGACGAGCGCCTTCTGCAGAAACGCGGGGAGCCATCCGAACAGCCACTCCCTCACGCGCAGGAACACGAGGTAGCACGCCTGGAGCCATCCGTCCGGATGCAGCATCGTCTTCCACGCGAACACGCGCACGACGAAGCTCGTCCAGAACGGAAGCATTATCGACCCGGCGACGATAGAGCGCCACTTCGGGCTCATCCGCGCAATGGCGTATGCGCACGGCACGGCGAGGACGATCGACCAGAGCGTCACCTCGAAGGAAATCCTCAGCGTGTTCCAGACGATCGCCGGATAGTCCGGATCCACTAGCTCGCGCCACGTGGAGAGCGACCATTCGCCGACTCCGCCGGACGCGTCGTGCCCGTGGAAAGTGAACGCCAGCACGATCACCGCCGGCACCGCGAAGAACAGCGCCAGCCACAGGAACGACGGCGCGGTCACGAGCCATTCGGCGCGGTTCGGGAAGCGGGTTCGCTTGTTATCGTTCATTTCGCCCCTCCGTCCGCAGTCACTGCGCCTCGACCATGTATCCGTCGTCGGGATGCCACCAGACGAACACCTCGTCGTTCCAGGTTATGGGCTCCTGGTCGAGGAGGAAGCGCGAGTGCGGCTTGAGCGCGGCGACGCGCTGGTCTCCGCTCTTGATCCAGTACTTCGTGTAGACGCCCTGGTAGACGATGTCCTGAACGGTCGACGGATAGACGTTTATCGACGCGCCCTTCTCGGGCGGCGGCGGCTGGAGCGTGACGCGTATCTTCTCGGGGCGGACGGAGAGGTCGACCTTCTGCCCGACCTTGAGCTGCTTGTCGTTGTACGCGCGTATCGCGGGGAATCCCTCGCCCTCGATCGTGCAGTAGTCGCCTTCCGTAGAGACGATCTCGCCGGAGAAGAAGTTCGTGTCGCCGATGAAGGACGCGACGAAGCGCGTCGCCGGCGCCTCGTAGATCTTCGCCGGACCGTCGAGCTGCTCGACCTTGCCCTTGTTGATGACGGCGATGCGGTCGGAGAGCGACATCGCCTCGCCCTGGTCGTGCGTGACGTACAGGAACGTGATGCCGACCTGGTCGTGTATCGTGTCGAGCTCGAGCAGCATGTGCTGGCGCAGCTTCAGGTCGAGCGCCGCGAGCGGCTCGTCGAGGAGCAGCACCTGCGGACGGTCAACGAGAGCGCGCGCAATCGCGACGCGCTGCTTCTGTCCGCCAGAGAGCTGGTTCGGATACTTCCACGCGTGCTCGCTCATCTGGATCATCGCGAGCATCGCGTCGACGCGCTCCTCGATCTCCGCCTTCGGCTTCTTCGCGAGCCTGAGCGAAAACGCGATGTTGTCCCAGATCGTCATCGTCGGGAAGAGCGCGTAGTTCTGGAAGACGGTGTGGACGCGGCGCTGGTTCGGCGCGAGATCCGTGATGTCCTTGCCCTCAAGGTAGATGCGTCCGGAGTCCGGACGCTCGAAGCCGCCGAGCATCCTGAGGAGCGTGGTCTTTCCGCAGCCCGACGGACCGAGCAGCGAGAAGAACTCTCCCTTCCCCACGGAGAACGAGACGTCGTTGACAGCCGTGAGCGCGCCGAAGCGCTTGGTTACGTGGTCAAAGACCAGGAATTCGCCGTTCGAGTCCAATTATCCCCCTCCTCCGGTCACGAGCCGGGATGGACGGGCTTCGAGCCCGCCTTGCACATCGGGCACTCCTCCGCCGTCCAGGTCTCAGGCGTCATCTGCATGAGCGAGAACATCGGGATGCGTCCGAACTTCACCTTGCCGCCCGAGCGGTCGACGAGCAGCACAACGCCCGCGACCTTTCCGCCCGCGGCCTTCACAAGGTCAATCGTCTCCTGGACGCGTCCGCCCTTCGTCACGACGTCTTCCGCGACGACATAGCGCTCGCCCTTCTTGATCGAGAAGCGGCGCAGCGCGAGAACGGTGTTGGGCTTGCCGGTCGCGTCGACTCCCTCGCCCTGGACCTTCTCCGCGAAGATGCACTTGACATTCAGTTCGCGCGCGACCTCGTGTCCGACGAGGATTCCGCCGACCGCAGGCGATATGACGCCGTCGATCTTCTTTCCGAGCTTCCCGCTCTTCACCGCCTCGCGCGTCACCGCGCGGCAGAGCTTCTCCGCGACGCGCGGGAACCTGAGTACGTTCGCGCACTGGAAGTAGCGGTTGGAGTGGAGCTTCGAGCGGAGCTCGAAATGCCCCTCGAGGAGAGCGCCCGTGTCCTTGAACGCCTTGAGAACCTGTTTTTGCGTCATTGTGTCTTTTCCTTTCAGTCGATTTTAAGAAGATCGTCTCGCGAAAACGCCGGAGCCTTCTCGGGCGCCGCGTCGCCCTCCGCGCCGATCGCGGCAGGCGCAGGCGCGGCGAAGGTCGGGGGAAGCATGGCAGGCACGAACTCTGCCGGCGCGGCGGATGTGCCGCGCTCGCGGCGCCGAACCGCCACCTTGCTGGACGGGGACGGCGGCAGGTCGCCCGCGGAAAGGTCGAGCCTGAGCCCCGTGACGCTCTTCGAGTCGACCTGCCACGCCGTGCGGGCCGCAGCGAGCGCCGCGCGCTCCTCGTCCTCGCCAAGCGTCACGAACGCGCACACGGCGCGCGGCGCGCCGGAGCCCTCGGAGGGACGAAACGACACCGCCTCGTACGGGAAGACGAGTGCAAGCGCAACGGGAACGGACGCCATCAGCGCGAGGGCGAACACCTCGTGGCGGAGGCTGCGCATCGGCCTGGCGTGCACATTCGTCATTCCTCAACCTTTCTCGCCCTCTTCTCCGCGAAGAGAATGCGCTCCATCCCGCTGCTACGCGCGATGCCGGCGAGCTTCATGAGCTCACCAGACTCCACCCGCCTGTCCGCAAGCACCAGCAGAGTCTTGCGCTCCGTCTTCGCCGCCCTCTCCTCGAGATGCGCGCCGAAGGCGGAGGCGGACACGTCGTCGCCGATCGCGTAGCGTCCGTCGTCGAAGAACACCAGCGTCTCCCTCGGCATCGACATGACGAGCGCCACAAGCGCCGCCGCCTCTCCGTCGCGGAGCTCGGCGGAATCGGGAAGATCGATGAGAACGCCCTCGGCGGAAGTGAAGGTGCCGCCTACGATGTGGAACATGAGGACGAGAAGAAGGACGGTTATCCAGGGCACTGCGGCGAGGAACGGACGCAGCCAGGCGGGACCTGTGCGCCAGACGCCCTGCGTCCTCTCGGGCTTCCAGTTCCACTGGCTCATTTGCGCTCCTTCTCCTTGCGCGCCGCAAAGTATCCGACGACATGGCTCGCCGCCGCCTCAAGGTCCGTGGATATGCGGTCGAGCCGCACGCAGAGCGAGCCGTACATTACGACGACGGGAATCGCGACGACGAGTCCGAGGGCGGCCGACACGAGCGCGTCCATCGACGCGCCGAGGAGGTCCGCGCGGGAGACGAGCGGCTGCGAGTTGACGAGCATCACGGTGCGGATGAAGCCGATCACCGTGCCGAGGAGTCCGAGGAGCGGGGAAATCTGCCCGATGATCGCGAGCGCCGCGAGACGACGGTTGAGACGTCCGATCTCGGCGCGGCCCTGCGAATCGACGGACTCCTTAAGGACGCGCGCGCTCGCGTCGCGGTGGCGTATCGCGGCCGCGACCACGCTCGCGACGGGAACGGCCTCCTCCTCGCAGTTCGCAAGCGCCTCGTCAACGTTGCCGCGCTCAAGGACGTTCAGCACTCCGTCGACGAAATACTGCCAGTCGACCTGCGCGCGCCTCAGCTCGAAGAAGCGCTCGAAGAATATAACCACCGCCGCAACCGCCATCACGGCGAGGACTATCGAAACCGGTCCGCCTGCAAATGTCATAGGAAGTTTCCTTTCCGCCTTATCCTGCCAATCCTCTTCTCGGCCTCGGCCGCGGCCGGGACGTCGCTCGCAACGACCAGCTCTAGGACATGTATAGCCTGGTAGTCGCGTCCGCGCGCCTCGAAGTCGTCCGCAAGCCGGAACGCCGCGCGGGAGAAGGACGCGCGCGCCTCGTCGTCGTACCTGACGCCTTTCGAGCGTCCGTTGCGGTACGCGATGACGACGTCCGTGTAGTAGCGGTCGGACGCCTCCTCCGTGCGCTTCATCTTCTCAAGCGTCTTTGCGATCTTGTATGCGACGCAGAGCCTCCGGCTCGGATCGAGCGACTCGCCCATGTTCACGCTCCTGTACGCCTCGAGCGCCTCCTGGTAGCGCTGCGGATTGTCCGCGCCCATCGCGAAGAGCGCGTCGGCGCCGAGCAGCTTCGCGCGGAGCCGGTCCGCCGGATCCGTCCCCTCCGCAAGCGCGGCGCGCTCAAGCACGAGAACCGCCTCGTCGAAGCGCGCGAGCTCGATTAGCGACTCGCCCTGCACGAGGAATCCCCTGAAGCGCGCCGGCGAGTCGGGATACGCCTCCGCAAGCTTCGTCACCACCTGTATCGCCGCGCTGAAGTCGCTCTCGGCGAAGGCGGCGCGGGCGGACCACACGAGCGCGTCCGGGGCGTCGTCCGCCTTGGGCGCCATCTCGGCGTAGTCGGCGAAGCGCTTGCGCGCGTCGGCCCATGCCCCGCGGTTGTACGAGAGCTTCGCGAGCCAGAGCGTCGCGCGCGCACGCATGGCGACGTCCGTGGAATTCGCCGCAATCTCACCCGCGCGCTTCTCCGCTTCGTCGTCGAGTCCCTGTCCGTAAAGGCACATCACCTCGAGATACTCCATGAGCGGCTTCTTCGACGCATCCTTCTCGGCGACCTCGCGGAATATCTCCTGCGCCTCGGCAAAGTGGTATTCGCCGTAGAGGCTCCGTCCGCGGTCCTCAAGATCGCTGAGCCGGACGGTGTCCTTGATGCTAGCCGCGGCCGCCGTCGCGGGATATTTGGAAAGGACGCTGCGCAGTTTCGCGAGCTTTGCGTCCTCCTTCCCCGCGGCGCCCAGCATGTTGCCCTGCTCGACCATCGCCATCGCCCGGTCTTCGTCGTCCGACGCGCACTCCTCGGCACGCTCGAACGCCTCGATCGCCTCGTCGTAGCGCTTCAGCTCGCCAAGCGAACGTCCCAGGCCATCCTGCAGGTCGAACGACTTTACGGCATCGGGCCACGTCTCGAACATCTCCTTGTAAACCGCCACGGATTCCTTCGCGAGTTTGTGCTCGCGGTACGCGGCGGCGACAGCGGCGAGTCCGTCGCGCGCGCCGGGCGCGTCCGGCGCGTCCCTGACGAGGGAACGCACGAGCGCCACGCCTTCCTCGAGCGTCGCCCCGTCCTTGAGGAGCGACTTGCCGTGCGCGTAGCCGGCGAGGCGCTTCATCTCCGCTGAAACAGCCCTGTCGTAGGCTTCCTTTACGAGCTTCGCGTCGCCGAGGTTCACGGACGCGACGGTGAAAGCCTTTTCGCTTGCGTTCGTCCCGCGCGAGGCGACCTCGCGCCATATGTTTGTCGCAGCGGAGAAATCGCCGGTGGCAAACATGAGTCCCGCCGCGAACAGGGCAGAATCCTCGTCGGCGATTCCTTCGTCCGCCGACTTAACGACCTTTAGCGCCTCCGAGGCCCCGCCCTCCGCAAGTGCGACGCGCGCCTTAAGGCGCGTGGCAAGCAGCTCATATCGCGCGTCGGAGAACTTACGCCCCTGCACTAGATATCCGGCCTGCGCGGCCTTTCCTGTTTCAAGCAGGGCGAGCGCGCGGTAGTAGACAAGAACATCCTCGTTCGACTCGTCCCATGAGGCCATCGCGTCGAGAAGCTCCTTCCACTTCCCCTCCCTGGCATAGCTTTCGACAATCACGGCACGCGACTCGAGCTTTCCGATTCCCGCACGCGACGCATGGTTGCGAGCGACTTCCCAAAGTCCGTCGCGAAGCGCCTCTCGCGCGACGTCGATCTCGTCTGCATGCGCCAAGAGCGCCGTCCCGAACGCGACGGCGAACGCAATAAAGGCAATCCTCTTTATGTCCTTCCCGTTATTCAACTTCCAACCATCAACTTTAAACTTTTAACTTCCAACTTCAAACTTCAAACTTCAAACATCAAACTTTTAACTTCCAACTACACCAGTCCACCCAGATATCCCATTTCTGCGAGGAGCTTCTGGTTCTTCATCCAGTTAGGCTCAACCTTCACCCAGAGCTCGAGCTCGACCTTGAGTCCGAATATCTCCTTGAGTTCCTTTTCGGCGGCCTTGCGGACATTCTTGATGACGGATGCCGCCTTGCCGATCACGATAGGCTTCTGGGACGGACGGTTCACGAGCACCTCGGCCTCGACGCACCAGCGCGAGCCTTCGTCGACGAGCTTGCGGACAATTATCCCGAGCTCGTGCGGAAGCTCTTGATGGAGGCGCGAGAGGAACTTCTCGCGGATCGTGTCGGCGATCGCGAGCTTGCGCGGATAGTCCGTCACGATGTCGTCGTCGAAAAGCTTCTCGCCCTCTTCGGCGAAGTCGAAGAGCGCGTCGAGAACCGACTTCGCGCCGCCCTCTGTCGTCGAGATCGACTTCACCCAGACCGGCGAGCAGGAAACGGAACCGTCCGTATCGGAGCGGTCGGCTTCTGCCGACGCCGCCGACTCGATGGCCTCCTTCCAGGCGTCGCGGAACATAGTCTCGAAGAACGGAGACTTGTCGGCCTTGTTGAGGACGAAAACGACCTTCTCGGGCTTTTCCTTCGCGATGCGCTGCATCCAGCCGATGTCTTCGAGCTGCGGCTCCTGAGCCGCGTCGAAGACAACGCACGTGACATCCGTCCCCGCGGCGCTCCTGCGCGCCATGCGGTTGAGGAGCGTGCCGAGGGTTCCGACGGCCTTGTGGAGTCCGGGAGTGTCGAGAAGAACGAGCTGTCCGCGCGGGTCGGAGACGATTCCGCGGACCGTGTTGCGCGTGGTCTGCTCGACCGGGGAGACGATCGAGACCTTCTCCCCGACGAGCGCGTTCACGAGCGTGGACTTGCCGGCGTTCGTGCGGCCAACGACTCCGACTACCGCGACCTTTTCCATCACGGCACGGGGAAGTTGGCGACGAGAGCCGCCGCTTCGCGCTTGACGCGCTCCTGCACGGAGGTGTCTGCGATGTTGTCGAGAACGTCGGCGATCCACGTTCCGATCTTGATCATCTCGGGCTCCTTCATTCCGCGCGTGGTCGCAGAGGCGGTGCCGACGCGGATTCCGGAGGTCTTGAACGGGGACTCCGTGTCATACGGAATCGTGTTCTTGTTGACGATGATTCCGGCGGCGTCGAGAGCGGCCGCGGCCTCCTTGCCGGTGATGCCCTTCGACTTCTTGACGTCGACGAGGAAGAGGTGGTTGTCCGTTCCGCCGGACACGATGCGGTAGCCGCGGTCCTGGACCGTCTTGCACATGACCTGGCAGTTCTTGACGACCTGCTGCGCGTAGCCCTTCTTCGCTTCGCTCATCCACTCGCGGAACACGACCGCCTTCGCGGCGATGATGTTCTCGAGCGGGCCGCCCTGCATTCCGGGGAACACCGCAGAGTCGAGCGCCTTCGCCCACTTCTCCTTGCAGAGCACCATGCCGCCGCGCGGACCGCCAAGCGTCTTGTGCGTCGTGGTCGTCACGAAGTCCGCGTAGGGAACCGGCGAGGGATGCGCCCCGCCCGCGACGAGTCCGGCGATGTGCGCCATGTCGACCATCATGATGCAGCCGACCTTGTCGCAGATCTCGCGGACGCGCTTGAAGTCGATCGTGCGCGGATACGCGGAGGCGCCGGTGAGCAGGATCTTCGGCTTCACCTCGAGGGCCTGCTTCTCGAGCGCGTCGTAGTCAAGCATCTCCGTCTCGGGGTTGACCGTGTAGGGGACGATGTTGTAGATCTTGCCGGAGAAGTTGACGGACGAGCCGTGCGAGAGGTGTCCGCCCTGGTCAAGCGACATGGACATGATCGTGTCGCCCGGCTTGATCGTCGCGAAGTAGACGGCCATGTTCGCCGCGCTGCCGCAGTGCGGCTGCACGTTCGCGTGGTCCGCGCCGAAGAGCGCGCACGCGCGCTTCCTAGCGAGCTCCTCCGCCGCGTCGACGGGAAGGCAGCCCGAGTACCAGCGCTTGCCCGGATAGCCCTCGGCGTACTTGTTCATCAGCACCGAGCCGGCCGCCTCGCGGCACGCGCGGGAAGAGGTGTTCTCGGACGCGATGAGGTTGATCTCCGCGTCCTCCTGCTTCGTCTGCGCCTCGATCGCCGCGAAGACCTCGGGGTCGTCGTGCATGAGCCCGGAGCAGTCCGAAAGGCGCTCCGCGCGCTCGAGCTTCCAGCGGCGACGCGCATGGCGCTCGCTTTCGTCGACGGGCGTGGAGAGGAAGGCCTTCGCGATTTCGACCGCGTAGTTCGGCGAAACGACGTCCGCGCCGAGGCAGAGGACGTTCGCTCCGTTGTGCTGGCGCGTCACCGTCGCGGCGTCGGTCGTCGCGCAGATGGCCGCGCGGACGTTCTGGAAGCGGTTCGCGACCATCGACATGCCGATTCCGCTGCGGCAGACGAGAATGCCGAAGTCGGCCTCGCCGGAAGCGACGGACTTCGCGACCGCGATCGCGTAGTCGGGATAGTCGCAGCTCGCCTTGTCGGCCGGTCCCTTGTCGAGGATCTTGTACCCTTCCGAAAGGGCGTTGGCTAGGACGGACTTGAGCTCGAATCCGCCGTGGTCTGAAGCAATCGCAATGTTCATCGTGTTTCCTTTGGGGTCTGTTGTTGCCTTGTAGTGCAGATGTATCTGAATATTATACCAAAAACGGAGAGGGTCGGCCGTCGTCAGCAGATGACGGCCAACCCCCTTGCCTGCGCAATGCGGACGGCCCTGTGCATCAGCCGTTCTTCTTCTCGAAGTCCTTCATGAAGGACACGAGAGCGTCGACGCCCTCCATCGGGAACGCGTTGTAGATCGACGCGCGAAGCCCTCCGACGGAGCGGTGCCCCTTGAGCGAACTCATGCCGAGCGCCTTCGCCTCGTCGATGAACTTCTTCTCGAGAGCCTCGTCGCCGCCCTTGATGCGCCACGTGACGTTCATGTTGGAGCGGAACTCCTTGAGCGCCGTGCCGGTCCAGAAGTCGCTGGAGTCGATCACGTTGTAGATCTTGCCCGCCTTCTCGGCGTTGAGCTTGAAGAGGTTCTCCTTGCCCATCTTCTTGACCCACTTCATCGTCTCGCCGAAGATGTAGATTCCCCACGTCGGAGGCGTGTTGAAGAGCGAGTTCTCGTCGACGTACGTGCGGTACTGCAGCATCGTCGGGATGTCGGCGCTGCCCTTCTCGGCGAGCTCCTTCTTGATCGCGACGACCGCCATGCCGGACGGGCCGAGGTTCTTCTGCGCGCCCGCGTAGAACATGTCGAACTTGTTGTAGTCGCGCTCGCAGCTGAGGATGTCGGACGACATGTCGCAGATGAGCGGACCGCCCACCTTCGGGAACTCCTTGAGCTCAGCGCCCGCAATCGTCTCGTTGGAGCAGAGGTGGTAGTAGGCCGAGCCCTCGGACCACTTCCACTCGTCCGCCTTGGGCATGCGAGTCGGGATGTCCTTCGCGCAGTCGCAGGAGACGTTGATCTCCGCGCCGCGGAGCGCCGCGACCTTCTGGCCTTCCTTGAGTGCCTTGTTGGACCATGTGCCCTGCTTCGCGTAGTCGGCCTTGCCGCCCTTCGCGAGGAAATTCATCGGGATCATCGCGAACTGCATCGACGCGCCGCCCTGGATGAAGCAGACGGACCAGTCGTCGCCGAGGCCGCAGAGCTCCTTGAACGTGGCGATCGCCTCCTGGTGGATCGCGTCGTAGTCCTTGCCGCGGTGGGACATCTCCATCACGGACATTCCGCAGCCCTTGTAGTCGACAAGGTCCTTCTGCGCGTCCTGGAGGACTTCAAGCGGCAGGACCGCGGGGCCCGCCGAAAAGTTGTATGCACGAGACATGTATCTTTCCTTTCGTTTGTTAGAACTTATCTGCACCGCCGTAAGAGTTTATCGAGTAGGCGGATTGGGGAGATATTATACTCTTTCCGTTTCCCGCGCGCAAGTGCGCGCAGGACCTAGACTCGGAGGCTTCGCGGCGGCGCGCGGCACATTTGCCGCGGAGCACCATCTGCCGAGCCCGTCCTTCACCTCCTCCACCGCGACCGGCTCGAGCTGCCCGAGGTTCACGGCGTGGGCGTAGTGGTAGTTGGCCCGGAGAAGCCCCTCGACCTCCTCCGCCTCCGGAAGCCTCCCGCCTCCCGGCTCCCACAGAAGGCGGTATCCGCGGCGGTCCTGCCGCGGAACAAGCATCGCGAAGGCGGCGCGCCCGAAGCGCCCGGCGAGCTTTGAAATCACCTCTGCGGCGAAGGCGGGATGCATCTTCTCGCCATGCAGGTCGACGGTTCCGCCCGCCCGGTGGCAAAACTCGAGCCGCGGCGTCCTCGCGACGAAGCCCGTGCATTCCACGACGTCGCCGAGCCTGTAGTCCGTGAAGCCGTTGCCCGTCGTGAGCACGACGCCGTACCGCTTCCCCTTCTCAAGGAGCTCCACGCCGAGCGCAGTCCCCTCGACGGGATCGCCGCTCGTCTCGTCCACGCGCTCGAAGGAAAGCGAATGCGACGTCACCGCGGCGACGCGCTTTCCGAACCAAGGAAACGACACCACGCCCTCCGTGGCCATCAGTCCTTTCCCCTCCACCTCGACGCCCGGAAACGCCGCGCGCACCTTCTCCGCGTCCGCAGCGGCAAACGCCGCGTCCCAGCAGCTTATCAGCTTCAGGCGCGGCCACACGCCGCGGAAGTCCCGCGCGGCGAGGAGCCGCCGCACGCGCGGATCGTCCGACACCTCGTCCGCGCGTCCGGACATGAAGTCGAGGAGCCGCAGAAACGCCGACGGATGCCACACCGAGACGAGTCCGAGCCTACGCGACGCCGCGAGCGCGCGCGCCGTCTTCATCATGTGCCGTTCGGGATCGCGCTCCTCCGCCACCGCCGCGGAAACGGGGAAAAGCGCGGCGACGAGGCGCGAGCGGACCGGCCCCAGGTACTCGCGGTCCTCGGCGAAGCCGCGGCGCGGTCCGTCCTTCGGCTGGCGCACCTCCGTGTACGGCGAGACGCTCCAGTAGTGCGTGCAGAAAAGGAGACCGGGGTGGCGGAGGTATATCGACGCCATCCACGGATTGACCGCGCGCATGAACTCGCGCCGCAGCTGCTCTGTGTACGGAATCCACTTCGTCCCGCCAGTCGTGCCGCTCGTCGGCTCCTCGAGGATGACGTCCTCGGGGCGCGTCGGACGACGCCGCGCAGCGACCTTCGCCTGCGCCTTCGCCGGGTCGCGCAGCGCGAGCGCGAAGCGCACGGCGTCGGGAAGCGTCGAGAGGAACCACGCGATATTTGCGACAAGGACGCGCATCAGAGGTGCCACTCCGGGTTCGTGTCGGCGATCACCCGCTCGCCGAGGCGGTTCAAGTTGGAGAGCGCGAGCGGCGCCATGCAGCAGAGCTCGTCGCCGCGCGCCCAGTCCGGGTTCAACGCGCGGAACCTCACCGACTCGCGGTCCATGCGGAGCGCGTCGCCCTTGAGCCTGTCCTTCCCCACGCCGAAGCGCAGCACGCCAGTCGCAGGGTCGTATTCGCGCGGATACATCGCGGAGGCGACGCGGCGGAGGCGCTCGGCGAGCTCGGCGTCCTCGCGTGGGCCAGGCACATAGCGCCGGAAGAACGTCGGGAGGAAGCGATAGGTGCGCGCGCCCTTGCAGATGAGGAACCACTGCGGGTCTTCGACGCCGGTCTCGGCGAGATGCAGCATGACGTGTCCGAACGCGCCGGCGAGTCCGGTCTGCGAACGGCACGCCTCGTCCACCACCGTGTCGCCGCTGAAGAGGACGTTCATCTCCGCCACGCGCACGAGCTTCATCGTCGAGAATCCGCGGACGCCCTCCGCGTCCCTGAGCACAATCGCCCAGTCCTTCTCCGCGAGGTCGCGCGCGAAGTCGCCTTCGTCCGCGCCTTCGTAGTACGCGCGGTACAGCCGCTCCATCCCCTCGCGGTCATCCCCCGACAGCCGCCCGACAGCCCATATCCCGACTTTCATATTTTAGTCTGCACCTGCTCTCGCAATGCCTACGCATCCTTGACTTCGGCCTTGTTGAGCCTTAGCAAGGCGACGTCGGCCACGATGCCCATCGTGTTGCGTATGGAGTTGGGGATATCCTCCATCAGCTTGTTAGCGTTCTTGACGCCGACGGGTTTCTTGGCTCCGTCCTCTATGCCGATGTACAGCGTCCCGCCCTTGGCGTTCGCGTAGCCGCAGATCCACTCCAGGTACTTCTCGTGCCAGGACTCCTTGTACTCGACCGACTGGTTCTCTTCTCGTTTCATTTCCTGTCTCCGCTCAAATTATACCATACCGTTCGCTTTTTGTCTGAGCGTTCGCCAGCGCCTCTTCATACCGCTTCTTGCAGAGAAGGTACTCGCCTCGGTTGAAGTCAAACGACTCGAGGTCTGTCGCACTCTCCATTGCCACGCGGTACTCGCCCATCGCCATCTTCATCAGTTTCGACGGCTCCGACATCCACTTGGGCGGACGGTTATTCAGCAACGGCGGCTTCTTCCCCGCCTTCGCACCCCTCATAGCGACCGCTACGCGGCTCACTTCGTTCGGGGGATATTTCTGCTGCTTCTGCATCGAGTAACCGCCCCTCGTGGGGGTTCGCGACCCATAGGGAAGCGAACACGCCGAGCGAAGCGAGTGCCGAGCGAGCCGTCTGGTCTTTACAAGTCCCATGATTATCCTATGCCCACAGCCTTACAAATTGCTGCCGCAAGTATTGCTGATGCGGTCATAAAGAAAATGAACATCTTGTTTAGCAACAACATATTTCATCACTTTGTAAGATCTGGTAACTTCTTCATGCGCTGAATTGCCAAAATCAAACGTTCCTGGGCGAAGGAAATGGCGCAATGAACAATCTACTTCGCCAACTCCCGCCCGATCCAAGCCATGAGAAAGTCGACAATCCCCCGCTCGGAGGGGGCGACCTATCAGATATCCACCCATGTCGGCTCGTAGGCGATTTCGTACCGTTCGTCGAGGCGGGAGACGTTGTAGACACGGGTTGACTCAAAGTCTACACCGCCGTGCTGTCCTGTGTGGATATGGCCGCAGAAAACGAATCGCGGATGCTTCTCGACGATGGCCTCTGTCAGCTCCGACGAGCCGAAATGCTCGGAGTCCGTCTGGAGCGAACGGTCGACGTCGCTTCCAGGAATGCGCGGCGGCGAGTGTATGACGAGAACGTCGAGACCTGGGGGAATCTTAGCGAACCACCGCTTCAGCGTGTCCGGCTCGCCCTCGAACGCCCAGGAATAGGAGATGATCGGCACCCAGGGCGTCCCGTAGAATTTTACGCCGCCGATCTCCGCTCCGGAATCGCCGAGGAAATGGACGTTCGGCGAGAACTCATACTTCCAGTCGATCCTCTGATCCTTGAAGAGTATGTGTGCAATCGGATAGAAGTCGTGGTTTCCGGGGATGACGACAAACTGTATGCCGGGGTAAGACGACGTCCATTCCCTGAACCGCTTGTTGATCCACTTCTTCTGGTCGTTTATGTGCCACGGCCCGCGCCCCTTGAGCGGCGCGATGTCGCCCGCCAGCACAACGACGTCCGCTCCCTTGGGGTCCAATCCCTCAAGGTTGCCGTGCAGATCGGATGTCGCCATTATCCTCATTGCAGCCTCACTACGCCTTGTTGATTGACGCTATCAGGTCGTTCGCCCATTCAACCGCATCATCTATCGTGCGGGATACGCCATGTTTGAAGTTGGCGTCGTTGTACATGGTTTCCCAGTCGTCTCCCTTTACGACTGTCGGTGGCCACGACTGCATGCGCCGGAACGCGAAAAGCCGTCTGCAAAGTTGCGCTGCCTGCGTGAAATCCACAGGCGAATGTTCTACAATCAGCTGAAGGTCGATAAGGTCGTGCGCGCGGCTTGAATTTGGCTCGGTAAGGCCATGCAGCTTCTGCGCAATCTGGTGTTCGCATTTCATCAGCGGCACCGCATCGGGGACCGGAAACCCAAGCGTGATGAATATCTGCGCCACCTCGTCAGATAGGGCAAAGTCTGATTCGTCAGCATCCCCCAGCTCATTGAACCCTATTTCAAGGTCAACCGTACACCAGGGCTGACCGTTATAGGAAAGCCTGACGGCATAAGGCTGCATCACATATTGCGGCGGCACATTCTTCGGTTTTGCAGGTTCGCGTTTCACGACCGTCCCCGAAAATCCGTACCATCCCCTCTTGAGACTTGCTGACAGATTGTCAGTGAAATCAGAGACTTCGCCACGGCAGGCGGTGTCTAAATCCATTGTTGCGCGTGTGATGCTCGTGCCGTATCTGAGCTTGAGCCCACTACCACCCTTAACGACACCCCCCTTGAGCATCTGTCCCACTATGGCGTTAGCCATTATGCTTCGCGTCTCCAAGGACTTTTCGTAATTGCCGAAAAGCCTTTCAATTGCGCGGTCCAGATTCGCCCGTGAATTCGGTTTCTTAGTCATTTCTGTAAAGCTCCTTGAGAGTGTTGTGGGCTTCCACTTCGTTAAGCAGACCCTTGCCCTTGGCCGCCTCAACCGCTTCAAGCAGACGGTCAAACATGATTATGTGCTGACTGGAAAGTATCGCCTGGCCCGCAGTCTGCGCACGTATCCCCTCGATGAAATCGATGTCTCGCTGTTTCGCGCCATTTTTGAGGATCACACCTTGTGGCAACTGACCTCTGAAACGCGACGGCGTAGCGACGTATATCTTTGCAGGGTCGGTCGGACAGAGACGGTGGGCCTGAAGAACAGATGGCCCCCATAGATAGGCGTCTTCGCCAACTCTTGCAACAGCAATGGCGTAAGCGTCAAGTCCATCTGGTTGCGGCACATACTTGTCAATGCGGTATAACCCATGCGCAATGCGCAGCAGTTTGCCTCGCTTGGCAAGACTCAATACGGCAGACCCCGACACACCAAGACCTTGGGCTTGGGACGTCCGAAAAAGACCATAGTAGCCTATGGCCTCATCAAAAATAGTATCATACGCGCTCACAGTGCGATAGTATACCATTTCCGACCTGTTTCAGTCAATGGACGGCGCAAACTAAGGCACAAACCGAGCATTTTCGCCCTGTTTGTGCCACATCGTTTCTATACCCTCAAAGAGACTCATCCTTCGGTCAATGCTGACTTCACCTCACTACCATCAACTCGTCCCATCGGCTGGTGGGGCGCTTCGAGAGCTTGCCGCACTTCATCTTCCACGAGCGGTGGCCCAGACCCTCGGCGTAACCGCCGCGCAAGCGGGGCTCGCGATTCGAGCGAGCCAAGCCGAGTTATCAGGAATTCCTGATAACTCCGCTTGATTTGCGTTTCTTCCATACGCCTACC